>Ga0180301_10004892_pt1 | contig 10321 bp, 9 predicted proteins | sample GuaBasSediGuay16_FD_121797 | JGI IMG/M metagenome (GOLD analysis project Ga0180301, IMG submission 121797) | Subseafloor sediment microbial communities from Guaymas Basin, Gulf of California, Mexico - Guay16, Core 4569-2, 12-15 cm | ecosystem: Environmental > Aquatic > Marine > Hydrothermal... | reverse complement strand
TAGCTGTTGAATCATTCGGTAAAGGATTATGGAGATTTAGATGGGAACCAAAAGAAAAACTCAGAGAATCAGCAAAGTAAAGAACTCATAAACCCCCACCTTTCTATTACCTTATACGTGATTCGTGGGAGGTCTTTGCAATCCTCTCAAGGTGTTTCTTAAAATTCATATTTAAATGTTTCTAACATGTCTTTACGTTAATTGACTACATTCTTACTCATACACCTCTCATCGGAACATTCATCGCTCATTGCCCTGAACCCCTTAATACACTTCTGATGGTCTCTGATGGAACTCTTTAATTGTTTGATTTAATTTTGTACTGTTTAGTAAATCGTGATGAGACATCCGAATCTTCAAGGTGGACTCCTTTAGAGGACTCATTTTGTGTTACGGAAGATTTGGATGAGTGGTAAAACATGAGATGAGCCGATAACAAGTAGTTGTTCCTACATGATCATTTAGGTTTTTATGCGTGTTCCGATGGTGTTAAGTCGTGAGGTATTACCTCCTTAGGAGTTTTGTATTATTTTCCTTATTTTCTTTCCTTGTTCTGTTATCTTATATTTGCTTGGTATGACTCTTTTAGCCAGATGACCTACTCATTAACTCAGATTCAAGCTCCTCAATAACCTTCTTAACCTTATCCATAGCATACCTAACCTCATCTGGCTGGTAAATACCCTCAGAGAAGGCCTCCTCATGTAGAGTCTTCATTAAGTCTCTATAGAGTGCTCTTAGGTCTTCGCGGCCCATTAGCCTTAACAACCTCCTCCTCTCACTATGACTATTAGGTACAACTCCCTTGATACTCCTTATGTACTCATTAATTGCTATGATGAGTGCTTGAAATGCCTTATCAGCTGCATTCCTGTATAGTAGTTGATCATTCATTTTTAACGCCTTATCGAATTCCTCGTATGCGTAGCTTAATATCTCACGTGCTGTTTCGAGCATGGCCCTCCTAGATTAGTTGCTGGTTGAGTCCATATAGGTTTGCGTTTCTTAGTCCTTGCTTACGGTTATGTTAATCATCCCGAAACCTATGGCCCCAGACTTACCTATTCCTACGGCATTAGCGGTAGCTAATGCCTTAGCTAGTACTGCTTCGAGGTATTTAGGAATCTTAGCAACTTTACTAAATCCTCACCTACCTGCTATATCCTTAACAACCCTACCATTACCCATGTCGACCCCCAAAGACCTACTCTTAACGTACGTCATTACGTAGTATGAGCTTATCTTCCAGACTCGTATTGACAGTATGTTTATTGAGTACTCCTCCCTAAGGCCCTACCTAGGACTCTAATAGGTGATGATATGAGCTCCTTAAGTGTTAAGTCCTTAGCCTTAATGACTACAGGTGTTAGTATGCTTACTGACAACTTAACGACATCACTACTATCGTGAGTTATGATCAAGAACTTAAGAAATTTAACAGTAAAAAGCAGGAACCTCAACAGGCTCACGAGGCGTAAAGTGGACATCATACCTAACAGCATATAAAGCCAAATAGCACCACCCTACAACTCACAAACCCTAACATAAAGAAACACTTAAACATTAATTACACATTAATTACATAGGAATCAATATTAAACTGTCAACCAAGTTAATAAACTCTACTCTTAATTTAAAACATTTTGATTGCGGAAGTACTTAAATAGTAGTGGTTCGTAGAAAAAATTGCTGAGTTCCGCTGGAGGCTACATATTATGTCTCAGGACTTAAGTTCAGAACATGGCTTAATAGGCATGTATAGACATGGTGACACAATCTTCATCAGAGCTATAACACCTCTACACGTTGGTGTTGGTAGAGCAGGTGGGATCGTTGACCTACCTGTTCAGAAGGACCTTTACGGTTATCCAGAGATATATGGATCAAGCTTAAAGGGCTCACTAAGAGGGCTATGTTTAAGGAGATATAGGTCACAGCGAAACACGTGTAAGGATCTCTTCGGTTCTGAAGAAAACCCTGGTAATGTCGTCGTATTAGATGCTAAGCTCCTCCTAATACCAGCGAGAATATTGAGAGGGATTTACGGTTACATCACCTCACCATTATTACTAAAACAGTTTGCTGATTACTTAAGCTTAGTTAACGCTGAGAAAGGTAAGGAATTAGCAGATTTAGTTGAAAAATTAGTTAGCAGGTCAGAGAAGTGGGAGGTTATAACCTCTAATACCGCCTCAAGTAGATATTCCATTAATGTAAATAATAAGAAGAAGGTAGTTATTAATGAGGAGTTTTGGCTTAAACTAAGTATTGATGATGACATTATCAAGAAAGTAATTGATACATTGCCTCAAGATTTAAGGAGAGGGCTAGGATTAGATCCTAAAAGCTTATTGATAGTTAGTGATAGTGACGACATATCGTTACAAATAGTTGAAAAGAGCTTGATTAGGTTACAACGTATAAGGCTTGAAGAGGAGAGAAAGATTGTTGCACATGGTCAGTTATGGTCTGAAGAGTATGTCCCGAGAAATACACTCCTATACACAATAGCCCTATATGCTAATGGTAGTGCGATGAGTGATTTCAGAAGACTCATAGCTACTAAGTACCTAATCGTTGGAGGTCATGAAACCATAGGTAAGGGTGTAGTAGAGCTATATAGGGCGTGATATAGTATGAGTCATGACTACATTAAATCATCAATAGAGTTCTTCGCTAAAATACTGAAATTATATAAATGCTTCAGTGAGGAGAGTGGTAATAAGTTTGCTGAAAGCTTTAATACAAGGGCTAGGAGCGGTCCTCAGTTAATCAAGGATATAGGTCTAATACCCTACATAACATTTCTAGCATCTAAAGCTGGTGAGAATCTATGTGTTAAAGCATTTGAGGCACTAAGGTTAAGTGATGATATATGTAAGGGTGTTGATGAGGATGTACTAAAAAACCCTAATAAGATGGGATATGCCGCCTACACTATTGCAATCTTAGACTACTTGGCCAAACTTAACGTAATTAAGTTAGACAAGTATGAAACACTCAACGTGATTAAGTCACTTAGTGATGGGTTAATGAAGTATAGAGCTGTTGAACCCTTAGTTATGAAGTACTTAAATGAGTTGAAGAAACTTAGCTCAGCATATTTTAGGAAGGAGGAGTGAGGAGGCAATGAGCCCACCTAAGTGGAATGAACTTCAGGAGAGGTTACTAAAAGAGTTTCTACTAGCTAGAATAATTGTAAGGAATACGACTCCCGTCATTATTGGAGGATATAACGCTAAACCATACTCCCACGTACTAGACTTAATGGAGGAACCTAGACCTACCGAGATAAAAGGATTATGGAGATGGTGGGCTAGAGCCCTTGTCTCCGGAGCACTTCTGAAGAATAATAACGTTATCACCATCGATAAAGCAGATGAATTAATATCACATATTCTTGGAGGGGTAATTAAGGGTAGAAATGTACCATCTAAAATCGCCATTAAAGTAAAGGTACTTGAGAGTAGTGTTAGAGTTTTAGATAATAAGGAGATAGAAAGGATATCACGTCTTAAGTTATTAAGCCAGGACATTAAGAACTTACCTGAAAGAGAACGTGAAAAGGCCCTTAAGGAAAGATTTAGTGTGTATGATACTCTTAAGTTAAGGATAGATCTATACTCTTATGAGGATATAGAAGGTAAAGTCAAGTCCGATTACGCTTTTGCAGTTGCATCACTTATATTTTCATTAGTTTTCTCAGGATTAGGAGCAATAACAACTAGGGCCTTCGGATCTTTGAATGTAGAGAGAATTGAGTTAGGTTACCCAATCAGAGATTACATGAAAGACTATTGTAAGTGTGTATTGAGAATCTATCATACTAATGAGAATATTCAGGAATGTATATGGGAATTAATCAGAAAATCCTTGGACTATGCTAGTGAGTTCCTACGCAATTTTAAAGAACTTAGCGTGGAGAGAGTTTCCCAAGTAGCTTTACCATCAATACCCTCAGTGATAACTAATAGAGCTCATGTCTTTCGTCTCGAAGTTCGTCTATGTAGAAATAGGAATGCCACACGATTACTTGAAGTGATCGGAAACGCTGTTTTAAAGCAGAATATGAAGCGGGATAGAAGAGCGAGAGGAGTTGATATACATACCTTTATATTAGGACTTCCTAGAAGCTCAAATATACCTTATGGAAGAAGTGGAACATTAAAGACGGGCTACGTAGTTCTTAAAAGTGGTAGGAGACCTAGATGCGGCAGAGTAGTTCAAGGCAACGCTCAATATGCTAGGAACTCTTTAGATAAGGAGAAAACCGACAAGCTTAGAAGACTTTCAGCTATTGGATTCACGGTGCTTAGAGTCAGTCCGCAGCCCCTAGTATTAGTTTATGGCATGCTTGCCAATGATATTGATGATCTTAAGAGGGATTTAGTTCATCGAGGAGTAATAGGTAAGGCTGGAAGAAGAGGCTATGTAAACAAGGTAATAGATACTTCACTTTGCAATGTTGATATAATACAAGAATTCGACAAACTATGGAAATGTATTATCACAATTTTAGGGAGGTGTTAGGATATGAACACTTCGGGAAGGACTAATTGTTCAGAAATACCGTTATTCGAGTTAGGACAGAAACTTTTAAGTGAATTTAGTAAATATTCAAACATTAACCTATGGTCTCTTGAGTACTTGACAGCAACGTACTCTTGGCTATTAGATGTAATTCACATTGAGACATGTAATTTAACACGTGAAGAGTGCGTGAAGGACATAATAGAAAGCATAGTTAAAGGATATAGGTGTAATAGCGATAGAGTTAAAGAACTACTCAGGGAATCTAAGGAATTTCTAAACAAAGTATCAAGTGCTTTGTTAAGTAATGGCTACCAGGTTAGGGAAGTGGTGATGGAGCTTGAGGGTAGAGGTGTTGTTGGGACCTCTAGTGATGTAGGGAGGCTACTGTTTGAGTGGGGTTTAGCGTTTGATCCATACCTTAACCTACCATATATACCTGCATCAACGATAAAGGGTGCTATAAGACGTGCTTACCTAAGGGTATGTAGGAAGGAGTTTAAAGAGGCATGTGAGATAAGAGCAGAGAAACTTTTTGGTTCAACAGAGAGCCCAGGTAAGATCGGCTTTACGGATGCCTATCCCGTAGAGTGTCTCGGTAAGTACCTCTTAGTTCCAGATGTTATAACACCACACTATGTCAACATAAAGTATGAGAAAGACGCCATGCCTAAGCCTGCGCATTATCTCTCAATAGGGAAGGGGGTTAGATTCAAATTCTTCATGTTCTACTACGGAGGTGAAGATATAGATGAGGAACTTACGAAAGATCCTAGTAGTGTACGTAGCTTAAACGATCTAAGGATACTAGATAAAGCATTACTATTATCCCTAGGTCTAGGTATAGGAGGTAAGACACTTACAGGCTATACTCACTTTAAACTTGTGTCTTACACCATTAAGAGACTTAGGTGATGTTTATGCAGGACCTCTTAAATAAGTTCTTCGAGTACAAAATTACTGCGCTCCTACATGATCCTGTTGATAAGGGTTGGCTTATAGCTTCCGGTGAGGATCATGAGAAGGTAGCTAAGGAGGATAGTAGGGGAATCTTGAGTGGTACAGACCTAGAAACAACAGTTCCGTCCATACTAGCAAGTGTCAGTATGCATAGAGGTAGGCATATCGTAGGTAGAGCAGATATGCTTGCCTCCTCAATCGATAGATGGGTAATTTCTATATTAACCACGTATAAGGGTCGTTACGTACCTGGAGTATTCAGGGTTAAGAAAGCAAACGAATTGAAGAACATATTTAATCCAAGATTTACTATGGAGTTTAAAAGACCTAACAATAAAGGTGAGTTCATTAAGGAATTATCAAGTATATTAAGACGTTTTAAGGATGATAGGAGGTTACTTTATCACCTACTCTACGCCCTATATGAGATCGTATTCTATAGTAAGGCAGGTAAGATTGATAAGGGATTTATAGGTAGTGTGGCAGATACCAGATGTCCAACTCATACAGTATTTGACCATGTCTACGCCACCGCAACCATGATCAACATAATTAGGCATGTTAACGGCATTGTCGAAGGTAATGAACCATGCGACTTTACTGAAGGGTACGTAGTACTTGTTGACCTAGCTGGTATTCAGAGAATGCTCCTAGCCTCACGTAAGCTAAGAGATTTATGGATATCGTCGTGGCTTGCATCAACGTTAACTTGGATTAGTGTATGGCCCCTAGTACTAGCCTTAGGACCTGATGTACTCGTAAAACCTAGTCCAAGGAATAACCCATTCTATTACATAAGCTTACTTGGGATGGTGAAGAATAGGGTAAAAGATAGGGATGCGATAAACCTCATAGAAAAGTACTTCATTAAGGCTGTAGGAAAGCTTAATAAAGGCATACCAAGGTTTGGTGTCATCCCAACACAGGTTTTACTCATACTACCTTCCATAGACATTATACGTGAAGGCCTCAGAACCTTAATTATGGAGGGGCTTCTACCTAAAGTGATTAGTGATAACTTACAAAGCGTAATAGAGCGTGAAAGCGATGAGAACCTAATTACTAAGGTGATACAGAACATCTATATGACTTCATGGTCCGTAATCGTAAATAAAGTTAAGAATGAGATCATAGAATCTCAATCTAAACTAGCAAAGGCTATCAGGAATATACTCGAAGAATACAATAGGTGGAGTGTAGATAAACTTAAAGAAATCTTTGAATTACTAGAGAAAAGACCTCCATTACCCATAAGAATAATTGTGTTAAATATAAGAGATATAATGTGCAAGGACAGAGGTAAGATAGAATCATACGAAGTTTATGATAAGATTATAGAAAAGGTATTAACGAAGCTGAACGAGGCATCAACACTAAAATACGATTATCCACCGGTACCTCCTACAACAAGAATGTATAGGGTAATCAGTAAAGGTGCGAGTAATCTAAGTAAGAGGGGTTTTGAGTATTGTAGTGTATGTGGAGTCATGCCAGCAATACTCAGGATGCCCTCAATTAATGAATGGGAAAGTGAGTGGAGGGATAAACTTAGAGAGCTAGCCCCCGGTATCGATATTGAGCGGGTATTTGCTCCTGGAGAGAGGTTGTGCGCTTATGACTTAATAAAGAGGTTAATCTCTGTACATGACGTACTTAACGATATAATTAAGGAGTTATTATATGAAACCATAGGTGAATTCCCATCAGTAATATTTCCATCAACAGCTCACATAGCCTTAGCGGACTTCTATCATAAATTAAAAGAAGCAATCATGAAGAATCCCCAGATAAGCAAAAAACTCCGTAAACTAGTAAGCGAACAGTTAGAAGGTATTTCGCTTAGGCCGGGAAGACCTTACGGCTACTTAGGCGACTTAAGTGAGCAAGTATTGAGAAAGTTTGGTAGCGGAAGCAATGAATACATATACTATGCTACGATCTTAAGCATGGATCCCGAACGAATAATTCTTAGTAGTGAAGGTAGGAGGGCATTACGTGAATTAACACTAATCAACGACATAAAGCAGGCATTATCCAAAACTGTTAGGTTAAACACCTACCTCGCTATTATAAAGGCAGATGCTGATAACATGACCAAACTATTACGAGGAGAAGTGAAGGAAGCAATAGGGCTGGAACCTATAGACTACATTATTGAGGCAGTTGAAGGTGGGATTAAGAGAGTAATTGATGATATAGTTAAGGGAAGAGAAGAGGAAGCTTATGAGAGATTAAGTAGGGAGTATAGAAGACATGGAGTTAATGAAGAAGTAGCTAAGACTAATCTTAATAGTCTTAAGCTGTTATTGAGTAAGCTAAGGAGTATGAACAGGATAATACTAACACCTACGTATCACATAAGCCTTAGTAGAGCATTAATGATATGTACTTTAATCGATCAAAGTATTGTTGAAAGCGATTTAGGTAAAGGCTTTATAGTCTATAGCGGTGGAGATGACCTATTAGCATTAACACCAGTATCTACAAGTCTTGACGTAGTAATTAATACGAGGAGAGCGTTCAGCATAGGATCGTATAGTAACGGTAGATTCCCGGGTTTCATGAATGTAGAGCTCCTAGAGAAGTTGGGACTTACAGAATTAATAGTTCCATTAATCGTTACGGGAGGTAGGTCTTATAGCTTAGCACTAGTTCATTACCGTTACCCGCTCTACATGGGTCTAAGTATTTCAACTGACCTACTAAACATGAAAGATAAAATTGAATGGGTAATTAGTGAGGAAGTAGGAGGGAATGTAATTAGTAAGGACATTTTATATATGTCCTACGTACCGAGGGGGCTTAAGGAGTTAAAATCAGTATTACCCTTAAGAGCATCTAAAAATGCTCTTAGGATTTGTGAGTTAGTAGAACTCCTAAATAGAACCTATAGGGAAATAGAGGAGGGCAAGTTAAGTAGGTCCCTAATCTATGACTTACAAAGGGAGAAGGAAGTACTCCGTACGATTCTAAGTAGAGGCGAGTATGAGCTTTACGATAAATTACTAAGGTATGTAGTATCAAGGAACTTAATGTTAAAGGGTATAGACGTAGATAGGATGTCGATAATGAAGCTATTCCGGTACTCAAGGTATGTAGTGGTGAGAGTAATGGATGAAGGTAAGAAGGTCATAATAACGCCTAATGTTATTGATTCCATCAGGATTTTCGATTCAGCTGTTAGAGGTGTAGAGTCATGAATTCCCATAAGTTATACTCGGTTTTACTTGAGCTAGTTGAACCAGTAATACCTAGAGGAGCTGGTGAAGTAGATCCCGGAGTTAGGGGTCCCCATACTCATGGTGCCCCATTATTAATGCCCAACCCAACCTCAATAACGGGCATATTACTAACAATATATCATAGTAGCGTTAAAGGAGGACTTGTAAGTAGGGCTAGAGATGTTAGTGAGTGGTACAAAGATTTTGAAGCTAACTTGGGATTAGGTGATGAAGGTAATAGCGTTAGGGGCCCCTTCATTTATATTGATTTAGGTGATAGGAAGGTATTGCTTACAGCAACTTTAAATGGTTGGTCTGTTGTTGATGAGTTGATCAATAAGCTTTACAAACTTAAGAATGGCGGCTATCTAAACAAACCTGAGAAGTTTGGGGAGGTTATGAGGTATCTTAATGAGTTGATCGACGTGAAATACCTTGATGCCCTAGAAGATAGAGTTACGATAGCCCTAGAGGAGAATGTTAAGAGAATCAAGCCCCATTACTTCACGATATTTAAGTTCATAGATTATGCTAAGGTAGCCAGAAGTGTGGTTAGGGGACAATATCCTACTGTATTTATAGGTGTAGAGCTATGGGATAAGAATGGCAAAATCTCAGAGGTCGTTAAAATAATTAAGGAGCCTATTCCGGTAAGAACCTTTGGTAGAGGGAGGATTTCAGTACTAAGAATTCTTAATGAGGCTCCTCTAAGGAGTGTATTAGAGAGGGTGAGTAAGGGTAAATTTAGTGAGGTTATTGGTAATGCTGAAATAATACTATACAATATATCTCCTATACTCCTTGATGTAGAGACCGTGTCTGAAGATATGTATCATGAAGCTATCATGGTTATTCCAGCATTTAAGCAGATACATGACTACGTAAGAAAGGAGCTAGAGGATCTATGTAAGTGTGATAAATCCAGTAGGGATTGTGTAAGGGAGCTTAGGATATATGGTAAGGTATCAATCATCGGTTCAGGCTATAGTCTTAGATTCCGTAAGCGTAAGCCTCTATATAACGGGTTACTTCCTGGATCATTAATATATGCGAAGGTGAGAAAGTGTAGTGCGACATTAGAGGAGGTATATAGTAAAGGTATGGGGCTACTAAGGCATTTAGGGTTTGGTACGATAGTACCATTAATACTTTAAAATACTGCTCTAATAAGGTTTAAGGCGTTTTTCATAAGGATATTTACACGTAATTTCTGCTACGATACCTACTTCAGCCAATGTGTATGCCTTATCCTACTCTTCGTATATGTAGAGTATGCTTGTTAGCGGTATGAGGATTTCTCTTATCTTTCTTCCTTCTACTTCAGCATCTAGGACTTTATACCAGAGTAAATTGATTAGGGTTACGAATTCTGTTGGTGCCTTTAAGAGCCCGCATAGGGCTGCCTTAGATGGTGTAATTGGTACTTCAATCTTCCTACCCTTAACCACTACACCGTTAGTAAGGACTATCCTCACAGTCAAAACGTACCCCTACTAGTGTAGTTAATGTAGCAGGTATATGGATACAGGGTATGGTGGGTCACCCCCTCCTAGCAGGTGCTGGAGGTTGTGCTTATGGGGCTTTCACTTTCTATTCCCTTATATGGGATT
>Ga0180301_10004891_pt1 | contig 10321 bp, 11 predicted proteins | sample GuaBasSediGuay16_FD_121797 | JGI IMG/M metagenome (GOLD analysis project Ga0180301, IMG submission 121797) | Subseafloor sediment microbial communities from Guaymas Basin, Gulf of California, Mexico - Guay16, Core 4569-2, 12-15 cm | ecosystem: Environmental > Aquatic > Marine > Hydrothermal... | reverse complement strand
GGACAGTAAAGCCAGCAATTTCCACATTCTATGCATTTAATCTCACACTGTGTTTCCTGAGGACAAACCCTTCCACAAATCGCCGGCAATGCATTTTTATCTCTAATTATTGCTGCTGCCATCTCAAAATCTCCCTCTGCAATTGCCCTAATAAAAGCGGGAATGTCAATGTTAACAGGGCACCCATCAATACAGTTAGCTTCATTGCATTGGCAACACCTCAAAGCCTCTTGCATAGCCATTTCATCTGTATAGCCTAAAGCAGCCTCATCGAAACATCTGATTCTAACCTTAACGTCCAATTCGGGCATTTTGATTTTTGTATCGTAATTAACCGTATTGGCAGTATCAATCATATCAACTCTCATAAAATCCCCTCAGAATCTCCTTCTCTTCCCTCTCAAAATCGGGATACTTCCTTGCAAAGTCCTCTTCCTTCTTGAAAATCGTCAGTCTCCTTAGCAGATCATCAAAGTCAACTTTATGAGCATCAAATCCTGGTCCATGGACGCATGCGTACTTTATTTCACCATCATACTTAATTCTACAACTTCCGCACATCCCGCTACCATCAACCATTATTGGATTTAAGCTTGCTATCGTCTTTATACCGTATTTTTCAGTCTCCTTGGCAACAAACTTCATCATAATTGTGGGTCCAATAGTTATAACCTGATCAACCTTTTCTCTCTCCAACAAATCCCTCAAAGCGTGTGTGACCAAGCCTTTAATTCCATAGGAGCCATCATCCGTTGTAATGATAAGCTCGTCACTATACTCAGCAATCTTGTCCTCCCAAAATATGAGCTCCTTTGTCCTCGCTCCAATAATAGATACAACCTCATTTCCCATCTCCTTGGCTTTCTTAGCTGTAATATAGACTGAAGCGATGCCTGTTCCACCACCAACAACTGCTATTCTGCCTTTTTCAATCTCAAAAGGCTTTCCTAAGGGCCCAGCAAGATGATAAAGCTTATCTCCAGCCTTTAACTCACCAAGCTTGTAAGTTGTCTTACCAACCTCTTGAAAAACGATCGTTATCGTCCCTTTTTCTCTATCAAAGTCTGCAATTGTTAGCGGTATTCTCTCCCCCTTTTCATCAACCATAACGATAACGAATTGACCAGCCTCACAATACTCAGCAATAGTTGGAGCTTTAACAACCCTCTCCTTCAACTCATTGTACAACTCTTTCATCTCAACTATCTTATTTTCATGGTTTTCATCCGATTTGCACTTGTGTTCACTCCTTTCCTTAGCCAATTTATCGTCTTTATTCCTTAAATACTCATCAATCGCATATGCAGCCTTTTTTCCAGCACCCATTGCGGCAATGACAGTAGCAGCCCCAGTAGTAACATCTCCTCCAGCAAAAACGTTTTCAACACTTGTCCTCCCAAAAGAGTCTGCCTTTATTATCCCCCTTCTCTCATCAACTTCCACATCACCAACTATGTTTGGTCTTTGCCCTATCGCAACAATCACAACGTCGGCATCAACAAAGAAGTTTGGGTTCTCAATTGGTATTGGTCTTGCTCTCCCACTCTCATCCTTCTCACCTAATTTCATCTTGATGCACTCTATTTTCTCAACTCTTTCTTTGCCAACAAACCTGATTGGTTGTGTCAACGTTAAAATCTTAATTCCTTCCTCCTTAGCCCTCTTTATCTCTTCAATCCTTGCGGGCATCTCCTTCTCGCTACGCCTATAGAGAATCATGACCTCTCTTGCTCCCAACCTCATTGCGCATCTCGCTGCATCAACTGCTACATTTCCTCCACCTATGACAACGACCTTCTTGCCCCTCTTGATAGGTGTATCGTATTCCGGAAATTTGTAAGCCTTCATTAGATTAACTCTAATCAGAAACTCGTTGGCTGAAAATATTCCCGGTAAATTCTCCCCCTCTATTTCCAAGAATGCTGGTAAACCGGCACCGCTCCCAATAAACACAGCATCGTACTCTTCCCTAAGCTTCTCCATTGGTATCGATTTGCCAACAACAACTCCCGTCTTAATCTTGACGCCCAAACTTTTAACGTACTCTATCTCTTTTCTGACAATTTCTTTGGGTAATCTAAATTCAGGGATACCGTAAACTAAAACACCTCCAGGCTCATGTAAGATTTCGTAGATAGTAACATCGCATCCCATTCTCGCCAATTCAGCAGCAACGGTCAAACCAGCAGGACCGCTCCCAACAACAGCTATTCTTCTACCATTCCAAGGTTTTTTCTCAGGAATCCTTATTCCTCGTTGCATCTCCCAGTCAGCAATGAATCTTTCCAGATTCCCAATTGCCACTGATTCCCTTCTCCTCTTACACTTTGTTGAATCTGCTATAGGTTTAAAGTTCCTCCAAGAGCCGGTTTTGTTGATTATACTTGTTGCAACTTTTGCAACTTTAACGCTAATGCTACTTCTCATTTCATCACCTCATAAGCCTTCTTAGCAGCCTCAACGTTCTTCTTCCCCAATTCACCCTTGAATCGCTCTGAAACTGCTTTAATGACTGAATCAATTGAAACAACGCCTAACTTTGCTATAGCTCCAAGTAAAACTGTATTAACAATCGGTTTACCGATTATATCCAAAGCAAGCTTTGTTGCATCTATTGTTTTAAATTTTATGCTTTTATGTTCAATTTCCTTTGCAGAATTCACAAAAACGATACCGTTCTCTTTAACATCCAAATTTATCAGACCTAAAAGTGTTGGGTCTTGAATAACAGCCAAATCGGGCTTATAAATTTGGCTTCTTAGCCTTATAGGCTTCTCATCAATTCTACAAAAGGCTTGAACCGGAGCTCCTCTCCTCTCAACTCCAAAGTAAGGAAAAGCTTGGCAAAACAAACCATCTTTGAATGCTGCTATTGCCAATAGCTCTGCAGCAGTAACGCTTCCTTGTCCGCCACGTCCATGGAATGTGATCTCGTACATGGGCATCTTTACCACCTATCCCCGTCTCTATCTCATCCCTCATTTCCACCACCAATTTTCACGATTTATAATGGAAATTTAAGTCTTTTGGTTGTAACTAATTAACCATTACCAAAAAGTAATAAATACTAAATAATATTATTATCATTGTTGATAGTGATAGAGGGGTGTAAACCATGGTAATATTACTTGAGTTGAGCAGAGCTCAGCGAAACATTCTTTTAACTTTGGTGTACCTTTATAAATTAAAAAGAAGAAAAATAAAGTCTGAGGAAATTTCTGAGTACCTAAACATGAACATGGCTACCGTAAGAAACATGATGCAAAATCTAAAAATTTTGGGTTTTGTTAAAAGCATCACTGGTCCTAGAGGTGGCTATGTGCCAACGGAAAAAGCGTATAAGGCGTTAGCCATTACACCACCCGATGAAGCTATAAATGTTCCAGTGTATGTAAATTCAAAAAAAGTCGATTTGATTGTAGAGGGGATTGAATTTGCATCTGTTGGGAAGGAATCCACAGCAAAAATCAAAGCTTTTGGAGCAGATAAAGTAAACATCGGCGATGAGATTGTTGTTGGGCCTACTCCTGTAAATTTATTAGTTATACAGGGCAGAGTTGTTGGAAAGGATGACTTCCACATAGTAATCGAATTGGCAAAGGCTTGGGCTTTTCCTAAGGAGAAAGTTGAAGATTGCTTAAAACCTGTGTTCACTGCCGACCCAGATGAAAGCATAATTGATGCTGTTAAAACAATGGTCAAAAACAATGTTTCCTGTTTGCTTGTGTGTGGAGAGGATATGGGCTTCATCACAACAGAAGGGGTGGGAAGGGCTGTGGCTAAAAATGATATCAATAGTAAGGTGATAAACTACATAGAAGATGGATTGGTTGTTGTTAAAAAAGGCACAACGCTTTACGATGCATTTATACAAATGCACAAAAACCATGCCAAGGTTGCTGTTGTTGTTGATAACAAACCAATTGGGTTGGTAACTGACCACATGATTCTCGAGAAGTTGGTGTTAGATAAGGAGCAAAGCCAAGAGATAACAAACTGAAAAGGCTATTAATGGCGTTAATACCCAACTTACCATTATTTTTCTTATAAAGCTGAATTTGATTGTTTTCACACCCTTTAGCATTCCAACTCCAACTATCCCACCTATAATGCAGTAAGTTGTTGAGACGGGCATTCCCAACACTGTGAATATTAAAACGCTCAATCCTGCGCCAAATTGTGCAGAAAATCCAGAAAATGCATCCAACTTTGTAATCCCCTTTCCAACAGTTTCTATTACTCTGCTGCTCAAAGCCAAAGCACCTATAAATAGCAACATGCTACCAAGAAAGGCTGCTTGTAATGATGTTAGCAAGTTGTAATAGACAACTGGGCCTAAAGCCGTTGAAAGTTCATTTGCTCCAGTGTTGTAAGCAATAACAACTCCACTAATAAGTAACAGGAGTTTTAAATATCTTTCAACCTTAAACAGGGGCTTTTTAAGCAAAACCCTTTCCAAGATTATATACACAAAGATTGACAAAATCATCGCACCGAATGGTGAAACAAACCAAGATACAACTATGTTTACCAAGGTGTGAGCATTTATTTTCTCACCAAAGGCAAATGCCGAGCCGACTAAACTTGCTACAATCGCCTGATGACTTGAAACTGGTACTTTTCTCCAATTCGTTAAAATTATTGCTAAAGAAGAGCTTACCAACGCTAAGCTGATTATCTGAATGTTCAAGCCAACCAAATCCTCACCAACTGTCCTCATAACTGCTTGCCCATTTAAAAGGATTCCGAGAAATACAAAAACTCCCAAGATTCCAATTGCTCTTTTAAAGGTTAAAGCTCCACAACCAATACTTATTCCAAAGGCATTTGATGTGTCGTTAGATCCAATACTAAAAGCTATGAAGGCTGCAGCAATCACTGGGATTATTTCAAGCATGGTAAAAATTTGATAATACTTTTATATCTTTTCCCTTTTAAAATGTAACGTCACAATTTGTGTAAATCGTGTAAAAAATTGGAATTAACAATCCAATAACTCTAAACGCGTACGGCTGCAGAGACCAATTTTTCATAAATGCTGTCAATAGCTTCGTTAACAAAATCCATTGGATGTACCGCTTCAATACCTATACACGATCTGAATCCACTGGTAACGCCTACCAAATACGATTTTCTATTTTTAACATAAACGACGGGTGAACCGCCATAAACGGGATTGCTGAAGGGTTCTATCAAAAATTCATGAGCCTCATCTACTAGCACGTTTCTAATTCTAGATACGATGCCTCCTCTAACGACCACTCCTGAAAACAGCTTGTGATCTATTGGAACGTTGTAGTAACCTATTGTATATATGAATTCTCCCTCATAAATTCCCAATTTCTCCATTTTCTCAATATTTGCCACATCGTCATATGAGAAGCTGTTGTCCATAGCATACTTTGCAAGGGGATGTGATCTAAAAATAGGTATTACAGCGATATCCACCTCTGGATTCGGATGACACGTCCAAAGCTGTCTATCTCCCCACCTATCTTCTAAATCCAAATCATATCCAAATTCTGGTTCTTCTTGCGAATTTGAGACTATGAAAATGTATGGTAATCCCTTAAGGACGCTTTTGTTCGTCACAATGTAATAACTTCTCCTATAATTGTATAAGAAACCTGAAGCAATCCAATCTGGTTCTCCATTCTGGTCAGATACTATCCCTACAACACTGTTCAAAAATTTTGGATTAATCTTCATGGCTTTTTCACCGTTTACCTAATGTTTTAAAGATATGATTCCGAGTGCGCTTGCTGTTAGAATCGCTGCAACTATAAACGACATTGCAATAAACAAAACTCTTTCTTTCTCCTTTAGCATTGTTAAAAAAGATAGCCAAACTCCAATTACTGCAGCTAAGCAACTCAAAGCAATCCCAAGCATTGCAACTCCGTCGCCAGTATTCAGCTTTTCTAAGTACCAATGACCGTGTGGAACATTTTCTGCACACTCCTCCCAGATTGTATGAGCATCTTTACCCGCCCATAAGCTTGAAAGTAAACACTTTGAATTTACATAGTTTGTTTCAGAGGTGAAGTACATACCCATTCCTACTACTGAAACTATGACGCCAATTAGTGTCATCCAATACGCCACTTCTCCATATACTATTCCCGAAAGGGGAGGTTTTGGCTTTTCTTGACTGACTGACCTTACTACCATACCCACCACCCTACATAACTCCAAAAATTTCCAAACCCTTCATTATTAGTCGTATTCCTGAAATAAGCATAATTCCAATAATCAACCACCTTACAAAACCAGCTTTTACTTTTAACAATATTTTTGCCCCAATTATCGTGCCTACCATCAAGCCTATCATACATGGTACTGCGAACAAGGGAAATATCCCACCACCCATTATGTAGGGCCATACTGCCGCAGTATCACCAATCCCAATCAAGACCTTACTACATGCTGCTGAAACCTTTAACGGAGCCATCATAACTAGATTGAACACTGGCACCATCGCCCAACCTGCTCCCAATCCAAAGAGTCCCGAAATTAATCCTACTCCACAAAACATCAAAACTCCAAGCCATGAACGTGTAACTTCGTAGTTAACAACCCTTCCCAAAGATTCTTCCCAGTAAGCCATAGCCAGTCCAACTCTACTCGTAAAGCCGTCAACCTGTCTAACTTCAGGATACTCTATTCTCTGACCAGCAAAGACAAATATCATCGCTATGAATATCACCAATACTCCCAATCCAAGTCGGATGTATGCTTCACCAACCATACCCATCGTCTCTTTGACATATCCAGCGAGTAAAGCACCTATAACAGCAAAGGTAGCATATGGAACGGCAGCAAAGTAGAGCATTCGTATGTTAGCCAATCCACTTCTAAGGAATGGTCTTGCAGCTACCAATGCTCCTACCATTGCTACAAACAAACCTGTGGCCCTTATTATAAATGAATCTACCGGTGTGAAGCCCATCATAAGTGGTGTAAACACAACTCCGCCACCTACACCAGCTAGAACCGCTACGATACCAATTGCAATACAGATAGTAAGGAAAACTATAAAGAACACTGGAGCACTCATCCCCATTGTCGCATCGTTTTCTGCAGCCAACGCATTACCTTGTGACAGTAACAAAATTACAAGTGACATTATGGTTTTAATTCCAAAATACTTCATATTTAATTTTAAGAAATTCATATATGGCACCTCTAATAATAAATCAGCGCAATCCTATTTATATTTTACGAAAAGGAAATACTGAGTATTAAGAAAAATTAAATTGTAATCATTTTAGTTGAACAATTAAGAAATTAAATGATTAATAATTAAATTAGATTGAAAAAATATATTCAGAATATTGTTTATACAATAAAATTAAAAAGGCTGTGAAGGAATAAAACAAAAACTATTTGGACCAAAGGAAGGGCCAATCCTTAGACTTAAGAAAAACGTCAGGTTCAATTGTTATAGCCTTATAGATTCTTCTAAGGATGTTCAATCCCCTTGTAGCATATCCTGCCTTAAGCAACTGAACTTCCGCCATTTCTCACCACCAATTATTACTTAGCCTTAAATTATATAAACTTATTTATGAAAATTTAATCCAGTTTACTATAGCTGAATTAATAAAACTACATATTATTGAGATTTAAAATAACTCTCGAAATAGTATTAAAATTTAGGAACTAAAATTGGTGGCAGCAGATAAAAGAGATAAAAAAATAACTCACAATCGTTTCAATTATTTTTTCCACAAGTATGGCCAATCAGATTTGACAAAAACGTCTGGATCTATTGAGATAGCCCTATCCAGTTCAGACAGCTTCTCAATAATCACACTCCTTGGCTTTACAACAACTTTATTAACGATTACAACACCCAGCAATTCTCCTTTATTTATTTTACCGCTTTTCAATGGAAGAAAAACGACGTCTTCGACTTTTTCTATAATTTCAACCCTTTCAGGCTTTCCGTAGTGTACTAGAGATACGACAAAACCCAAAGCATGCCTAAATCTGCCTAAGAGGGTGATGACGGTTTCTTCGGGAAACTCTACTCCCTTAACCTTAATCTTAACTGGCTTACCCTCTTCGATTTCCACATCTTCATCGGCAATTAAAAGTTCCCAATAAGCTGCTGGACCTAAAAAATAACCTTTTTGTTCAATGTCTTTGGCAAATTTAGCATACCTCTCATCTTTTTTGCTTTCAAAATATGTAATTTCAACGGTCATAAATCACACCTTTAGTCAATTCAACTTCAAAAAATAAAAAATTTTACGTTCACTGGGATGTTGCAGTTTCTCTCTTAACACTTGCCGCCCAGGCTTTCAAGCCCTCGTATCCTTCAGTGCTCAACTTCTTGGCTAAATCATCTCTCAAAGCTGTGATTTTAATGAAATCAAGGAGGTTGTGGGCAAAGCTTCCGTGAATGAACGACCAGTAGATTGCTACAAAGACTACTCCGGTTGTAAGTATTATTGCAGTAACAGGGTCTGCATGGGGTATGGATGTGATGAACTTGGGCCATGCATCTGGGTCTCTAAACAATAAGTAGTAGTTAATGGCTGTTAGCACTCCAAAAAGTATCATTCTCTTGATTAATCCACCCTTTTCATGTTCTGCAACAACCACAGCCTTATCTAAGACACCCATTCTCGCCAACATCTTTCTCACGTTCATCATTGGTACTAACACGATTGGCGTAACTGACACCATTGCCAGAATCATTATTGGAAATACAAGCGAGTTAAGAGTCTCCACCAACACTGGATCCATTGAAATCCACCCCAATTTTTGCAAGTAGCCCGGGACTGCACAAGCTCTGCTTATTGTGACTAAAATCATAACCACTGCCATTGCAAGTTTTATGAAATAGGGCCTAACATAGGTTGTCCCTACTGCTCCAATTTGCACACCAATTAGTGATGCGGCGAGAATTAGCGTCGTAAGTCTGAAATCAACGGCTCCAAGCAAATACGCCCATGTCCATGTTCCAGTTGATCCCATAACAAATGCTACGCCCAACTCTGTACCGCTAGCAACAGTACTCGGTGCACCAATTATGTATATCATCGATGGTACACCAATAAAACCACCGACTGCAATTGTCGCTGCTAGGAATCCGGTAGCAAATCCAGTGGGAATCGTTAACCACAAGGACTGTCTTCTCCCAGCTACTTTGAACTCAATCATCGGTGGAAGTCTGAATTTTTGCTCGAGTTTTATAGCCAACTTTGGTTCTGTATCTTCAATCCCATATTTTCTTGATTTTAACACGTCTCTTAAACACAAAGCTGCAACTGTTGGGAGTATGACTAGAAATGCAATGCTAACGTACAAGTTTGTTCCAGTAACACCCAAAGTCTCTAGGATATACTTTTGCACCTGAATTCCTACCTGAACACCAAAGATTGCTGACACAGCCATTAAAATAGCAAGTTTAACGTCCAAATGCCCAACTTTTTTCCTCCTCCAAGCCCCAATCATTGCTTTGGGAAACTTGTGACACATGTTCGAAGCAACCGCTATTGGTCCAGGAACTCCAATGGACATCATACCTGGTGTCAACACAAAAGCTCCTCCACTGCCAATAAAGCCACTAAGCATACCCCCAAAGAAGCCAAGAGCTAACAGAAACAAAGCCTCGTATGCACCGATGTGTATAAACATGTCAGGCGTCATTGCTGCGCCGCCTGCCGCAAAACCACCCATCAATACCACCTCCATCTAAAACAGTGATAAACAACTGTTGAGACCCTCATGTCTTCAGCATTCTTACATTTCTCTAAATGTTCCAAATGTACCAAATTATTAATTACAGCTTCATAACTCACACCACTAGTTTCTCCAATTGCCATATCTCACACCTCAACTTCATATTTAGTTGTAATACTAGAGAAGATAAATGTTTTTGTTAAGGTATAATTTCTTTTATGTAGTTTTACTATTGTGTATTCAATAGTATGTACAAATACGACTTGTTACCATATTTTAAAATATGGTATGAAATAATTTTATAATTTATGTCGAAAGATTTAAAAACTATGAAGTTTAATTACATTCATGGCAACTAAACTTAAGAGAGTCTCAGTAGCAATCGATAATGAGACTAATAACATACTCGAAGAGCTTGCTAACAAGGAAAATAAAACCATTTCTGAAATAATAAGAGAAGCAATCGGACTCTATTCAAAACTTGGAGATGATGAAGAGAATATGATAGATATAAACAAGATTAAAGCTTATGACGAGTTACTGAGGGGAAGGGAACACATAATTTTAGACTTAGAGGTATGGATTGCTGTTCTCGATGAATTGAATGAGAAAGCTTCTGAAGAGTTTT
>Ga0180301_10004890_pt1 | contig 10322 bp, 13 predicted proteins | sample GuaBasSediGuay16_FD_121797 | JGI IMG/M metagenome (GOLD analysis project Ga0180301, IMG submission 121797) | Subseafloor sediment microbial communities from Guaymas Basin, Gulf of California, Mexico - Guay16, Core 4569-2, 12-15 cm | ecosystem: Environmental > Aquatic > Marine > Hydrothermal... | reverse complement strand
TCAAAATATGGTGGGGCTGGCCGGATTTGAACCGGCGACCTTTCCCCGGAACAGGGATCCGCTCTACGGTAACCCTGCTCCTACGGGTTTCTTCACGCTCCAGAACCTCTTCATCCCGCAGAGGTCCGCAATTTTCATTCAGTATGTTCTGGAGCCCTTAACGGCCAGCGGTCTTAAGCCGCTTGAGCTGTCGTCATGCCGTTCTAGCAACCCACGTTATGTGTGGTTGTTGCTAGACTACAGCCCCTAAAATTTTTGTGAAAAAGTTCGCGCTTATATATCTTATGCCAAAAACTGAGCGAAAAAGTTAAAAATGTGAATGATTTAAATTGCTTGGATTGCCGGCCAAAGGGCGCGGGAACCACCCAAACCCATTCCGAACTTGGAAGTTAAACCGCGCTCCGTCCCCGGTTTTAGTGCGGTCTTCGGCCGCGCGAAGCTGGGGAAGCTGGCAATCCACTAATTTTTGTTGTTGATTACCAAATTATGATGTAGTATAGGATTGTGTCATTGAAGGGTGGAGTTTCGTAACCGTTTAGTTCGGAGTATGATTTTCCAATCTCTAGGATTACGATGTCGTCGAATTGCGGCTCAATAAATACTATTTCATGATCGGTTGTGTTGAATGCAACTATTGTATGAGCGAATTCGGGAAACCTTATGTAAACTAGTCCGCACCTATACCCGGCTTTAAAAGCATTGTTTTTAACGTCTGCTGCAAAGTTTATGCATGTATAGTTTTCTGAGTACTTGTTCTTATCCGTTCTATCCATTTTTATAAAATCAAGCATTTCTCCATAGGTTGGATCTCTAAGAATGTAGCCTCTTCCAGCCCCCTCCTCAACCCCCTTTAAGTATCCTTCATCAAAGCCGCTTTCATATCCAATATCATAGCCAATTTGATATCCAGTCAGATTCCCGTCGTTATATCCACTATTATATCCGTTGCTGTAACCTAGACTGTAACCTTCGTTATATCCACTCTCGTAGCCAATTTGATATCCAGTTTCGTTTCCTTCAGTGTAACCCCGTTGATAACCATTTGCATCACCATCAACAAACCCAGCTTTATAACCTAATGTATAACCTAAGCTACGACCATATCTATAACCTAAATATCCTGTAAAGAATAAAGATAAAATCACACAAAGGGTTAGAGCTAAACCTTTTTTCCAGCCCATTAAAATTCACCAACCTCCAAACATACTGTAGCTATAATAAAATACAGGAATCATAACCCTAATTTTTCTTTTTTGGAAATTAATCAAAAAATTAAACAGGTTTTAAGTTTTGATAATCATAAGCAAAAAGGCGAAATACGCTATGACCGAATTAGATTTTATAAAAGCCACTTTAATGGAATATCCTGATAGGTCCCGTCTGGAAGAGTTCTCCGAATAGTTATTGGTAAAACACCCTTTTTTAGTTCTTCAAGCGCTATATCTATTGGATTTGTCATGTCTTTTGTAACTTGTATTAGAACTGGAGCGCCCATAGCTATCTGTAAAGCCCTAGCGCCGCAAATTCTAGCTTTTTCAAAGCGTGTTAGTTTAGGGGGTCCTATTAATATTTTCCTTTCAACCTTAACGTCTGTCACTTCATATTTCCCAGTTGTCGAAGTCAATCATCCGCCCCCTTAAGTAGCTTCAAAAATCTAGTTCTATAAGTTATCTGATAATTTAAAACCGCGATTTTTAACAACAAATAACTAATCCTCCATTTTTTAATGCAAACAAAAATTATTTAAACAGAATATAAATTTTACTAAATTTTTAGTGCTTAAAGCTTTTCTCTACGCAAAATTTATACGATACGTTTCTATTCACTTTTAGGATTTAAGTTGAAATTACTTCAGAATAAAGTGGAGAATTTAAAACTTGGTAGCACGATTATTTTATTTGATAGAGACTTTGGAGAATCTTTCTTCCAAGATTTTATGGGATACGGAAACCTCTCCGATGACGCTGAATGGCTACTTGAAAGAACAACTCAGAGATCATGGGGTTTCATGATTAGACCAGTTGCGGATGGCGAACATTATGGGTTATGGGTAGGTGAATATGCTCCTCACAGCAATCAAATAATCAGGGAAGAAATGATCTTTAACAGAAATTCATCGAGTATAAGTAAAATCTTATTTGATTATGCGAATCATAAGATCAGCGAAGAAAAACTGAGTAAAAAGCTAACCCTAAATGTATATAAAAAGAAGCTTCAAGAGAGCAGAATAATTCAAGATTTTAAGTATTATGCTTGCTCTCCTGAAAGATTTTATAAAAAATGTCCACATGTAGAAAGAATTTATAGAGCCATAAAAGAAAAGTATGGTTTGGGCGCAAAGATACGCTATTCTCTAGTGGCGGAGATGATAGCCAGCTTCAAACCTTGCGAAGACGTAATTATCTGTCCACTTCTTTCATCACCTAACACTTTCGAGAGAATAATTAATTTAAATAAGGCTTTAAGAAGTAGAAAGCTCGGCGAGATTAAGATTCTCAGCGGAAACAGAGTTGAAATAACCTAAATTTAATTTTTTAAGGTTGAGATTCTTTCATTTCCAGCATAAGCTGCTTAGCTTTGCTTAGAGTATTATTTATTTTCTTCCAATGGCTTCCCTTCCAATACACTTGGCCACATTTACTGCAAATCCAAAATTCATCATATGTTTTATAAGTTGATTTGGGAACCCTATTTTTTACTTTTTCCTTATCGATCAACCTTATTTTGGCATTGCATTTTGGGCAACGTGATTCATCAATGTTTATCTCCAATTTAACATTAAGTTCTTTAGAAAGTTCAGCAAGCCTTTCTGCATGCGTTTCACCGTCTATAAATACTGCTCTAACGCCTTGAATTATTGCTCTCCTAAAGAATTGATAATCTCTAGTTAGTAAAATACGCTTCTCCTTAGATGCAACCTTCAAAATTTCATCGTCATCCATATTATTAAAATACTTAGTATCGTAACCCAGCATTCTAAGCCATCTAGCTAGCTTGCCAAGCATTCCATCAACAACAAATTTCATCCTTCTAAATCACTCTCTCATTCATCATCTAATAATTTTTCCTTCACCCGGTTTACCTATAATCTCTCCATCATCCATGACCAATCTGCCGTTTACAAATGTTTTCATAGGTTTTCCCTTTACACGCCAGCCTTCAAATGGTGAAAACTTTGCTTTAGAATAAAATTCCGATGGATCTATAATCCACTCTCTTTTCATGTCGATTACAACTAGGTCGGCATGATAGCCCTCAACGATAGATCCTCTCCGTTTAAATTTGAAGATTTTAGCTGGATTTTCCATAAAGGCTCTAACAAGCGTTAATAGTGATAATCGTCCTTTATTAACCATGGTTAGCATTAGCGGGAGTATAGTTTCAAGTCCAGCTATGCCAGCTGAAATATCCCATACTGAAGAACCTTCTTTCTCTCTGAAAGCATGGGGAGCATGATCTGAAGCCACTATATCAATTAAGCCTCTCTCTAACCCCCTCCACAAATAGAGTATGTCAACTGAAGATCTAAGTGGTGGATTAGTTAAGGCTATGCCGCCTATCTTTTCCAAATGCTGATTTGATAAAAGTAAATGATGGGGTGTAACTTCACATGAGATTAGTAAGCCTACTTTTTTAGCCTCAAATATGGATTTTAATCCATCACTTGTGCTTACGTGACATATATGGGTGTGAGCGCCTGACTTTCTAGCTAATTTTATTGCATGCCTGATCCCTGCGGCTTCTACTCTTGGAGAATGAGCCTCCAAATAAGCTCTAAAATCATCTCTTCCTTTAATCTTCAATTCTCTGATTCTTTCGCTTAATAATGTTCCATCTTCTGCGTGCACTGCTACGGGAACATTATTTTTCGATGTTTCTATAAATGCTTTCAATAATGTTTCTCTATTGTTTAGGTTGATGCCCCCAACTTTATGAGATAAAAATGTTTTAAATGCTTTCGCTCCTTCTTGAACCAACCCCTCTATTTCCTCTATTCTCTTTGGAAAGGCTGAATAAAAAGCTACGTTAGTAATTATTCTCCTAGAAGCTATTCTCATACGCTCTCTTAAGGCTTCTCGACTCATGGTTACTGGCTTATTATTTGGCATATCTACGACAAGAGTAACGCCGCCATTAGCAGCTGCGCAAGTTCCTGAATAAAAATCTTCCTTATAGGATAAATCTTGATCCCTTAAGTGAACATGAACGTCTATTGCCCCTGGTAAAATAAGTAAGCCATCTAAATTCATTTTTTCGGAAGCCCGCGGAAGATTTGATTCCTTAGCAATTTTAACGATTCGCCCTTCATCAATCGCTAAGCCTGCATCAACTATTCTACCATACGCATATATCTTCGCATCTTTCAGAACTAAATCAACAGACAAGGAGCTTACCGCCTAACAGCTATAAGCATCACACAAAAATAAAGTTTGACTATTAAGCGCGACCTAACTAATTACACTAATATTCTCTACTGGTCATTTCAGCATAACAGTCTTCACATAAGTAGCTTCCATTAGCCTCTCGAAGGTTATCTGACCATTCTCCACAGTTATCACAGTAGCCAGCTAATGGAAGGGTTTCCTCAGTTTCTTCGGTGGTGGTGATTCTCGCTCTCTCTTGAATTATCTCTATAAGTTCAGGGGTTACCGATAAAATGTCTTTACTGGATATTATGCCGGCGAGACGGCCTTTATACATAACGGCTAATCTCCGAATGTTGAGGCGATTCATTTCCCTAGCTGCTTCATTAATCGTTTTATCAGCATCAATAGTTCTTAACGGCGAACTCATAATCTCTTTGGCTGTAACTTTACTGGGCTGAAGATTTTCAGCGATAACCCTTATAGCAAGGTCTCTCTCTGTTATCATACCTATTGGCTTTCCATCTTTGGTTGTAACAATTACGCAACCAATTTTATTGTCTCTCATCAGTCTAGCTGCTTCATCTACAGTTGCATTTTCATTAATAGTTATCACAGGACTTGACATGACGTCTCTAACAAGCATTTTAGATCTTATCTCGAAGTCTTCCATGCCCTTATCTTCCTCTTCTCTATTTTAATGAAAGATTTTTAAGTTATTATTTAGGTTTTTTGGATTTTCATCAAAAAGAAAGCGAAAATTGTGTTATAGACGGAGTGGCTTACATAATGCTGAAATTTCTTCATGAATGTGTTTGATTCTTTTAATAGCGGGGTGATCTGGACCTAGTTCCCTCTTAAATCTTTCTAGAGTTTTATCAATCGAAATAACTTTTGCTCCATCAATTAATTTATCAGCGTAAGAAACAATTTTTTCTTCGATTGATTCCGGAATATATTTTCCATTAGGCCAGCCTAATTTTATTGCTTCTTCTGGTGATATTCCCCCTCCAACATGTCGCTCTATGATTGCTACAATTGATTCCGGTAGACCTAATGATCGAGCTATCTTCGCACCAACAATAGCGTGATGAACTTTATGGGTTTTCGCTCTACCAATATCATGTAAAAGTGCGCCTATATGAACCAGCTCAATATCAACTGCAACTCCATTTTTTGCGCATTTCTTAGCTATCTCAACTGCGAGCTTTGCAACTGCCTTGCAATGCTTTATTACATTATCTGAGCAACCAACATCTTTAAGGATTTTAAGAGCTTCTTCGGGAGAGGGAATTCGCTTATCCATTAAGCTCACTTTTGATTTGTTCAATCTTTTTCAATAAGGCTTCAATAATTTTGCTATTGTCATAATAGTTTAGAGGTTTATTGCAAGTTGGGCATCTAAAAATGTGTTCCGTTGCCTCTTCAAATGTCATGCGTTTACAACCAGGAGTATAACAGTAGTAAAATTCATGATTCTTCTCATATTCTAATCTCATCTCTAACTTTTCAAGTATACGCTTTTTCTGGCTTATTATAAACCCTTCCAGCTGATCCATCCTAATTCTCCAGTAGAATATGAACCAGCCAGTGTTTTTATCCCTGATCCTTCTCAAGCCAACTAAGGAATGTTCATAAAGTTTATAAAGTATCTTTCGCACATCATTGAGTCTAACACCGGTTTTTGCTACGATCTCCTCCTCGGTCATCTCTTCAGCTTGACTGAGAGCTTCGATGATTTTAACTGCATCATCCCCACCAATAACTCTTACAACTTTGACCATCGTATCGAAGCTAGGTATCGCCATATTTAATCGCGCTCAATTAATAATTATCCGATTAATGAAACTTAAATTAATCGGATAATTATGTCCAATAAATTTTTCTAATTTTTCATCACTTTTTTCCCTCTGGCCTGAGGAATAATTTTGACTTTTGCATCCTTAAATTCCTTTGTAAGTTCACGACCCATATAGAGTTCGTGTAAAAAGACGCTTAAAGCTCCAACTTCAGAGTGAGGTTGCAAAGTTATGGAGACATTCCAATCTGCAAGTTCATAAACTATTTTTGGAACTTTTGCTCCTCCAACAATCACGAGTTTATCTCTATTAGACTCCCTTATCTTCTGAATAGTCTCATTTAATGGCAAACCATACATGGTTAAATGTATAATTTCACCTCCATTTTTTTTCCACTGTTTTATCTTACCAACCCAATTCTCAACAAACTCTAAAGTGAAAGGTCCACCCCATAATTTCACAACCTTTCTAACACTTTCCTCAACTTTTTTATCTCTTTGACCACTGTAAAAGGCTCCGTGGGCCCCAAAGGCTCTGGCTACTAAAAAAACATGGGTTGTAATTCGTTTGTCCCTTTCAGGTCTATGTCCAAGTCTCAGAATGAAGACTCTCCATCGGCTAAGGTTCTCGTTCAAATTTGCCACCCATCTTTTTAACCTGAATTCTAATTTTATCTAGGAGGTTTGGTGGGGCGCTAAGATATACGCTTAATGCTTCCCTATTATTATCGTATTTGATTTTATGCACATTAGTATTCTCGAAAACCCAGGAGAGAAATGACATGGACTCTTCACTAATCGGTATTATGAATAATGAATCTACATATCTCCCCAGAATCTTCGCTATTTCTCCTTTAAGTAGATCTAGGTTGATCCCGTAAAGGGCTGATATTGGAATGAACTTTAGGCTATAAATCTTTTTTAGGTTTACAATTCTTTCGTATAAATCTCTGGAAGAAAGCAGATCTATTTTATTTAATACTCCTATTATTGGCACTCCTGTAGCCCCTATCTCATGTATGACCTCCAGAGAAGCAGATAGCTTCCTCAAGACATCGTTAAACCGCTCACTTAAATCAACAACTAAAAGAATTAAATCTGAAAAGATTGTTTCCTCAAGAGTTGAATGAAAGGCCTCTATGAGAGTCAGGGGCAAACGGTCTATGAAGCCAACCGTATCCGTTATCAGCATTTTTTCACCAAAAACATCTATTGCTCTTGTCGTTGTCGAAAGAGTTGTAAAAACCCTGGAATCTACCGGAACACTCTCATTCGTAAGCGTATTAAATAATGTACTCTTCCCCGAATTTGTGTATCCAGCTAACGAAATCGTTGGAAAACCCAATTCAGCTCTACGGTTACGATGAAGCCTCCTAGTTCTCCTAATTTCTTTCAGCTTCTCCTGAATCTTATGAACCTGTCTTCTCACAGTTTCATAGTAGACATCAGCTTCATATTTTCCTAGTCCGTGGAAGCCCGGTTGCTCGCCCCTTTTAGCAAGCTTAACTTTTTCTCTAGCATTAGCCAGTTCATATTGCAATCTTGCCAGTTCAATCTGTAGCTTGGCTTCCTTTGTTGACGCTCTCCTAACAAATATCTCAAGAATCAATTGGAGGCGATCAATTACCTCGATGCCTATCAGCTTCGCGAGATTATAGACTTGAACAATCTTCAATTCATTGCCGAAAATAACTCTTTCAGCTTTAAGATCCCTAACCATCCGCGCCAGTTCTTTAGCTTTTCCTAGCCCTATATGATAGCGTGGGTGTGGGCGCCTGACCTGTTCAAGTGAACCTACAACTTCATATCCAGCCGCTTCAGCTAGACTTTTAAGCTCATCTATATTGGATTCTTCAAATGGATCTCTTCGATATACTATTATTGCCCTCGTTACCTTGTTTCCTCCTTTTTCTGCTCTTTAAGTGAACTATTTCGCCTAAAGTGATCGCTCTATCAGGTTTCGCAGAAATCGGAATCTTTTCTTCTTTCTCAGAAACCTTAGTTAGAATCTTTATTCTAAGGGCATGTTCAAGCTTAGTTGCCAATCTTATGTCCGGCATTATTTTTTCGCTCTCAATCTTCTTTATAACTGATTCCTTTTCTCCAATTCTTTTACCAAGATCCTCTGGAGTTAAACCTAGCTTTTCCCTAGCTTGCTTAACTATGAGACCATATCCATCAATAACCTCCATGTTCTCGTAGAGGTTGCCTGGAGCAACCTTGATTCTTCCCTTTAAAGGAGAAACCTTAGCGGTAGATTTTAATGTCCTCTTCACCGAGGTTCTAGTTTTAAGAGTTTTAGGTTCAGGCGTCCAGTAATCTGAACCTAATTTCGCGCATTCATCACATGTAATCATTTTTGCCCCTTCAATTACCACTCTATGGGGCTTTCCAATTATCTCACGTCCACAAACTTCACACTGCAAGCTAACGGCACCCGCACTCTATACAGTTATTTATTACATTCATGGACTTAAACGTTAACACCGCTTGTGCCTTTTATTTGAATAGCTAAAAATTTAACTTAAAGCTTAATATTTTCCATCTTATAGTTCATATTCTCTGGAAGTAAATACTATGTTTAGCGAGGGCTTCGCCTTAGAGCGAATAAGGAAGATAGCTGACTATCAGTTCGGTAAAGGAGTAGGTGAAAAGCTATTTCCTAAAGAAGTAGAGATAGTGCGCTCTAAAAGAACTGGTAGAATAAAATATATCTATCTCAATGGAACGCTTTTAGCAACACTAAACCCTATGACCGGACTTTTCACCATGACAATAGAGGGTGCAAAGAGAGTCCTAGCAGCCATGAGGTTCAAGCATCTATGGGTTCAAATAAGTGATGAAGCAGTTCCCTTCGTTGAACGTGGAAGTGACGTCTTTGTTAAGCATATAACTAATTTAGACGAGGAAATTCGTCCGGGGGAAGAAGTAATAGTTATAGATGGGAAAGGTGAAGTCGTAGCGGTTGGTAGAGCTATGCTTTCCGGTATAGAAATGAAAGCTTTTAAAAGAGGCGTAGCGGTTAAAGTTCGTCGAGGAAGAAGCGAAGATTAAAAAGGGAAGAAACAAACTCTATAATTGTATATTTAATTAAAAAGGGGTTGAGTGATGCGTAGAATAAGCCCCCGCGAAGCTAGAAGACTCATGCAACGTATGGGCTTAAGCATGAAACCTCTAGATGTAAATGAAGTAATACTGAAAACCAAAGATGAGGAAATAGTAATCGAGGAGCCTGAAGTAGCAGTTTTAGAGGTTCAAGGACAAAAAATATTCCAGATATCTGGTGGAAGAATATCAAAAAGAAAAATTAAACGAAAAATCGAGATTCCGGAGGAGGATGTTCATTTAGTTGCCCAACAAGCTAACGTGAGCCTAGAAGAAGCTAGAGCAGCTCTAGAGCAAACGGAGGGCGACTTAGCGCAGGCAATATTACTCTTAACTCAAAAATAACAATAACATAATGGTATTCTTTTCTCGATAATCCATCCTTCTACGTTTTTCCTTTTTATTCAATACTTAAGTGTTTTACACATATGGATTTCTTCAGTCTTAAAATTGAGACACTTAAGTTGTATTTTTTAGTTAAACTTAAATGAATGCTATAATTCGTAAAGATTTCCAACGCTGTTCCAGATGAATGCGTCCGGCATAGCCTTATGTATTGCGTAGCTTCCACGCCATCCTGTGCAATGTGAGGGAGCTAATATTTTGGGTTTTATTTTTTCCAGTTCCTTCACCGTTTGACCTATGCGTTTTTCAAACTCTCTTCCCGAGAGATGAAAGCCGCCTAGCACTGCATAGACGGTCTCCGTATCCGTAAGATGTTTTGCATAGAGTATCGTGTTTATTATGCCCGCGTGGGCGCATCCAGATAAGATGACCAGCCCCTTATCCCTAATGTTTATTATAAGTGCGCGTTCATCCCAAATCCAAGGGTCGGGTTTCCACTCACCATTTATGAAGGCTCTATGCTGTGGATAACCCTTCTCAAAGCTTGTTTTACGAGGGATTTCGCCAGTAACAAGCGCTAAATTATCAGCTATGAGGCATGGTTGTTTAGTCGTAACATATTTGGCTGGTTTCACCTCTCCCTCCCTCGGAAAATCCGGATATTTTCTTATGGTTCCATCAAGGCTGAGCGCGCCCCGTTTCCTAAACAT
>Ga0180301_10004889_pt1 | contig 10322 bp, 15 predicted proteins | sample GuaBasSediGuay16_FD_121797 | JGI IMG/M metagenome (GOLD analysis project Ga0180301, IMG submission 121797) | Subseafloor sediment microbial communities from Guaymas Basin, Gulf of California, Mexico - Guay16, Core 4569-2, 12-15 cm | ecosystem: Environmental > Aquatic > Marine > Hydrothermal... | reverse complement strand
TCCTCGAACAGGGTGAACTCCAAGGGATAGCGAGGTCCCGCCGCCCCGACCTCGCTATCCCTTGGAGTTCACCCTGTTCGAGGATCGCTATCCGGACTTCGATCGAACGGCGATCGAGGAGGCGGCCCGCGTGATGGACGAGGGGTACCTGGCGCAGGACTACTACCGGAAGGCGGGGTACATGGTCCCCATCGAGGACGGCCGACCCGAGCCGCTCACCTTCGATCGGTACTCCTGGAGCGAGCACATGGGGAGGAAGTGGGGGCAGTGGCTGAAGGATCCGGCCGATCTCCTCGGGCCGCTCGCGAAGTGCGGTTTCCGGATCGAGAAAGGGGACGGGGCTCCTTGACAGCCCGATGGGGGCGAACTTATAGTCCGAACGTAGCGGGTCCATAGCTCAGCGGCAGAGCAACCGGCTCATAACCGGTCGGTCCCAGGTTCGAATCCTGGTGGACCCAGAGGATGGATAAACTGTTCGTTTACATCGACGGCAGATCGCGGGGAGAACCGGGCGAGGCGGGCATCGGGATCGCGATCACCGATAAGGATGGGAACATCGTTGAGGAGATATCGCGCCTGATCGGCCGGGCGACGAGCGAGGTCGCCGAATACCGGGCGTTGATCGAGGCGTGCCAGCGGACCCTCTCATACGAGCCGGAGTCTGTCATCTTCTTCACCGACAATCAGCGGCTGGCGAACAGGGTGAACGGGGTCTTCGAGACCCGCTCCCCGCACATAAAGCACCTGATCGAGATCGCGGTCGGCCTCCTCAACCAGTTCCCGCGCTGGCGGGTGAACTACATCGACCGGGATGCCAACTTCCGCGCCCCCCGCCTCGTCGAGGAGGCATTCCACAAGAGCATAAAGGCGCAGATGACGCGGGAGCGGCTCGAACTCGTCCTCCAAGCACGTGCCTCTACACTGAGCGATGAAGCGATGCAGCGGCTGATCGCCTACGCCGAGCGGCTCCAGGAAGAGGGCTGATGCGGATCGTCGTTCAACGGGTCGATCGCGCCGCGGTCGATGTCGAAGGCGAGCGGATCGCCGAGATCAGAAGAGGGCTCCTCCTCCTCGTCGGGATCGCCCCTGCCGATGCGGGCGTCGACCTCGGGAGGCTCGCCGGGAAGATCGTGACGCTCCGGATCTTCGAGGACGATGAGGGAAAGATGAACCTCTCCCTCCGCGACGTAGGGGGGGCGATCCTCGCCGTGTCCCAATTCACCCTATACGCCGACACGAGGAAGGGGCGGCGGCCGAGTTTCGTCGGTGCGGCCCCCCCGGAGGTCGCCCGGCCGCTTTTCGATCGGTTCGTCGACGCCCTCCGCTCCGAAGGGGTCGATGTCAAGACCGGCCGGTTCGGCGCGAAGATGTCGGTCGAACTGGTGAACGCCGGCCCGGTCACCATTACCATCTCCAGCGAACCGGGGGGTGGATATACCCCCACTTAGCGGGGGTACCTCCGCAGCCCCGGCATGAGCGCTCACCGAGTCTCCGACGGCCTTCCGTTGACAGTCTCCCGGCGGTAGGCTATCATTCGCCGTTCGAGGATGTGAGAAATCCAGGAGGTGCTTTTCATTCCGTGGAGCAGGGAGCAAGGCGACTGCCGAAGAGGGTCGGTGACTACATACATGCCGTCGGGAGACGGAAGTCCGCTACGGCCCGCGTCTATTTGAAGGAGGGTACAGGAGAGGTCGTGGTCAACGGCCGGCCGGCCGAGGAGTACTTCGACCCCTACCTGAACCCGGCCGAACGTCTGGAGAAGACGCTGAAGGTCCCGTTCTACGTGACCGGGACCCTCGGGAAATACGACGTCAAGGCTAACGTCCGCGGCGGGGGGTTCACCGGCCAGTTGGAGGCTGTCCGCCTCGGGATCGCCCGCGCCTTGTGCGGGGTGACCGAGGAATACAGGCTCCCACTGAAGAAGGCCGGGCTGCTCACCCGCGATCCGCGTGAGGTGGAGCGGAAGAAGATCAACCGGCGGAAGGCACGGAAGAGCGAGCAGTACTCCAAGCGTTAGCGTAAACCGGAGGAGAAGTGAAGAAGGGGATCCACCCAGAGCTCAAGCGGGCCGTCGTCCATTGCGGATGTGGCGCGGAGTTTGAAACCCTCTCTACCGTGGAGGAGCTGCACATCGACATCTGCTCGAAGTGCCATCCGTTCTTCACCGGCGAGGAGAGGTTCGTCGACACCGAAGGGCGTGTCGAGCGGTTCAAGCGGAAGTACGGCAAGGCGGAGAAGGAAGTGAAGTGAAGCCGCCGGTTGGCGGTCAGGCAGTCATCGAAGGGGTAATGATGCAGAACGGCGACCGGATCGCGGTCGCCGTTCGCCGTCAGAGCGACGGGGGGATCGTCGTCCGCCCCCTTCCCTCCCGGAGTCGGTTCAAGCGGCTCGAGAGGATACCGTTCGTCCGTGGGACGTTCCGCCTCTACGACATGCTCTCCCTCGGGATCAGGGCACTCGATCTCTCCAGCAAGATTGCCTTCCCCGAGGACGAACAGCTGAGCAAGGGAGGGACGTTCCTGACGTTCTTGGCTGCGATTGTCCTTGCGATCGGGGTCTTCGTCGTCCTCCCCCTCTACCTGACGAACGTCGTTCCGACCCTCCGCAGCGGAACTTCGGTCGTTTTCAACCTCGTCGAGGGGATGATCAGGCTCGCGTTTTTCCTCACCTATCTTATGCTCATCTCCCGGATGAAGGAGATTCATCGCGTATTCCAATACCACGGGGCGGAGCACAAGACGGTCTACGCCTACGAAGCGGACGAGGAGCTTACCGTGGAGAACGCGAGGAGGCATACGACCCTTCATCCCCGCTGCGGTACAGCGTTCCTGATGATCGTGATCGTTGTCGCCATCCTCGTCTTCTCCGTCGCCGGGAACCCGGCCCTCTGGCTGAAGATCCTCTCGCGCCTCCTCCTCCTCCCGGTCGTCGCCGGGGTCTCGTATGAGGTCCTCCGATTCACCGGGAGGCACTTCGATCGGCTTTGGGTGAAGATCCTCGCTCAACCCGGCCTCTGGCTCCAACGGTTGACGACGGCCGAGCCGACCGATGACATGCTCGAGGTGGCGATCGCCGCCCTGAAGCGGGTGATCGGGGAGGTGCCCTCAGAAGCCGAGGCGCGGATCGGGGACGGCTGAGAGCGGATCGGACTCGCCCAGCCTGAGGTGGCGGAACGCGCCGGCCGCGGCGATCATCGCCGTGTTGTCCGTGCAGAACCGGATCGGCGGAAAATCGACCTCGACCCCGCGCTCCCGGCCGGTGGAGGTCATCCGGTCGCGGAGGTAGGCGCTCGCCGCCACCCCACCGACGACGATCAACCGGTTCCGATGGTAGCGCCGGGTTGCCTCGATCGATTTTAGGGTCAGTATCTCGACGACGCTCGCCAAGGTCGATGCTGCCACATCCTCAACCCGCTCGCGCGGGTTCTTCCTCAGATGGTAGAGGACGGCCGTCTTAAGTCCGGCGAAGCTGAAGTCGAATCCGGGCGAATCGGCCATCGGCCGTGGGAACGGGATCGCCTCCGGATCCCCCTTCCCGGCGATCCGGTCGATCTCCGCCCCCGCCGGATAGCCGATCCCGATCATCTTCCCCACCTTATCGAGCGCCTCCCCGGCCGCGTCGTCGACCGTCGAGCCGACGACGCGGTAGTTCCCGTATCCCTCCACGTCGACGAGACAAGTGTGTCCGCCGGAGACGATCAGCGCCATGAACGGTGGGTCGAGCTCCGGATGGGCGAGCCGGTGCGCGAAGATGTGCCCCTCGAGATGGTTCACCCCGACGATGGGGACCGAAAGCCCGTAGGCCATCCCCTTCCCGTAGGAGAACCCGACGAGGAGCGGCCCGATCAGCCCCGGGCCGCGCGTCGCTGCGACGAGGGAGATCCGCTCGAAACCGATCCCGGCCTCGGCGATGGCGTCCTTGACGAGATAGGGAAGCTTCCTCAGGTGATCGCGCGAGGCGACCTCCGGTACGACCCCCCCGTAGCGGGAGTGGAGGTCGGCCTGGGAATAGATCAGGTCGGAGAGGATCTTCGTCTCTCCCTGAAGGACCGCCACCGCCGTCTCGTCGCAGGAGGTCTCGATCCCGAGGGTGACAGGCGGGCCCTTCATCTCATGTACTCGGGCTTCAGAGCGCCGATGTAAGGGAGGTTCCTATAGAGTTCGGCGTAATCCATCCCATAGCCAACGACGAACGCGTCCTTCTCGAGGGGGAAGCCGGCGTAGTCGATTTCGACCGGTATCTCCCGCCGCGGGACCTTATCGATCAGGGTGCAGACGCGGAGGGAGGCCGGGCTCCGGGCCTTGAGCGTCCGGCGGAGGTACTCGATCGTGTAGCCGGTATCGATGATGTCCTCGACGATCAGGACGTCCCGTCCGGCGATCGGACGCTCCAGGTCCCTGACGAGCCTCACCGCACCGGGGGCACTCCTGTTCCGGTAGGAAGAGACGCTGATCAGGTCGTATTCGACCGGCATCGGTATCTTCCGGGCGAGGTCGGCGGTGAAGACGAGGGCGCCCCGGAGGATGCAGACGAGGAGGGGGGGGCGGCCTTCCGGATCGGAGGCGTAACCGCGCTCCATGTAGTCGGTACCGATCTCTCCGGCCAGCTCGGCGATCCGGCGGGCGATCGTCTCCTCGTCGAACAGGATCTCTGCGATCGCCGGATCGGGTGCCCCGGTCGTCATCACACTTCGTCCATATCGCGGACGCGGAACCTCTTCTCGAGCCTGTTCATCCTCTCGGTAATCCCGACGTACTCGAGGTCATGGTAGCCGAGCATCGCCGGCCCGGAGAACCCCTGCTCCCTTATGTCGCGCGCCTTCCGGGACGCCTTCTCCCTGACCCAGTCCCAGAATGGATGATCGAACGCATCGACCGGCTTGGAGAGGATCCCGTCATGGATCGAGAACGCGAGACAGGAGACGATCGGCGGGCCGTCGAAGAACGATACGCCGGTCCGTGCCCTGACCGGCATCAGCGGGCCTGTATGGCTCCCGCGCATGAAACCGGACACGAGGTGGGCGATCTGGAACGGGGCGAGGACCTCGCCGGTCGCAGGGAATGACTTCTGCGTCCGGACGAGCATGATCGGATCGTCCTTCCCCACGTACTTCCCGGCGATGTTCCGCAGGCGGGTGGTGCAGGATGAGACGGCTATCTCTCCGTTATGACGGGAGTGGATCGACTCGATCACGAACCTCCCGTTGTCGCGGAGGAGGGTGACGAGATCGTAGGCCTCCTCCGGGGTGCAAAGCTCGATCACCCTGTCCCCTTCGATATGATCGACGTCCATCACCGTGAACTTGAACCCCTTCCCTACGGCGGGGGAGAGGATCAAACCCGCGTTGTACATCGGATCGGCGAACGCGAGGTAGAGGGGGAGGTTGTACGCCCCTGGCTCGGTCTTGTCGGCGGTGAACAACAGGAACGGCTCGTTCTCCCGCTCCTCGAACTCCATCTCCGCGACCGCCGGGCCGAGCCCCTTCGCGTTCCCGGAGAACGCGTCCTTCAGGAGGTCCTGACCTGCTCCATACAACCCTTGATGCTTCGCCACCTTTGTCCCGGCTATGAACGCGTCCCAGGCGAGTTTGTGGACCGACGGATCGTCGAGGCCGCGTTCGTGCGACATGAGGATTGCGATGTCGTCGCCGGTGTAGGTCAAGGCATGATCGATGATCAGCCCTTCCCCCTTTTCTGCAACCGTCCTCTCGATCTCCTGAAGGAGGGGGAGGGACGGCTTCAGATGCCCGCCGATGCTCCCCACATCCGCCTTGATCGCTGTCAGCGTTACCTTCATTTGGCGCTCGACCCCCTTACCAAAGGATCAATGCCAATAGCGAACGAATTTGCTATTGGCATTCGATGCATCATTATAGCGAGAAGGGAGATTCAGGCAAAGGGATCCTCGGCAGTCTAGGATGGGTCTTACCCTGGGAGGCTAGGCAGAGCACTGACGAGCAGAAGACGGTCGGGTTAAGCGTGGAATGAACGTTGGATCCGGAATCTATAGGGTCCGGCGTTACTACATGATCCCGAGCTCGGTTGCGACGATCATCCCTACCCCGAGGAGGAGCATGACCACCCCGGAGACGAGGTGGAGCTTCCCCAGCCGAGCGGAGCGCCACCGCTCCGCCCGCGCTGTTGTCGTGTACCCGAAGTGGACCGCTACGGTGATGATGAGAAGGGGGAGGATGAAGATGAGGTTGTAGAAGAGGAGGAGCCCGACCCCCTGCGCCCTGGTCGTCGTCTTGGAAAGGAGGGCGAGGATCGCGATGTACGGGCCGGAGGAGCAGGGGAGGAGGAAGAGGGAGTCGAGTACCCCGACCGCGAACGCCCCCGGTACGGAAACGACCGATGAGGTGATCCGCTTGACGAGCGGCCGCCACCGGGCCGGTACCTCGATCGTGAACCACTTCCCGTAGGCGAAGTAGTCCTTCATATTCCACAGCCCGAGGAGGATCGCCAGGCCGGAGACGGCGATGATGAACGGCCGCTGCACCCCGGCCGCCTGGATAGCGGAGAAGATCCCGATACCCATTAAAAAGTAAGAGATGTAGATCGCCGCGATGAACGCGAGCCCGGCCTGGAGGACCTTCCCCTTCTTCCCGGCGACGAGGAGGGTCCCGAGGAGGAGGACTAGGACCGCGAACGTGCACGGGTTGACCGAATCCGCGGCAGCAGCGAGGACGACCGCCGGGATGGTGAGGGACTTGGCAAGGCCGCTCCCCGACGTCCCCTCGGTCCGGGAGAGGGGGGATGGGGCGTCATCGGCGATCGCCCGTTCGATCGCCTTCTCGAGCTCCATCTGCTCCGCCCGCCCGGTGAGGGTCGTCGGTTCGGGGTAGGGGCCGTAGAACGTCCCCCCGACCATGGCGACATCGCCGATGAAGATGATCGGGACCGGCCCGAGCTCGGCGCCGTACGCCGCGAGGAGCTGGGGGAGGAGGTCGTGCGCCTCGGGGTCGTGGATCTCGTAGCGGGTGACATCGAGGGTCGGGTAGTCGGGCGCGATCGATTCCAGGAACGACTCGATCCGCGTGCAGTGCGGGCAGCCGTCCTCGTAGAAGATCACAAGCTCGGTCGCCGAGGCGATGCTGCCGACGCAAAGGACGATGGCAAACGTCAAGCCGAGCGCTCGTCTCATCCGCTCCCTCCTCGGGTCGTGAGAGAAGCCGAGGGCGGACCCTCCTTCCGGGGCCGCCCTTCGATCACGGCTTTATTCTGCATCAGCCGGCGGCCAGATCAGCGCTTGGCCGAATCCTTGAATCCAGGCGTCGAGCCCGCCGAAGAGGCTCTTTGCGCTCTTGAACCCCTGAGCGATCAGCCACTGGGCCGCCTGATCGCCGAGGGTTCCGTCCTGATCGTAGACGACGAGTAAAAGCTCGTGCGGGAGGTAGGCGATCCGGTCGGCTAGCTCGTCGTAGGGGATGTTCACCGCGCCGAACAGGTGACCGGCGGCGTAGTCGTCCGGGCTACGGAGGTCGATCAGAAGGAAGAAGTTCAGGTAGAGGTCACCGGCCGGTATGTTGTAGTCGGCGACCGACTTGACCTCCCCTGTCATCTTCAGGGTCAGGATCGGGAGGTCTTCACCATTTACGTAGACGTAGATCCCCTTTGTCACCGTCCGTCCGCCGTAGCCGGCGGTGTCGAAGACCGCCTGAAGCTCGACCGAATCGCCCGGTTTCAGAGTCGACTTGTCGAGGGCGGTCGTGGTGCACCCGCATGGGGCATGGACCCTGGTGATCGTGAGGGACTCGTCCCCAGTATTGGTCAGGACGAACTTGTGGATGACGAAGCTCCCTTCCATCACCGAACCGAAGTCGAACTGAGCGTTGTCGACGGAGAGCTCGACCGCAGCGGTGGCGAGCAAGCTCGTCCCGATTGTCAGCAGGAACACAAAAAGGATCGTCTTACGCATGCTTCCTCCTTTGCTTGAAAGGCCCGGATTCATACCCGGACCTCGCTTGCCGAAGTGTACCGAGAAAACCTAGCCCGAGTCCTGTTGGCGATGGCGACCAATGTGAGCATGATGCGGACCTCCTCCAGCCCCCGACGACGGTGGCGAGGGCCACGCCCGATTCCAGGCCGAACAGGGAGATCGCTACCGCGACCGCGAGCTCGAAGAAGCTGCTCGCCCCGATCATACCCGGCGGTGCGGCGATCGGGGCGTAGAGGAGGATCAGGACGAGATCGTTCACCGCCACCTGGATCAGGGTGTACGCCGGATCCCCGTGCGATAGGTAGCTCCATACGAAGGACCATCGCCGTGCACGGGGCGGCGCCGAGGAGGATCGCCCCGGCATAATGCTCGCGGGCAAGATCGGGCGGTATGAGGGTCTTGAAGGCGACGAACAGGAAGAGGGCACTGATCCCGGCCATGGTGAACGGTTTTATCCCCCGGTTGATGATCAGTGTCAGGCCCAGGCCCTTCGGCTGTTTTCCCACCTTCCTTATGCTCGAGAAATCGATCTGAACCATCATCGGGTAGATCATCAGCCAGATCAGAACGGCGACCGGGATCGATACGTGCGCCACCTCGGCCCGCTTGAGAATCGCTGGAAATCCGGGGAAGAGCCACCCGATCCCGATGAGGATGCAGATTCCGACCCAGATCGATAGATACCGCTCGAACGCCGATAGGCCCTTCACCTCACGCACGGTTCGCCTTTCTCGCTTCGAGCGTGCACCTACCGCCCCTACGGAGGGCGAGCCGCTCGTGGAGGCGTCGGATCTCCTCGCTCATCCCTCCCTCGGGGAGGGCCTGGAGGAGGAACGCGGTGAGACGCCGTACCCCCTCTGTCTCCGCCAACGAGCAGTAGGACCATCTCCCGTCGCGGCGGGTTGAGATCAGGTCCAGTCGGGCGAGCGTACGGAGGTGTTTCGACACCTGATACTGCGGTAGATCGAGTGCATCGACGATCTCACAGACGCAAAGGGGCCGGTCGCTCATGGCTAACAGATATACGATCCGAAGGCGGTCGAGGTTCGCCAGTCCGCGGAATATCCCCGTCAGCTTTTCCAACCTCTCCCCCTCTCGATATGCAGTAGATGGCATATGTTAGCGAGGAGAGGCCACCCGTTCAACCGGAGCGGGAAGGTACAGGCCCCTCTCGTCAAAGGAGCTATCCGATTATGTGTTAGCGATGATGCCCGTGCCCCTGGCCGTGCCCCTCGGGCTCGACCCACTCGATCGTCTCGAGGTTCCCGTTGATGTAGCCCGCGACCACGGCCCGCACCGGGCCGGTGGCGCCGGTGACGACCTCGATTCCGAGGCCTTCGAAGAACTCAACCGCGCGCGGCCCCATCCCCCACGCGAGGACGGCCTCCGCCCCTTGGGAGTGGAGCCAGTTCGGGAGGTCCCCCGGACCATGCTCGTCGAACGGGACGTCGAGGACCTCCGTCTTCACGATCTTCCCGTCCTCCACGTCGATTAAGGTGTAGTGCCGGGCGCGGCCGAAGTGCTCCTCCACCTGATCGTCCAGACCGGCTTTCCCGCGAGTGGGTACGGCGATTTTCTTCTTCACTCTCTCCTCCTTGTCGGTTGAGCGATGCTGTAGACTCCTCGTCTAGGATGCACGACGCCCTGTCTCCCTTCAACTCGCGCAGAAGGGCGTCCTCAATAATCGAACTCGCGCTCTCCCACCTTGATCCTCCCCCTCGAACCCTCTCCGGCTCGAGGCCGGCGGATCTCTATCAGGTTCAAGACGTTATAGCCCCTCTTTTTCAGAAAGCGTATTATCTTATCGTTGTTCGGATGGACCCAATTGTAGACGGTATTGCCTCCGAGCTCTTGTGCTAAGCGCTCTGCCTCGCTGTACAACGCAGATCCGATCCCCTTACGTCGGTGCTCGGGGGATACGAACAGCGACTCGGCCCAGACGACGTCGCCGTCGACGCGACAGACCAGGTACCCCTCGACTTGCGAATCCTCGCTTTCGGCGACGAAGATCGGATATTCGCGGGATCGGTATTCGGCCAGCTCGCCCTTTGCCTGATCGAGGTCCGCCACGCGGGTTCTCCCGCGCAGCCTTCCTAAAGCCACGCGGAACTCCGCGATGAGCTCTGCCAATCGCTCTTCATCGCCCGGATGAAAGGGACGGATCTTCACGGCCTATCCTCCATGCTCATCACTACCGTTTCTGAGTTTAACTTGGCAGGTTGCCCGGCGCGATAAGGGTTGATATTCTGCGGGTCGGGAGGTGCCTTCCGAACGGATGAAAATCGAGTTTGAGCCGATCGGGATCGTGCATTCCCCGTTTAAAGAGCCGCATGGTATGCCGATCCAGCCGGCCGGGGCCGAGGGTATACGCGGAACTGTAGAGG
>Ga0180301_10004888_pt1 | contig 10322 bp, 3 predicted proteins | sample GuaBasSediGuay16_FD_121797 | JGI IMG/M metagenome (GOLD analysis project Ga0180301, IMG submission 121797) | Subseafloor sediment microbial communities from Guaymas Basin, Gulf of California, Mexico - Guay16, Core 4569-2, 12-15 cm | ecosystem: Environmental > Aquatic > Marine > Hydrothermal... | reverse complement strand
AATTAAAAGAGTAGATTCTTCATATTTAATAAAATGGTATATATGGTATTGTCCCTTAACAGACTTTTTCACTTCAGAGTTTTTGATAGAAAAAGCAAAGAAAATAATTATTAGGTATTTAGAAAAAGATTCAGGGATTCTGTTTGAATATCAATCTGCAATGTACGGAACTGGGGGGTATAAGAGAAAGCACTTTCTTTTTGAGGAAAAGATACCTTGATCAAGTAGAATAATATACAAGATTTTTTTTAGGACAAAAATCCCTAAATAAAAAAATTTTATAAATACTCTATTTTCTGTCTCAATATTCTTAATTATTATTCAATTAACTAATAAAAGGTGTACAAGATGAAGGAGGATTTGATTGTCATAGCTCTTGGAGGAAATATGATCCTACAAAGAGGACAAAAAGGAACATTTGAAGAACAAATGGAAAATACACAAAAAGCTTCTGTGGTTATAGCTGATTTGGTAGAACAAGGATATAAATTAGTATTGACTAGCGGAAATGGGCCCCAGGTAGGAAATATCTTAGCACAACAAAATTATGAAGATGCCCCCTCCATGCCTTTATATGTTTGTGGGGCTATGAGCCAAGGGCAAATAGGTTATATGATCTCCATGACTCTTCAAAATGAATTTAAAAAACGTAATAAAGAAGTTGATGTTATCACTTTGTCTACACGTGTGATAGTGGATAAAAACGATCCTGGTTTTTCTAATCCAACAAAACCAATTGGTAGGTTTTATACAAAGGATCAAGCAGATAAATTTAATGAAGAAGGTAAAGGGCCTTATATGGATGATGCTGGTAGAGGATATAGATTGTTTGTCGCTTCTCCTCAACCTTTAGAAATAGTTGAAAAGAAAGCTATACAAACTTTGGCAGATAGCGGTATGCTTGTTTATTGTGTTGGAGGAGGGGGTATACCTGTTGTAAAAAATGATGATGGAACACTTGAAGGAGCAATGGCAGTCATTGACAAAGACCGAGCTTCTGCGGTACTAGCAGAACAAATAGATGCAGGAATCCTTATGATACTTACTGACGTTCCTCATGCTTGTTTGAATTACAAAAAAGAGGACGAAAAACCTTTGGGAGAAATAAGTTTGGCTCTTGCTATGCAATATTATGATGAAGGGCATTTTATTAAGGGTAGCATGGGACCAAAAATCGAAGCAGCAATTAGGTTTGTTAAGAAGACTCAAGGGAAGGCGATAATTACCAATCCAGAAAACGCAATCAAAGCGATTAAGGGCGAAGCTGGTACAATTGTTGTCCCCTAATGAAAAGTCTTCTTTTTTCATTTCAAAATTTTTCTTAAAACCTTTTTTTTGTTATTCTGAAATGGGTAATACCGTGCAATTTAAAAAGATAAAGGATAAATTTCTAGTGTTGTAAAAAATAGAGAAAGATGTTTTAGAGGTCAAAGAACATTTTGGATTCAATTATTTTGTGATTATTATGAGTAAGGAAAATACTGGGCAGTATAGTGAAAAAAATGCGTCTTACGGCGTTGAATCCATTCGCGCATTGGAAGGAACAGAGGGTATACGCCTTCGACCAGCTATGTATATAGGGTCAACAGGAGTAGATGGTTTACATCACTTGTGCTATGAAGTGATTGATAATAGTGTAGATGAATACATGGCAGGATATTGTAAAAATATTCAGATAGTTTTGCATAAGGGAAATGGAATATCAATTTTTGATGATGGAAGAGGGATACCTGTTGGTCCTCACAAAAAATACAAACAAGATGCTCTAGAGGTAATTTTAACCCGTATTCATTCTGGAGGAAAATTTGATAAAACGGCATATAAAGTCTCAGGTGGATTACATGGTGTAGGTCTTGCAGCTGTCAACGCTTTATCTAGGAAATTTTTAGTAAAAGTTTACAGAAATGGTAAAGAATATACCCAAGAATATTCCAAAGGGAAACCTGTAACAGAAATTATAATAAAAGAACAAGCAGCAGAGCCAATCACAGGAACTTACATCTATTTTGAAGCTGATGATGAAATATTTTCTACTGTAGAGTTTTCTTTTGATACTCTATCCAGAAGGATAAAAGAGATGGCTTATTTAAATAAAAATTTGCGTTTTGTACTTATTGATGAAAGAGGAGAAGAAGTTAAAAAAGTAGAGTATTTATTTGAAGGTGGATTAAGGCAGTTTGTTTTAGACTTATGTGCTGGAAAAAAATCTATTTTTGAACCCCCAGATGACGTTTTTCACTTTGAACAGACTATAGATGATATAATAATCGAAATCGCTCTTCAATATAATGCTGGTTATAATGAGGTAATAATGGGTTTTGTTAATGGAATATATACTAGTGAGGGAGGAACCCATATCTCAGGCTTTAAAGCTGGTCTAACTAGAGTTATCAATGATTATGCAAAAGATAAAAACCTTATTCCAAAAGGCGATAGTCTTAGGGGAGAAGATGTACGAGAGGGTATAATCGCAATTGTTTCGATTAAACATCCAGATCCACAATTTGAAGGACAAACAAAAACAAAATTGGGAAACAGCGAAGTAGACGGTGTAGTGCAAAGAGTTCTTAGAGAACAGTTTTACGAGTACTTACAAATTAACACAAAAACTGCTAAAAATATTATTGAAAAAGCTAATGAAGCACAACGAGCTCGTTTAGCTGCACGTAAAGCTAGAGAATTAGTAAGATTAAAACGAAAACAAGTGAGTCTTCCTGGACGATTAATTCAATGTAGAGAGACAGATCCAGAGAAAAGAGAACTGTTCCTAGTAGAAGGTCTATCTGCTGGTGGAACAGCAATTAAAGCTCGAGATAGTCAATTTCAAGAAGTATTGTTTCTAAGAGGGAAAGTGATCAATGTCCTTAAATCAAGACAAGTAAAAGCATTAAGTAACAAAGAAATTGAAAGTTTAATTCTTGCAATCGGAACTGGAATCGGAGATGATTTTGATTTAGAAAGGTGTAGATACGGAAAAATCATAATACTTAGTGTAGCAAGAGATGAGCCTGTTTTACTTCAACACGATGATGGTACAGTTTTATTTACGCAGATAGGAAAATTTATAGATAAACAATTAGATTCTGGAGATTTATCAAACAATCTTTCACAGTGGAAAGTTGCCTGTTTCGATTTAATAACTAATAAGGTGAAATTTGCTCCAATAAAAAATGTAATAAGACACAAACACAATGAACCACTTTACGAAATTATTACAATTTATAATAGAAAAGTTAAGGTGACTGGAGGTCATAGTGTTTATGTTTATGACAATGGTCAAATAGTTCTTAAGCCAGCAAATCAGATAAAAAAAGGAGACTATATCGTTGCACCTAAAAAAATTCCACAACCACAACATCAAATAAAGATAAATCTAGTCAAAGCACTATATAAGCAAAAATATAAATCAAAAATTTTTGTAAAAGGTGGGAATATTCGAGAAATAGCTGCAAAAAGATTATTGACAAAAATTGCAGAGAAAACAAAGGATGGAATGAACTCTTTTCAAGTCAAGCTCCTCACTGAGCCTAGAATTATGCTTTCTGAATCAGAATGGAAAATGTTACGCAATATAAGAATAAATAAAGGTTACAGTCAAAGTTTTATAGCGCATAAAATTGGAGTGAAGCAAGCGATAACTGTATCAGAGTATGAGAGAAAAATTAGTCTCCCAATTAAATCTGTCTTTGATAAATACTTAGAAATTATAAGTTTTGATAAAAAATTAAAAACATTAAAATACAAAATTCCAAAAATCGATGAATTAAAACAAGAACATTCAAGCTACAATGACAGATACAGAATTGTTAGTCCATTCAAGAATTTAGGATGGTTTACTGCAGAGGAAGTAGAGCTTATAAATAGTAGTTCTGTAATTGTCCCTCGTGCTCATCACGAGGATGCTTTTCCAACGTCTATTTTGTTGACTAAAGAGCTTGCTTACTTCTTGGGTTGGTATACAGCTGAGGGCTCTATAGGTTCTAGATCTCAAGTAAGACTCCACTTAGGAAAAAAAGATGATAAATATATCCCTTATTTGGAAAAGTGCATCAAGAAAGTGTTTAATAAAACTCCAAAAATTTATGTAGATCGCAATAATGTTCGCAATCTATACATTCACAGTACTTTTGCTAAGTCAGTAATAGTTGCCCTAGAATTAAATAAAAAGGCGCACGAGAAAAGAGTACCTGATATAATTTTCTCTGCTCCTGGTGAAATACAATTAGAATTCTTAAAAGGCTATTTCTTAGGCGATGGTACTTTAACTAAATCATCTTTGTCTTGCTCTACCACTTCAAAAGACCTCTATCATGGTATTAGATATCTTTTAGGTATGCATGGTGTTTTTACTTCTTCTTATACGTATGTTCCTAATGTTGAAAAACAAAAACAAAATGAAAGTAAAATTATATCTAAAAAGACACAATATAGACTTTCCATAACTGGTAAAGAACAGTTGAGAAGAATAGAAAAAATATGGGAAGATTTTGACCAAAGTGAAAAGACAAAAGAATATATTTCAAAGAACTTTACTAAAAATCTACAATTAAAAGAGATATCAGAAGATCTAGTGGCTCTAAAAGTAAAAGATGTCAAAAAAATACCTTTTGAGGGTAATGTGTATGACTTTTCAGTAGAATCTGATGAAAACTTTATTTGTGGAGATGGAGGAATTTGTTGTCATAATACAGATGCTGATGTTGATGGAGCTCACATTATGACTCTTTTACTTACTTTCTTCTATCGATATATGCGTCCATTAATTGAAATAGGAAAGGTTTATGTGGCTGTTCCTCCCCTATTTAGGGTTTATCTAAACCGAGGAACATCAGAATTGTTAGCAGAGAAGAAACATCAATATTGTTATACAGAACAAGAGAGAGATGAACTTGTTTCCAAGCTGGTGGAAAACGGAATTGATCCTTCAAGAATAAAAGTTCAAAGATATAAGGGTCTTGGAGAAATGAATGCTGAACAACTAGAATTTACTGCAATGAAACCTTATCATCGCTATTTAGTTCAATTGAAAATAGAGGATGCTGCTTCAGCAGACCAGAAATTCGAGCAACTGATGGGAAGCGATGTAACATTTAGGAAAAAGTTCATTATGGAAGAAGTATTCAAACATGACTCTGAATCCTACAAAAAAGAATATGGGGTTGAGATTCCTGAGGAAGAGGAGGAAGAAGAAATAAAAGAAGCTGAAGAAGAATTAATTGATGTTGAAATATCTGGCGAAGAAGAACCAGAAGAATTAGAACTATAGGGTGTAGAAAGTGACTGAAGTAGATAACAATCAAGAAAAAATTATCAGAAAACCTTTAACTCAAACACTTGAAGAGGCATATAGGGATTATAGTCATTATGTAATAAGCGAAAGAGCTATCCCTGACGCAAGAGATGGGTTAAAACCAGTACATCGCAGGATATTGTGGGCCATGCATCAAATGGGGTTAACATATAACAAACCTCATAAGAAATGTGCGAGAATAGTAGGCGAGTGTTTTGTTGAAGGAACACTTGTGAATACAGTAGAAGGACTAAAACCCATAGAGAAGATTATGATCGGAGAGGAAGTATATACACAAAATGGCTTACAAAAAGTCACACAGTTGTATGAGCTTCCAGAAAAACCTATTTATACAATTGAATTGGAGAATGGCTTGAAAAATGTATGTACTGGTGGTCAAAAATTTAAGGTATTTACAGAAAATCTAAAATATGAATGGAAACGAGCAGATGAACTAAAAGAAGGCGATTATATAGTTTGTAGTTCAAAAATTAATTTTTCTAATGATTATGTGTCTGTTAATGGACTTACCATCGATGAGGATATGGCTTATTTATTAGGTGCCTTTTTAGCTGATGGGTGGATTGACAGAAGTAACAGAGGATATCACAGAATATCTTTTTCATCAGAAGCAAAAGAAGTTCTAGAACACATTATGCAAATAATTAAAGAAAAGTTCGGGAAGTCTGAAAATATACTCTTCAAAGATGTTTATTACTTACGTATAAATGAACATCAATTAAATCAGAAACTAATTGAGACCTTCAACCTTATGGATAAGTATTCTTACAATATAAGCGTTCCTCAACAAATCTTTATGTCCCCCAAAAGCGTTGTTTTTTCATTTATTAGTGGCTTTATTGATGGCGATGGGCATATTCATAAAGATCGAAATGAAATCGCGATCTATTCTGTGTCAGAGGAATTCTTGAGAGAGTTGCAAATTCTTTTATTTGCATTGGGCATAAATTCTAGCTTCTATCTCCATAGAAAAAAGGATGTTCAATATAAAAATGGAAAGAAATCAAACTATGATTACTATGTTCTTGAAATTCGAGGAAAATATGCCTCTGATCTCTCCAAAGAATTGACACTGTATAATAAAAAGAAGCAGATTCGGCTTGAAAAAACAGATAATTTCCTACCTTCTAAAATGGATGAGATACCTTATATTGGAAAATATATTTTCCAAGAATTTTCAGAGAAACATTTAGGCGGAGGCTGGTATTTAAGTAAAACGGGAGAAAAAGTAAGAGCGGGAATTAAATATTCCGATGGAACTAAAATCAGATATTCTAAAGATTTAAAGGAAAATGTTAGAATATACAAATCTAATATTGAGCAGCTAAACATTCTAAAGAAAATGGAATTAATAGACTCTAAATATCTTGACTTGGTTAAATATATTTTGAATAATAACATCTATTTCATCAAAGTTAAAAGTGTGGTTAACTCAATTGTAAAGAAAACTTTTGATATTCAAGTTGAAGAAGATCATGAGTTCATAGCTAATGGAATGGTTTCTCATAACTGTACAGGTAAATACCATCCACATGCGGGAGGAGTGTATAAAGCACTAGTTAGGTTAGCTCAACCATTTTCTCTTAGATACCCTATAGTTGATGGACAAGGAAATTTTGGTTCAATTGATGGATTTCCTGCTGCCGCAATGAGATATACAGAAGCTCGTCTTGCCCGGATAGCAAGTGAATTGTTAGAAAATGTTATACCTGAAATTGTCAAGTTTCAAGAAAACTTTGATGGCGAAGAAATGGAACCTACTGTTTTACCAGTTAAGTTCCCACTACTTTTAGTTAATGGAACAAGTGGGATCGCTGTTGGTTTGAGTTCGAATATTCCTCCTCACAATCTACGTGAGGTTATAGCTGCTACTGTCGCTTTAATAGATGATCCTAATGTTCCTGATGAAACTCTTTCATCGATAGTAAAAGGACCTGATTTTCCTACAGGAGGAATTATTGTCAATGGAGCTTCTATGCCTAAATATAATTTAACAGGAAAATCACCAATAATTATACGCGCTAGAATAGATATTAAAGAACCAACAGAAAAAAGAGACTATGCCATTCTTGTTGTTACAGAGATACCTTACTTAGTAAACAAATCAACACTTATGGAAGAGCTACACGATATAATATATGAGAAAAAGATTAGGGGATTAAGTGATGTAAGAGATTTATCAAAAGATAAGATACATATAGAAATAGATGTAGAACCTGATTATTCCCATGAAAGAAGTTTGAAAGTAATTATTAGTCAATTATATAAGAAAACACAACTCGAAAAGCCTTTTTACGCAAAAAATATGGCTTTCGCGAGAGGAAGACCTAGGTTATTAAATTTGCGTAGAGCTCTTCAGATATTTTTAGAACATAGAGAATATGTTATTACAAAAACAATCAAACATCTTTTAAGTAAGGCTTTAATGCGATTACACATATTAGAGGGATTATATATCGCTCTAAACAATATTGATGATGTTATTTCAATAATTAAGAAATCAGAGGATAGAAATGATGCTCAAGAAAAACTGATGAAAAGATTCGATTTAAGCGAATCTCAAACAAAAGCTATACTTTCGATGCAACTTGCACGTCTAGCTAGAATGGAAGTAGAATCAATTATTAATGAAAAGAAAGAATTAGAAAAGAAAGTAGAAGAATACAGAGGAATATTGGCTAGTAAGCAAAAACGTATGGAAATAATTAAACAAGAGTTGTCTGAAATAAAAGAAAAATACGGAGATGAAAGAAGAACAGAGATAATAACTGATGTTGAGATTCCTATAGATGCTGATGTCTATGAAATGTTGCATGACAGATATTTGCTTATTACCGCTTCTGAAAAAGGTTATGCAAGATCTATCGATATCTCAAAATTTAAGACACAAAGGAGAGGAGGAAAGGGTCTTCGGGCAGTGATGCTGAAAGCAAATGACCGATTACACGATATGGTTGTTGCTCTAAACAAAAGTACTTTATTATTGATAACTGAGCAAGGAAAAGTACATTCTATTCCTGCATTTGAAATACCTGAAGCAAAGAGAAGAAATTCTATTGGAAGTAAATGGCAAACTATTCAACCTATTGAATCAGCAGTTGTGAAAATGGTTCCTGTAGACAGGCATGATTTTAAAAAGGAACTCTACTTGTTTTTTGTCACAGAAAAAGGAACAGTGAAAAAGACAGAACTTTCAGCTTTTTCAAATATTAGAAGAACAGGAATAATTGGTATAAAACTAGAAAAAGGAGATAAAGTTGTAGATGCTTTTGTTACAACAGGGCGTGATCACATTTTCTTAGCATCAAGAAATGGTTTGACTGCTCATTTCCATGAGGAAGAAGTAAGAACACTTGGAAGAAACACTCAAGGTGTAAGGGGAATGAGATTTAAGGTTCCCAACGATAAAGTTGTGGCAGGAGGAAGTGTTCATGAAAATGAACTTGGAAATTATTCTCTGCTAACAATTACTGAAAAAGGTCATGGAAAGAGAACACCTTGTACTGAGTATCGACATACACATAGAGGAGCAAAAGGAGTTATCGACATTAAGACTGACGATAGAAATGGAAAAGTAGCTTCTATGTTAATTGTTCCGAGAAAACCTGAAAAAACCCAGACTGTTTCTTTGTTAAATAATCAAGGAGTAGCAATTAGAATAAAAATTAACTCTGTACGTGAAGTAGGAAGAAATACCCGTGGAGTAAAAATAATGGAGTTAAGGAAAGGAGAAAAGGTTATTTTTGCTTCTCTGATAGATATTGAAAATGAGTAATTTCGGTCAATCTTTATATATTTTGACCTCCTTTTTTATTTGAAATATATGCTACCAATTTTGAATAGTTTGGAAGTAACGGAAGTTATACCTATATCAGAATCAGCAACAAGAAGGTTCCAGTTTTATGCTGGCATAAATGCAATGGTCGCAGAGAATGCTAAAGGAAAAACTACTTTGTGTGATATTATCGAACGTTCAATTTGTTCAGATGCTCATGCTCAGCGTTATTCTGCATTTGCAAGAAAAAGAAAAACAAAAGATGCATACATCAAAAGCTCTTGGTTAATGGATACTGAAGTGCAAATTCATCAAGCTTTAACTGATGCAGGAGTAAAAACGACAGTATCAGATCGTGGAGGAGGAAAAAAAACACTTCCAAGACAAGAATATTCTAACTTTCTTAGTAGAAAACTTCATTTAACATTGAATGAATTTCAAGAACTTTTTCAGAGTTTGTATTACAAAAGAGAAGATGATTTTACTCTTCTGGGAAGAACTGAAGAAACAGATCCGCAATTATTAGCATTTTTTAAGTTATTAAACAAGTTTACTTCAGGTTCTCCTGATGATATTAGGTTAAGACAAGAAATTAACCAGAAAAAAACAGAGAAAAAAGAACTACAAGATAAATTACGTAAAATCGAGGAAGAAGAAAATAAAATCAGAACAGTTATGAATACAATAGGTATTTCAGAGGTAAGTGAAGCCATACTTGATGCCAAATATGATGATTTATCACGAAAAATAACAGAAAAAAGGAGAAAGCTGGAAAATATCGAAAAAGTGAAAAGCCGTATTGAAGAAGAAATAGACAAAGAAACTGATGAGTTGTATAATGTTAAAGATGAGCACTTTCTTAATGCAGTAAAAGAGTTAGAAAAAATAAAATCAGAATTGAGTTTAAAGAAAAAAGAAAGGATTCAAGTACAAAGGGAAATAGCTGCTGCATCAAAAGTAGGTAACGAAAAATATGATTATTTGAAAGAAAAAGTGTCCAGAAAGCCTAAATGCGAATTCTGTGGCACAAACTTAGCTGAGGAATGGAATAATAGACTACAGGTGGGTTGCCCTTTATGTGGGACAGAATGGGCAAAGTTGTCAAGAGAATTAAGGGAAGGATTATTTGCTGAACCAGAAAAACCTGATACTGCAAGTTTAGAATTAAAATTAGAAGAAATCGATATTGAAATAAAAAAATTAGAAAGTGAGATCAGAAATAAGGAAGTAGAAGTT
>Ga0180301_10004887_pt1 | contig 10324 bp, 7 predicted proteins | sample GuaBasSediGuay16_FD_121797 | JGI IMG/M metagenome (GOLD analysis project Ga0180301, IMG submission 121797) | Subseafloor sediment microbial communities from Guaymas Basin, Gulf of California, Mexico - Guay16, Core 4569-2, 12-15 cm | ecosystem: Environmental > Aquatic > Marine > Hydrothermal... | reverse complement strand
CTCCATCAAGGTGATTCCATCTGGAAAATCGGATGAAACAAAGATCGCTTTCCAGATAAGCGGGAAAGTTCTGGAAAATTGGATCGAGTCAGACCTTTTGAAGATAGCTGTCTTCATACCGGAAGATGCGAAAACCTATCCCGTCAAGTACTTCCTAGGTATGGCAGATGTGACAAAAGATTGGTCATGGGTTGACGGTGTCTTTTCAGAAACGAAAAGCAAGAAGGGATGGAATGAAATAACCTTCAAACTATCTGAAAAGATGAAAAACATCTCAACAACCGGCAAATATATGCTTTATTTCGCTTTCATATACTTCCAGGATGGGAAGAAAAAACCGATAAAAGATCCATTCTATGTCGACTCCTTCACGATATTGTCTTTCGAAGAGGAAAAAGAAAAACTGGTCATATTCCCTATGGAAACGAAGGAAGAGATAGGAAAATGCACGAATGACAATACAGGAGCTGTTTTCGAACTCAGTGATAAGTATGTGGCTCAGGGTTTGAGATCGATGAAGATAATACCAAGTGGCGAAGCGATCGAGACTAAAGTTGCACTCCCACTTGAGGGTAAAAACGTCAAAAAGTGGATGGAAGGCAATTTGATAACGATGAGCGTTTATCTACCAGAGAGCATGAAAGTAATCCCCACCATGTACTTCCTAGGTATGGCCGATGTAACCAGCGAATGGAAATGGGTTGGAGGCGTTTTCGCGAAGAAAGCGGAAGTGACGAAAGGCTGGAACAAGATACAGTTCGAAATAGCTGGCGCAATGAAGGATCTGAATCCAGATGGTAAATACATGGTTTACCTTGCATTCGCGGGATTCGATGAGAAAAACAAAAAGATCCCCCTCGTTGATCCTTTCTACATAGATGGCATATACACGGAGAAATCGAAAGTCATGACGGTGGAAGAACAGATGGCAATGGTAAGTCCAGAGATCAAAGAAGAAGTTCAGAAAATGCTGCGGATGAGTGACGATGAGCTCTTGGAATACATTCAAAAGAAAACCTTCGATTATTTCTGGTATGAGGCAAATCCAGAAAACGGTCTTGTAAGGGACAGAAGCAAAAAAGATGCACCTTGCAGTATAGCGGCAGTTGGTTTTGCTTTAACAGCCATTCCTGTTGGTATAGAAAGAGGTTGGATAACTTATGAAGAAGGATATGAAAGAGTTTTGAAAACTTTGAAGACGTTCGTTGAAGGTAAAGTTGAGGGTAAAAACGGCTTCTTCTATCACTTTGTTGATACGAACACAGGTTCAAGAGTCTGGAACTGTGAAGTATCGTCGATAGACACTGCCCTTCTAGTTGCTGGAGCTCTCTTTGCTGGAGAATACTTCAAGGGGACAGAAGTTGAGAAACTTGCGGATCAGCTTTATAGAAATGTGAACTGGCAATGGATGCTAGCGGATGATGGAACCCTTTATATGGGATGGAAACCTGAGGGAGGATTTTTGAATGCAAAATGGGATTCATTCAACGAAGGAATCTTGACGTACATTCTTGCTATCGGATCTCCAACCCATCCAATACCAGCGAGGTCCTGGGACAAAATCTTCAGACCAATCCATGAAAATTACATATCCTGCCCCACAGAATCTCTCTTCGTGTATCAATATCCGAATATCTGGATAGATTTCAGGGACAAAGAAGACAAATACGCAAATTACTTCAACAATGCAAGGATCGCTACAAGGTACAACTACCTCTTTTGCGTAATGAACAGGTTCAAGTACAGAACGTACGACTTCGACATATGGGGATTGAGTGCATCAGATGGTCCTGCTGGATACAAGCACTATGGAGCTTCTGAAGGAAACCACGATGGAACGGTAGCACCATATGCTTCCATATCTTCAATTGTCTTCACTCCGGACCTTTCTATGAAAGCTATAAGAGGGATGCTCAAAAAGTACGGGCCACTTCTTTGGAGAAAATATGGCTTTGTCAGCGCATTTAATGTCGATGCGAATTGGTTCTCCAAAGAACACATAGGTATAGACCAAGGAGACATACTTCTGATGATCGAAAACTACAGGAGTGGATTCGTGTGGAAGACTTTCATGAAAAACAAGTACATACAAGAAGCGCTCAAAAAGATAGGTTTTGTTGAAAAGAAATCGGAATATGCTGTGACCCCATGGTATCTCAAGGAATACGAAAGGATAATGACGGCACCGTCAGAAAAGGTAGCAGTTGCTGTTAAGAAAACTATCACGGTGGATGGAAAATTGGATGATTGGGAAGGAGTTCCTTACAACGTTGTCGATGAGGATATGAACGTACCTGCTGCTGGACTGAAGAAAGTCAACAAGAGGAAACAGATTCTTCATAGCTACTTCTATGCTGCTTGGGATGAGAACTATCTCTACCTTGCAGCACGAGTTTTCGATGAATACGTTGTTGTGAACATAGCTCCTGATGATCTTGGGGCATTCTACAGAACTGACTCCATAGAGTTCTACATAGATCCTCATTCGAAAGCAGGAATATTCAAGCTTGCTGTCCTTCCATTCGATACAGAAGGACACGTTCAAGCTGTGAGACATGAGGATGCAAAACCGGGTCCGATCTCAAAGGTTGCACCGGAAGTGAAAGTGGCCTCATCCAGGACAGAAAACGGATACATCGTGGAAGTTGCTATACCATTCAAATACCTTGGTGTCGTGCCGAAAGAAGGACTAAAGCTCGGATTCTGTCATACAGTCCACAACTCCAACAGAAGAGATGCAAAGATAGGTGAATACGTGAGAGAAAATATGTTATCATGGGTTCCCCTTCCGGAGATATGGGCTCATCCAGAAAAATGGGGAACGCTAGAACTCAAAGAGTGAGAAGGGGGTGATTTATATGAGAAAAGCTTTGATAGCACTGTTAGTCCTTGTAGCCGTCTTCGCATTCTCTGAGAGGGTTCTTCAGATATGGGCAATGGGAGAAGAAGCAAAAAACTTGCACATCATGGCTGAAAAGTTCATGAAGGAAAATCCTGGTGTGAAAGTTGAGATCCAAGCTATCCCATGGTCAGCGGCATACGATAAGATACTCACAGGTATAGCAGGGATGCAGCTTCCAGATCTTGCTCAGATGGGAACGACCTGGATGGCTCCCTTCGGTGCTATGGGTGTTTTTGAAGAGCTCTCCCCATATCTTGAAAAATCTTTCATAAACAAGGACATGTTCTTTGAGGGATCTTGGCAGACTGTTACTATGAATGGAGGAGTCTACGGTATACCATGGTACGTTGATGTTAGGGTCATGTTCTATAGGACAGATGTATTAAAGGAAGTCGGATACGATCACGCTCCTCAGACGTGGGAAGAGCTTTATGATGTTGCGAAGAAACTTGCTCAGAGAGGAGAAGGGATGTATGGGCTATCCTTGCTGTATACAGGAGTGTTCGGTAACGAGTTCATGCCTTTTGTCTGGCAAGCAGGAGGAAGGCTCTTTGATGATAAAGGAAATGTCAGAGTAACAGATCCAGAGTTCGTGGAGGCTATAAAGTACTATGCAAGATTCTTCTGGGAAAAACTTGCTCCCATCGGAGGAGGGAATCTCTTCCAAGATTTCGCTTCCGGTAAAGTTCCAATCTTCTTCTCCGGCCCTTGGATGGTCAGCATGATAAAACAACAAATACCCCAAATAGAAGGGAAATGGTCTGTGGCTCTGATGCCGAAGAACAAAGCAAGAACCTCTTTTGTTGGAGGATGTAACTGGGTGATATTCAACACGTCTAAAAACAAGGATCTCGCGTGGAAATTCATAGAATTCATGACAAGACCAGAGAATCAGCTCGAATGGTACAAGATAGTTTCTTCTCTTCCCGCTGTCAAGGAAGTGTGGAACTATCCAGAACTTGCAAACGATCCTATAATGAGAGTGTTCGGAGAGCAACTGAAAGATGCAAAATCACCTCCAAACATTCCAGAATGGGAAGAGATTGCCAACGCTATATCAAGAAGAGTAGAAGAAGTCATATACAAAAAGAGAACACCTGAAAGTGCGGCGGAAGCTTTGAAGAAGGATATAGAGAGAATAAGAAAAAGATGAAGAAAGCCCCCTCCCGGGGGCTTCTCTTAGTCGGGAGGATCGATGAGATGAGAACGAACACACTTTGGATATTTGTCTTTATAGGGCCAGCTCTTATTCTGCTTTTGATTTTCCTGATAATTCCTATTTTCGCCTCTTTGTATCTGAGTCTTACGGATTTTAATGTTTTCGCCTTGACGGATTGGAGTAGAGCAAAGTTTGTGGGCTTCAGAAACTTCTACGAGCTATTCCAGGATGAATTGTTCTGGAAAGCGCTTTTTAATACTTTCTACTGTCTAATCGTGGCAATGCCTGTGACTGTGACGTTATCACTTTTGAACGCAGTCCTTCTAAATAGAGAGCAAACCAGGTTCAAGAATTTCTTCAAAATTTGTTTTTTTCTGCCGTTCGTCACAAACACAGTAGCGATTGCGATAGTTTGGTCGTGGATTCTGAATCCAAGTTATGGTATCCTCAACTGGTTTTTGGGACTCTTTGGCATAAAAGGTCCAAATTGGCTCGGTGATCCCAAATGGGCTATGCCATCGATTATAATGCTTGTTGTCTGGAAAGCTGTCGGATACAACACACTCCTTCTTCTCGCCGGTCTTCAAAGCATCCCAGATTTTCTTTATGAAGCCGCAGAACTCGATGGAGCAACTTCATGGCAGAAATTTTGGTACATAACGCTACCTATGTTAAGACCAACTATGCTTTTTATAACGACGATGATGATAATTGGATATCTCCAACTTTTTGAGGAACCGTACATGCTCACACAAGGGGGTCCTTTGAATTCCACCCTATCAGTGGTTCTATACCTTTACAGGCAAGGTTTCAAATTTTTCAAATTGGGGTATGCTTCTTCGATAGCAGTGGTTCTGTTTCTCATGATCGCTGCTCTCACACTTCTGAGGTTGAAACTCAGCAAGCAGGATTGAGGTGATTGATGTGAGAAAAAGCGGTATTCTCTCACAGATCGTAGTTCACACGATATTACTGATGGGAGCATTCACTATGCTATTACCCTTCATCTGGATGGTATCTACTTCTTTCAAAACCAACGATGAAATCTACGTATTCCCTCCCAGATGGATACCAAAGCATCCCACACTGAAGAATTACATTGACCTATTCTCCTCAATAAACTTTGGAAGACCCTTCCTAAATACGGTGATAGTTGCTTCTTCTATCACTTTCCTTTCTGTTCTGTTGTCCTCGATGGCAGGTTACGCTTTTGCCAAATTCAGATTCAGAGGAAGAGATAAACTTTTTTTCATGATACTTGCAACTCTCATGGTACCAGGACAAATGACGATGATACCGGTTTTCTTACTACTGAGGTATCTTGGCCTCTTAAACACGTACACCGGTTTGATTCTTCCAGGCGCTGTCAGCGTATTCAACATATTCTTCATGAGGCAATTCATCATGACCATACCCAACGATTTGATAGAAGCTGCTAGAATAGATGGTGCGAGGGAAAGCTACATATTCTTCAAGATAATTCTTCCCCTTTCAAAACCAGCTCTCACAACCATATCGATATTCACCTTTACAGGTTCTTGGAATTCCTTCTTATGGCCTCTCATAATAGCCCAAGATGAGAGGATGTACACGTTACCAGTTGCTGTCTCAGTTCTGGCTGGGCAATATGGAGAAAACATCGCCATCCAGATGGCTGGATCTTGTGTGGTCATAACACCGATTCTCATATTCTTCCTTTTCGCGCAAAGATACTTTATAAAAGGGATAGCTCTTACAGGACTCAAGGGATAGATTTTAGAAAGCCTTTAAGAATGAGCGAAAGCTCCCTCGGTTTTTCAGTAACAGAAGCGTGTCCCGATGGTAACCCTATCAAAAGGGAATCCTTTATCTTCTCATGGATTTTGAAGGAAAAGGAAGGAGGTTTTATCCCATCGTATAGACTGAATACAACGAGTGTGGGAACATGGATCTTATTGAGTAAAGGTGTTAAGGGATTTTGCCTCAATTCAAGGAAAGCATCGATCAACTTGACAGCACCATCGTAGTTGAAACCTTCTAGCCTTTCAACGATCACATCTAAAATCCCTCTGTTCTTCTCGAGAAATTCCGAAGAATAAACGTCGGTAAGCCATGAAAGAGTAAAGACCCTTGGATCTTTACTTTTTGCTCCTTCTCTCCATCTGAGAACCTTGCTGTACATCTCCTCATCTATCTCGGAAGTAGAAGATACAATTGTCAAACTTTTCACTCTCTCGTTGTACTCACTAGTGAAAAATATCCCCACTTCTCCTCCATACGATGTTCCAACGATGTGAACCTTCTCAACACCGAGGTGATCCATGAGAGCAATGATATCATTGCAATGTTCTTCAAAACTCACTTTATCTGGGCAATCCGAGAACCATTGACATTTGAAATCGTGAAGAACTATTTTGAAATCTTTGGAAAGATTAGAGGCGATGTTGTACCAACTCTCATATCTCATGAAGATACCGTTGAGAAAGAGAATGATATCTTCTCCTCTCCCGATGACCTCGTATCTTATCCTCAATCCGTTTCTTTCGAGAAACACGCTATCACCACCTGAAAGCCGTCGCAACCTGTTGATACCCTACACCGGATGTAACGAAGAGAACAAGCTTTTCTTCCAAACCTTCCATCTTGCCTTCCTCTATCGCATCATGGAGTGCCATGTAAACGCATGCAGAACCTGTATAGCCGTACTTTTCCATGACGGTATGTGTTTTTTCCAAAGGAAGTCCTAATTTTTCCATAACAACGTGAATACTTTTCCTTCTAACTTGTGTGAAGAAGATCATACCGATTTCTTCCTTCGAAACGTTTAGCTTGTTGAGAAGCTTTTCGATCAACATAGGCCATCCTTCTTCATTGACCGTTGAAGGGTATGGGGCTCTCAGATCGAGTTTGTGAAATCCTTTCTCAATACCATCAAGATTCATAGTACCTGTTCCCATGTATATTCCCCAGTTGTACCACCAGGAACCATCTGTTCTCATCACACTTCCTAGATATCCTGGTGAATCACTACCAGTCAATATAACAGCTCCTGCACCATCTGAAAACAAAGCCTCCCATGGGTACTTCCACGACAGAAATTTTGTCATGCCATAGGTTCCTATAACCATCACATATCTGAAATCACCCATTGCTATGTATCTGGAGGCTATATCGAGAAGTAAGGCTCCGTTAGCACACGATGCATTCACATCGAAAGCGGGAACTTCTTTTTCATTCAATCCAAGAAAGTGCTGAACTTTCGAAGCGGTTGGAGGGGTAATAGCTTCTGGAGTGTCTGTTCCGACGATTATGAGGTCTAGGTCTTCAGGTTTGAGACCGGCTCTTTTGAGTGCCATTTTCCCAGCCTCTGCCGCCATGTAGGCAGGCGTTTCTTTTTCAGAGGAGATATGCCTGTGATTTATTCCCAGGACCTGGGAATAATGGGGATCTATCTTCATGTGTGTCAGTTTTTCGAATTCTTCATTGGTCATGACTTTCTTTGGAACGTAGATACCCGTTGAAAGAATTCTAGCAAAAGGCATTCACGACACCTCCTCTATGAAATCTTCTATGATTTTGAACACCTTTCTGGGATCATCGATATGAGGACAATGCCCAAAAGAATCCAAGATGATAAGATGAGATTTCTGGAAAGCTTTTGCGGTTTCTTCAATCTCTGCCTTTGTTACGAGTGGATCTTTATTTCCCCATATCAGAAGAACGGGTACATTTATTTTCCTTGCCTCTTCTGTCAAGTCTTCAGAAAGAGCTTTGGGGTTTTCCAAAAATCCTCTTGGATCCATCCTCAAAGCGTCTTTAACGAGTTCCCTGGCAAGTTTTCTATCCTTCATGATGGGGTATATGAGACTTCCAACCATCGAAAAGCTATTTCTATAAAGTGAAAGTAGAGGAAAGCTTTCTTTAGGGGTTCTATAACCCTTTATAGGTGATGGAGATATGAAAACAAGTTTCCTAGCCAAATCACCTCTTCTGCTAGCAAGCTTTGTTATTATGGAAGTTCCCATGGAATGACCTATCAAGATGCACTCTTTGAGATTCAACTTGTCGAGTATCTCTTCGAGTTCTTTCGCGTAATTTTCAAGACTTATAGGCCTTTTTGGTTTATCTGAAGAGCCAAAGCCTGGAAGATCTGCAGCTATCAACCTATAGCGAGAATTTTCAACGACATCGAAGAAGGGTTTAAACCATTTCCAGGATCCCCAATTTCCATGAACGAAAACGATTGGTATAGTGCCAGAACCTTTCTCAACGTAATGAACAAGCCCAGAACTGGTATGGAGTACTTTCCCCTCGATCTTTTTCTTTCTTCTTTCCCACCATACGAATGGTATTTCAAGGTACTTGTAATAAAAGATCTTAGCGTAATACGCAAGACCCCTTGGCATGAAGAGAATGGTGAGTACAAGCAGAGATCCAAAGAGAACTGAAAGGGAAAATTGCGTTCGACTGAGCATGAATGGAAGAACGGTGTAAAGGATTGCTCCAAGTATTGAACCTGAGATAGTACCAAGTCCACCGATGACCACCATGGCAAGAAGATCCAGAGATCTTGCAAGTCCAAAATCGGTGGGTGCTATGTAACCGATGACGTGTGCGTAGAATGCTCCGGCAAGACCAGCAAGAGCAGAACCTAAGACAAATGCGAGGACTTTGTATTTTGTCAGGTTTATACCAAAAACACGAGATGCTATTTCGTTTTCTCTCAGGGATTTCCAAGCTCTTCCCGTTCTTCCCTTTGTAAGGTTCATCACAAGGATAAGAATAGTGAAAAACGTTATCGAAACAACATAATAGTTGAGAAGATCGCTTCCAAAGGAAGGTATATTACGAATACCTATATAGCCCCCTGTTAAACTCTCCCAAGCACCAAGAATCTGTTCTACAGCCACTCCAAAACCTAATGTTACTATCGCAAGATAGAACCCAGAGAGTCTCAATGAAGGAAATCCAAGGAAAAGACCAAAGAAAGCAGCAAGAAGGGTACCACATATAATGGATAGAGGAAGTGGAAGGGAGAGTTTCATGCTCAGAAGAGAAGAAGTGTAAGCTCCTATTCCCATGAAAGCAGCTTGGCCTATCGATATCTGGCCAGCATAGCCCATTATAAGGTTCAATCCCATGGAAGCTAGGGAGTTTATAAAAAGGAGCGACATTATTGTTACAAAGAAACCACTTTTGATGAGAAGTGGTAGTACAAGTGCTGGGATGATGAGAAGCAGCGTTTTCATACCCTCTTCACCTTCGCTTTTCCAAATACACCTTCAGGTCTTATAAGAAGGATCATCACGATAAGAAGTAGGGAGAACGTAGTTTTAAGCTCATTGCTTATGTAAGTTGCAACGATATTTTCCAGTACCCCCAGGATCAAACCACCAAAGATGGCACCTGGAATACTTGTGAACCCCCCAAGAACTGCAGCTGTGAATCCTTCTATTTGGTAATGGATCATCATAACAGGTGAAACATAAGTTTTTGGGGCGGATAAAAAAGCTATGAGGGCGGCTATGGAAGCTCCCATCATCCAAACCATCGATGAAACGAAGTTGGTGTTGATTCCCATGAGTTGGGCCGTCTCTTCATCCTCGGAAGTCGTTCTCAAAGCTATTCCCAGTTTTGTGTACTTGAGTAAGATGAAAAGGACCAAAGATATTAAAAGCAGCAAATCGAAAGCCAGGATGTCTTGTTTTCTAAAGACAAGGATCCCGAAATTTCCTTTTAAAACGTATGGCTTCCCTGCTACAAGTTCTGGAAAGCCTTTGTAATCCGTTCCCCATATCTGTGTCACTAAACCCTCGAGAATCATCATGATACCTAGGGTTACAATCAACATGGAACCATGGGATAAATGTTTTAAAGGTCTCATGGTAAGCCTTTCAACGATCCAGCCGAATCCTGCTGCAAGTCCAAGGATTATCAGGAGTGTGTAGAAAGGGCTGAGTTTAACAGAAATGAGAGAGTATGCTATGTATATCATGAACATTCCCATGTTGCCAAACGCAAAATTCACAACTCCTGTGACTTTGTAGATCAGAACGAGTCCAAGAGCTGCCAGTGAGTAAAAAACACCTGTTGAAAGACCAAGGATTATCTGGTTCAAGAGCATTGATCAACCCCCTAAGTACTTCTCAACGATCTTCCACCTATCTCTTATCTCCTCAGGTTTTCCAGATAAGGTTACTCTGCCTGTCCCAAGAACGTAGATCATATCTGCAACATCCAACGCCATGAAAGCGTTTTGTTCGACAAGGAGAATGGTCACACCG
>Ga0180301_10004886_pt1 | contig 10325 bp, 7 predicted proteins | sample GuaBasSediGuay16_FD_121797 | JGI IMG/M metagenome (GOLD analysis project Ga0180301, IMG submission 121797) | Subseafloor sediment microbial communities from Guaymas Basin, Gulf of California, Mexico - Guay16, Core 4569-2, 12-15 cm | ecosystem: Environmental > Aquatic > Marine > Hydrothermal... | reverse complement strand
TCTTGATTGTATAAAGATGAATATCATTAATTATAGTGCATTAGCTCGCTATATACAGAGTTATGTTGAGGAATTACTTTCAAGAAGAGTTAGTGTAAATGCTATTAAGATGGCTTTAATAAGGTTCTCTGAAAATGTTCAAAAACGTGAAGAGTTGTTAGAGAATAAAATTAAGGATGTACTTGCTAATACAGTCATTAGTGTTCAAACAGATTTAGTAGTACTTACAGTAAGAAAAGAAGCATTACTTGGTAAATTCGAAGCATTATTAAAAACTATTGAATCTGCCCGCTTCTTCCAATTATCACAAGGTACAAGGACATTTACATTAGTAATAGCCAGAGAGAATTATAAAGATATAATATCGGTAATAGGTAAAGACACAATAATAGATATAATAGATCATCAAACAGCAATAATTCTCATAAGCCCACATGAAATAATAGAAACACCAGGAATCATAGCATATATAACATCGATATTATCATCACAAGGAATAAACATGACACAAATAATATCATGCTATGAAGATACAATACTCATACTCAATAGATATGAAGCATTAAAAGCCTATCAAATACTAGAGGAACTAATACTTAAAATGCGTGAAAACAGGTAGTATGAAACCTAAGAAAATATCAAACCTAAGGACATAATTAAGAAATGAACCTGCATAACATAAGGTATCTTGCGATAACAGTTAGTAATTAATGAGAATCCATAGTTTAACTAATCAAGATAAAAGTCAGAAAGCCATAAACTGAAGTATCATTGCTAAAGAGAAGACAGTAAAAACTTGAACTTATTTCTTACTAGGGATAAACAAAGCAAAGACCATAATTAGTGCTACAATATGTATCAGATAAAGATTTTTCCGATAACTTAGTACATCATCCTATATGGATTCAGCAAAAGTGCTACTAACATTAACAGTACTTAGAAAATTTGAGATACTTAAACTATGTTATCGCTTATAAAAAATTATTCTATAGTTATCTAACCTTAAATTATATAACAGCTTGAAGTGTCACTTATTCATGAAAATTAATAAATAATATAAAATAAGTTCTTAGTACTAAACTTATAACTATTGCAGTTACCTGTAGATAAATTAAAGATAATCTTAGGCAATATGTACTGAACTAAATTACCTAAACTATTTAGAGACTCATATATGTAGTTAGCATCAATGGAATGAGTTTTATAGGACTATGAAGTACTACATCAATATCATTACAGGAGTTCTATGGCTAAGGCTATAGCTCCTCCTGTACCATGACATATAGATGCTATTCCCCTAGTGCCTTTGTATGTCTCAAGTACGTTAATCAGTTCTATAACTATTCTAGCTCCACTAGCTCCTATTGGATGACCTATTGCAATAGCACCCCCATGTACGTTAATCTGTTCATAGGGAATACCAAGCAATTTATGTGTCAGGAATACATTTACTGCAAAAGCTTCGTTGATTTCCCAAAAATCTACTTTATCTATGCTCCAACCTGCTTTCTCTAGAACCTTCTTTGCAGCATCTATAGATGCTACAATGAATTCCCAAGTTTCTCTTGCTGTATATACAAAGTCTACTATCCTTGCCTTAGGTTCTAAGCCTAATTTCTTAACAGCTTCTTTAGATGCTAATAGAATTGCTGCAGCTCCATCACTAAGTTGACTAGAGGAGATTACTGTATGTAATCCATCATTACTAAAAACTGGAGGAGAGTTTCTAGCTTCCTCTAGTGTTAGTTCCTTTCTAATGCCTTCATCTTTATCTAATAATATTTTCCCATTAACTACTACAGGTTCAACATATTTCTTTATAACTCCATTAGACCAAGCTTGTGCAGCTTTGCGATGGCTCTCATATCCTATCCAATCTAACTCTTCCTTAGTAGCACCATAATGACGAGCTACTTTATCAGCTTCTAAACCCATACCTAAATTTAATATTGGATCCCATAAACCATCGATGACCATGGAGTCATAGAATGTTCCACAACCTTGTTTCAATACAAAATGCCTCAATCCCCAGCGTGCTTTAGCTGGTATAATAAAAGGGGCATTGCTCATGGACTCCATTCCACCAGCTATAATGAGATCATAAACTCCCATAGCAATATGGAGCACTCCTATTACTATAGCTAACATGCTACTAGCACATACCATATCAACATTCATGGCAGGTGTATAAAGGGGTAAACCAACCTTGACAGCTACTTGCCTAGCAGTGAGTTGCCCAGTTCCAGCTCTTAATACTTGACCCATAATGATGAGATCAATATGTGAAGGATTTATTTCAGTTCTTTTGAATAAGGCTCTTACCGCTTGAACCCCAAGATCAACAGCACTTAGATGCGCAAGACTTTTACCAAATTTTCCTATAGGTATTCTTGCACCATCAACTATATAGATCTCTTTATTCAAAAGTACAACACCATAGCTACCATACATAATAAAGAGCTTTTAAGCTTTAATTAATATAAGTAGCTTTCTTATGTTAGACGAAAATAAGAAAAATTTCTTTAGTACCACCTTAAATCTCTAAATTAAATTAATGTCCAGATTCTTCATAATAACATTAATAGTTCAACAATGAAGAAATACTGTAGAGATTTGAATCACATATAATTAATCATGTATTTTAAATAAAATGAACATGACCTTCTATTCATCATAATCAGACATAAATACAGATAGCTTAATAAAGGTAAAGAAAATAAGTAACTAAGTTGTATAAATATAAGGTAGACATGACTAATTCTGTTTAATGGTGTTGGGAATGGCAGAGGTAAAAAATGTTGCAATTATAGGTTTTGGAGTTATGGGTTCTGGAATAGCACAGGTCTTTGCCCAAGCGGGTTTTATTGTTTATGGAATGGATATTGATGAAAAGGCCTTGAAACAAGGGCTAGAAACTATAATCAATGGCCCTTTTGGTCTCAAAAGAGCTATTCGAAAGGGATTAATAACGGAACAACAAATGCAAGAGATATTATCTAGAATTGAAGTAACACATGATCTTACCGAGGCAGTTAAAGATGCTGATATCATTATAGAAGCAGTAGTAGAAGACTTAGAGATAAAGAAAAAAGTATTTACTAATATTGATGCCATCGCTCCTCCACATGCAATATTAGCAAGTAATACATCATCTCTCAGCATAACAGCTTTGGCAGCTGTAACAAAAAGACCAGAGAAAGTAATAGGTATGCATTTCTTTAATCCACCACAAATTATGAAATTAGTAGAAATCGTTCAAGGTTTACAAACATCTAATGAGACTATTGAATTAGCAAAACAAATCATAATCAAGATAGGCAAAAAACCCATTGTATGTAAAGATATACCAGGATTTATTGCAAATAGAATCGGGATATTAGCAATACTTGAGGGTATTAGGCTTTATGAACAGTCAGCAGCTTCAGCAGAGGATATCGATATAGCCATGAAATTAGGATATAACTGGCCTATGGGCCCTCTAGAACTTGCAGACTTCATAGGTCTTGATGTCTTATTAAAGATTGCAGAAGCTCTATATAAAGAGACCGGAAATCCTTCATATATGCCTCCCACAATATTAAAACGTATGGTAGAAGCAGGATTCCTTGGTAGGAAAACAAGAAAAGGTTTTTATAAATATTAACCCATGTAGTTAAGGGTTAATAACGTTATGTCTTTTAAGAACATCATTTATGAAAAAAAGAATAATGTAGCTATAATAACAATTAATAGACCTCATGTACTAAATGCACTTAATCGCGAGACTCTATTAGAAATTCTCTCAGCTCTAATGGATATAGAGAAAGACCCTGACATTAAGGTATTAATCATTACCGGAACTGGTGATAAAGCTTTCTGTGCTGGTGCAGATGTTAATGAATTCAAGGATAAGACTTTAATGGAAATATTGGAGTTTATAGAACTTGGACATAGAGTATCTACTATGATAGAAGATCTTAGCAAACCAGTAATAGCAGCAATAAACGGATATGCATTAGGAGGAGGATTAGAACTTGCACTAGCATGCGACTTTATTATAGCATCCTCTAATGCTAAACTTGGTCAACCAGAAATAAACCTTGGAATAATACCTGGGTGGGGTGCAACTCAGAGACTTGTGAGGCTTATTGGTATTAGAAAAGCCAAGGAGCTAATACTTTTAGGTGAAATGTTAACTGCTGAGGAAGCATTACAAATAGGTCTAGTCAATAAAGTAGTCCCACTAGGGAGATTAAGAGAAGAGGCATTTAACTTAGCAAAGAAGCTTAAAGAGAAAAGTCCCGTGGCTCTTAAGTTTGCAAAACATACAATTAATGCAGCTCTTAAATCAACTTTACCTGAAGGTTTAGACTACGAGAAAATGTCCTTTATAGCACTTTATAGCTCCGAAGATGCTCAAGAAGGTATAAAGGCATTTCTTGAGAAACGAAAACCGGTCTGGAAAGGTAAATAAATTCCATAAGTCAAATCTATATTGTATTTGTTTAGATTCATAAGATATAAATAAAATATGGTAATAAAGGGGTTGAGAGATTACAACCGTCGCTTCTGAGATTTTAGTTTTTCAATGAGCTTTGGTAATATTATGAATAAATCTCCTACTAATCCATAATCTGCGATCTTAAATATTGGTGCATTAGGATCTTTATTAATGGCTATAATAATTCTAGAGTCCTTCATCCCCACTATATGTTGGATAGCACCTGAAATACCACATGCTATATAAATATCTGGTTTAACTGTTTGACCTGTTAGACCTACTTGGTGATCATAGGAAATCCAACCAGCTTCTACAGCAGCTCTTGAAGCACCAATTTCTCCTCCTAGGAGTTTTGCAAGTTCCTCTATCAGCTTAAAGCCTTTAGGTCCAGCTCCTCGTCCACCAGATACTATTATCTTTGCTGATTTTAAATCCGCTTTCCTCGGTTCTCTCTTAGATTCAAGAATTTCAATGTTCTGGGTCTCGAAATTAGTGAATTCTATTGTCCACTCCTTTATATCTCCCGATCTAGTTTCATCTTTTGGAGGTATAGAAAAGAGCCCTGGTCGTACTGTCGCCATTTGAGGTCTATGTCTAGGTGTAACTATTGTAGCCATAACTTCTCCTCCAAAAGCTGGTCGAATTTGGTAAAGGACATTCCTAAATTTTTCTCCAGTATTTGGATCTATGTAGTCCCCTATATCTAGATCAGTACAGTCAGCTGTTATGCCTGTTCCTAGTCTTGCTGCAATTCTAGGTCCTAAATCTCTACCTGTAGTTGTTGCTACAAGAATTAATATATCAGGTTTCTCACTTTGTGTTATCTCTGTAATAGCCTTTGTATATGGCAAAACTCTATATTTTTCAAGTCTTTTATCATCTACAAGGTGAACTACATCAGCTCCTCGATAAATAAGTTCCTTGGCTAAGTGCTTTATGTTGTACCCTAACAGCAACGCTTCAACACTAAAACCAGCTTTATTAGCTAAGGCTCTGGCTTTTCCTAATACTTCTAACGAAGAGTTTACTATAGAGCCCTCACGAGTCTCTATGAAAACAAATATTTTACCGCTCATTTTTATTTACCTTAGTAAGCTTATACCATCCTTTTTAAGCTCAGCTAAAAAGCTCTCTATTATTTTATCTACATCAGATCCACTGAATATTTTGCTTTTCCTCTTAAGAACAACTTTTTCAATTTTCAAAATCCTTGTTGGTGAACCGAAAAGCCCAATCTTATTTGGATCGGCTTTTATATCATTAACACTCCACACAGTTATGGCTTTTCTACGTGCTTTGATAACATCTCTTATGGTGGGAATTCTTGGTTCATTAGCTGTATTAGTTATTGTCAAAAGTGCAGGAATTTTTACTTTCAGTAATTCATATCCTCCTTCTACAAGACGTTTCACCACAACATATTCATTCTTTATTTCAATTCTTTCAACATAGGTAGTGTGAGGTATCCCTAGGAATTCTGCAACTTCAGGTCCTACATGTCCTGTATTTCCATCAGTTGATTCCATACCACATAGAATTAGATCAAAATTACCGATCTTTAAAATAGCTTGACTTAATGCGTAGGATGTAGCTAAGGTATCTGAACCAACAAGTCTTTTATCACTTAATAATATAGCATCATCTACACCCATAGCTAAGGCTTCACGAAGGATCTCAATAGCGTGTGGTGGCGCCATAGAAATAGCTATAACCTTTCCTCCATACCTTTCCTTTATTCTAAGTGCAGCCTCAACTGCATGTTTATCATAGAGATTCATTGTGAGAGGAACCTTCTCTCTATCTATTGTCCCATCAGGTTTTAGTCTTACAGGTGCTTTAGGATCTGGGACAGGCTTTACCAATACTATGATGTTCAAGGTTTTGTACCTTCATAAATTTAATATCTATCCTACCTATATGGTAGGAATTCTCTTCCTAGAATTTCTCTTGCAATTATGATCTTCATAATGTCCGTTGCTCCTTCAGCCCACTCATAGCTCTTTACAGCTTTTATAGCTAAGGTTAAGGGACATTCCTCAGTATAACCAAATGCACCAAACCATCGCATTGCATCATCTATAGCTCTAATGGCAGTAAGTACTGCAATCATTTTTGCTTCAGCTGCAGTTTTTGAAACTTCGAATCTGCTTATTTTACCCTCTCTCTCCATCTGAAGAGCCCATAATGCTTTATATGCGAGTAACTGTGCTGCTTCGATACGTGCCCAATGCTCTGCTAATGGAAATTGCACACCTTCAAATTTCGCTATAGATACTCCAAATACCTTTCTTTGCTTTATGTAATCCATAGTTATTTCTAATGCTCTCTTAGCTACAGCACAGCACACTGTTGCAATAAGGGCACGAGCATAATCAAATCCTTCCATAGCTATATAAAATCCCCTACCTTCATCACCAATTACATATTTTTCGGGAACCCGAACATTATCAAGTTTATAGCTTGCCCATGAAATACCTTTTCGTCCCCAGCCTTTTTCATATTTTATAGTTATTCCTTGAGATCTTATGGGTATGAATATCATTGTCATTCCTCTATGTCCTTTTTCTGGATCTGTTTTGACTAGAGTGAGGTGACCTCCACCCATTTCAAATTGTTTAAGGGCTTCTCTTACGCCGGATATGAAAGCTTTCTCCCCATTTACTACATATTCATTACCTTCCTTTCTAGCTGTAGTAATTATGCTCCGTAAATCAGATCCAGCACCGGGCTCTGTTGTTGCAATTCCTATCCAGAGCTTACCTTCAGCAGCAAGAGGAAGTACTTCTTCCTTGAATTCTTTCTTACCATATTTTTGTGCAATATAACTCCATGCTGTATGAACAAGGTAAAGAACAGGTGTAGAACAGCTAAGATCTGCTTTTGCAAGTTCCTCAACTATAACCCCAGCTGTTATAGGATCAAGGTATAAGCCTCCATATTCCTCAGGTATTGAAACTCCAAATAATCCAAGTCTAGCCATTTCTCTTATTATTTCATCAGGTATTTTCTCTTTTTGCTCCATTTCAAAAACTTTAGGAGTGATGAACTTCTCTGCAAATTCTTTCACGGTTCTTCGTAAATGATCTTGTTCTTCTGTAAATCTAAAATCTAAGGGCATATTCACAGCCTTCCATGGATTTCCATAGCCTTCTCCTCATTTATAATTTTTGTCCAAAAATTATCATTATTAATTTTTGGACAACCTTATCAGACCCATAGACTCATCACCCAAGTCGTACAGTAACCATATCAGCTATGTAACATGACCCACTAATGTAGATTACTGACCCCTAGTGGTTTTAATGCGATGCATATTAGCTATCTAAAACTTGTGCTATAACTTTGATTTCTGACTTCATTACCTGGTTTATATACATCTACCTATACATATTCTAAAGGTAACTATGCTCAGTAATACAAGGTATGTTGTTTTTTATTTATTGTTACACTAGTATGTCTGCTACTACTGTGTGTGATGGTCAGGAATATGGTATATTTTGTTATAGCTAACTTGGTATCATCTAGTTTATTTACTGGGTGTTTCTGATCTACATATTTTGGAAACATCATATAGGATTTAGGAGGCTTTATGATTTGGAGAGATCTTGTTCAAGCACCTTCAATAGGGTTTTCATGGAGATTTGTCATAGTACCACTTATAATAAAATAATATTGAGCCTGCTTGTAATAACGAGCTCTTTATCTCCAAATGTGTTTAGAGACTATCTCTTTACGTTATCGATCCCATCCATCGGGTTTGTATTAGGTATAGAGTTTTATTGTAGATGCAAGAAGAAATATGGTGCACAAATATCCTCCATACTAGCAATCCCATTATTCTTTGCCATCGTAACTATCGTAATAATTATTACTACATGGCCTAACATAGATGTAAAAAGCTATGAGAACTCAAAGCCATTATTTACGTCATCGATAATATTCCTAATAACCTTCATCAATATACCAATAATACACCTAATGAGAATTCAGCACCAAGATCATGGCTTGAAAGCACTAGGCGAGTACCTTAGGCAACGCGATCCGTAGGAAAGTGAAGATGTAGGAATGATGAGTAAAGACTTTCATTGCTATGGCTAGTTGATGCTAATTAAGAATAAGCGTCGACTAGTCTTAGATAGATAGTCTACAGAGATAGTATTCTCGGTAGAAAATGTTTGCCATAGTAGCTTGACTATATTTTATTTTCGGCTGCTTGTTAACTCGTTTGCTTATCATTCGATATCACTGATATAGTTAGTACCTCAATTAATCAACCATGGACCCTCATAGACTTAATCCTTAAGCCTAGCTTTGATGCCAATTGGCTAAACAATATATCTAAGCTAGTTCTTTTAGTGTAGCCTGCGTTAGGTATTAGGTAATTAATTGGTTCGTGCTGCTTATCCTTGAGAAATCAATTAGACGTACCATTTAGTCAACACACCGCTCAAACCTCCATACTATCTAGTAGTTAATAAGACGTATAGTCTGGAGAGTAGAACAATGATAAAGAAACACTACAATGCAGTATTGATGCTCAGACCTGCGTTACATGGTAACAATATGGACCATGCATCGTGGACCCCAGTACTTAGTTTATCTCTATATCAGAATTAAATTAATAGTATAGATAGCGCCGGGGGCGGGATTTGAACCCGCGCGGGGGCGTACCCCACCGGCTTAGCAGGCCGGCGCCCTACCAGGCTAGGCGACCCCGGCTCCATAAATATTGAAGTGTGTGGGGGTTTTAGCTTTACCTTTCTAGAGTTTTTGGCGGTGCGCGGCCCCCACCCATAGAGTGTGGAGCTCTACACTAGCTAGCCCCAAGCCCGAACCTCCATCCGGTGACCCGTGAACGCTGGCGTCGGGGGTTAGGTTGCTCCCTTCCGGGCCTGGCCTGGTTCCCCCCGCTAAGGCGGTAGATCTCTCCTTCCGGAGAGACCCCCACCACCGCCAGCCTCACGGGGCGGAGTTCATCGTGGGCTTGGGAGCTAGTGTAGAGCTCCACACTCCATGGGCAGGTTACTGGCCCCCGCATGACGCCCGTTTCGGGTGTGAGGGAGGGCGAGCCCCTCGGCCCTACCCGCGCACCGCCTCTTAATTCTCTGCATCAGTGGTTATAGACTCTGTTCCTCATGAGTTATAGCAGGTGTGTAGTTGAAAATCCTAGAAATAGATAAGCGTCATGGTTATGTGAAGGTGAGAGTAGAGTATGACGATGATCTATGGATTCTTAGTATGGTTATTGCGCCTGGTGATATAGTATCTGCTCTAACAACAAGAGATGTTAGATTAGGTCAGGAGAAACGTAGAATTCCAATGAGATTAGCTATTAAAGTTGAGAAATTAGAGTTTCAACCATTCACAGGTAGATTAAGAATACATGGAGTAATAATTGAAGGACCTGATGAATATGGATTAACAGGATCACATCATACACTCTCAATAGATATAGGTTCAGAAGTTGAAATAGTTAAAAAGGAATGGCCAAAACCATTGCTCAAAAAACTCACTGAAACTACCAAGAGAAGTCTCAAAATAATTGCAATTGCTATAGATTTTGATGAATATGCAATAGCATTAATTCAAGAACAAGGAGTAAAGAGAATAATTGAAAGATCGATGAATCTTCCGGGCGGTAAAAGTGAGACATGGGATTTGAAGCTTAAAGAAAGAATTGAAGAGATAACAGATCTAGCTCTTGAAATACTAGATAGAGAGCAAGCACAAGGAGTAATAATTGCATCACCAGGATTTATTAAGGACATGATATTTAAGGCCATAACGAGAATACGAAAGTATCTAAACATATTTACAGATACAGTATCCATAGGAGGTTTTACAG
>Ga0180301_10004885_pt1 | contig 10325 bp, 13 predicted proteins | sample GuaBasSediGuay16_FD_121797 | JGI IMG/M metagenome (GOLD analysis project Ga0180301, IMG submission 121797) | Subseafloor sediment microbial communities from Guaymas Basin, Gulf of California, Mexico - Guay16, Core 4569-2, 12-15 cm | ecosystem: Environmental > Aquatic > Marine > Hydrothermal... | reverse complement strand
TTCTCACTGATGATGTTTGAATGTAGGTTGCTATACCAAGTACTTTTATTTCCAGAGGTACTTTGTTTCTCTCGAAGATTTTCAACTTCTTTACAATTTCCTTTACTTTTAGCATAATAATGCTTAATTTTAAGTATTTGTAGTTTTATGTAATGTGGACAGGTCTGCCGTTAGGTACAGCAATTTTTTATACTTGGGAATTCATTACTTTCACTATACAGGTCGTTGGACATCGCTAACACCTCTTTTTTAATTTTTAGCTGTTAATTTCACCCCCAGAAAATCCGCATAATGTTCTATGGCTCTTCTAATGACTTCAGAAATGGAATTGTGGGCTATTGGTTTGGAATATCGTTTCTTGAGAATTTCCTCGATTAATTGGGCGTGTTCAGGATAAATTGTGGCCGAAATCTGGATTTTATTCCATTTTGTTTGAATCCCCACCAATCACATCACCACCAAATTTACTTCAACTATAAAGTAATTAGGAAAGTAATATTTAAATACTTTGCGGTTGAAGTTACTTCATGGATAGGGTTGAAAAACTCTCTAAGGAGAGTAGAGAGAGAATTCTTCAAGCTCTTGTTTCGGGCGCCAAATCATGGAAAGAGACTAAAGAACTAGCCAAATTAGCAGACGCAACACTAGCAAAACATATAAAGGCTCTTCTTGAAGAGGGATTGATAACTGAAGAAATAGATAGAAAAGATAGGAGGAGGAAGATTTACAGACTGTCAGACAGGGGTTTAGAGCCGCTTAAGGAATCTTTCCTAGCACTCCTCATATTCTTCGAGATTGTTAAAATGTATTCTCATGCAAGATTTAAATGGATTGAATTGTGGACTCAGGAAGTTAAGAAATATAAATCAGGAGAGACAAGCATCCTACCTCTTACCAACAGAGATGAGCGTGAAGCTAAATTTATCATCGATGAAATGAAAAATGGTCTTTGTGGATTGTTTTTAGAAGCTACATTCAGGGGAGACAATTATCTTAGAGCACTCTTAAAAGCTCTTGACATGTTCCAAACGTTAATTGAGAATGATTTGATTTTCGGAGAAGATAGAACCTATCCATTTAAATACGCTGCCATACAGGTTCTCGATTCGAAACTAACAAATCTTGACTCACTTCCTGACACAGAAAAGATTTCAAGGATCGAAACAAAGTTAGAGCAAATCTTAACATTTAATTTAGGTAATATAAAAATGTATGATCAGGTCATTAACAAGATAGAGGGTCCTGAAGAAAGAAAATTCTTTGAAACACTTAAGAAGTTATCTGAGATGAGATTTGAGAGTCTTCTCAATGCACTTAAAAAGGTAGAAGATCCAATTCTGAAGGGAGTGATAAACATTGCATTGAAACGAGCTAAAGAGAATGTAAACCCATTAAGATCTTGATTGATACGCCTAAAGATGTCCAATTTATTTGATTTGATGTCAAGGTTACATAGGTTACATGAATAAGTTATTTTGATGTAACTGCTCTACTGCTTTTTTTGGATTAAAGAAGCTATCTCCTCGCTCCGTTGTATGTGGGTTACATCTCTTATAAGGTGCATGCCCTAATTTTTTTATGGATTGAGAATGTACGTGTAACCATGTAACCTTGTAACCAATGTAACCGTGTAACTATTTATTATTTATTTTATAATAATTAGTAGTATAATAATAAATACAATCTCCAAACCCCCCACCTTAGTAAGTTTTACAGACTCCAAGAAGAAAGAAAATTCAAAACCTCATCAACAGTTAAAGCTAACCCCTCCTTTACGCCATTCAAAGCATCTCTTAGAGCTTTGTCTCCAGTGACTAAGCAAGTTGCACTATTCTCCTCATGCAACAGGAGAGTGTAGACAAATATTGGTCTGTCTTTTCTATCCTGCACCTTTTTCTTTGCTAAATCTACCAGATCATCTCTAAGCTCTCTTTCAACAATCGAGACATTTGAATACGTGGCTAAAAATCTTGTAACTAAATCAAAATTTAGATTATTCCTTGTAAACACTTCTTTAAGCTCGTCATAAACGTATTCTGGGATTAGTATTTTAACACCTTTCTTTTCTGCCACTTCAAACAACTCAAATGGTTTACCTCTATACCTTATTGCAGAAAAGAGGACATTCGTGTCAATCACAATTCTAAATTTTATACTTTCTTTCAATCAGTTCACCTGAGACTTTTTCCCTCTCTTCTTCAAACTTTTTCAAATCAAATCCCTTTTCTTCAAGCATTTTTTCTAAATCTGATTTTATCATCATCCTGATTGCTTCCCTTACAACCTCGCTTCTGCTTTTGTATCTACCTGTTCTAACCTTGCTCTCAATATATTCAACTAATTCAGGTGTCAATTCAACACTTATGTTCATGTCTGTTAGTGGGCTAATAGAAAATATAAGGTTTTCCTAGTATATGCGATAAGTTTTATGTCATTTTATACGTATAGAACCACCATGGGAAGGCCGAATTTAAATAAAACTCGAATTAACATAACAGTGAATAAAGAAGTTCTAGAGGCTGCCAGGGAAGTTATACCCAACTTAAGCCACTTTGTTGAAACAAAGCTCTTAGAATTCCTTTACTCAATAAACCACCCTCTCACCACCAATTTTGAGTGGGGCCGCCGAGATTTGAACTCGGGTCTCCGGCGCCCCAGGCCGAGAGGATAACCAGGCTACCCTACGGCCCCGTTAAGAAAACTCTCCAAACAGGTTATTTGAAATTTATGATAACGTTTAGCATTCAAGTTTTGTTTTCAGTTCATCCAATAAGACACAAGCCTGACAGATGTTTTTTGATGTTGGTTCTCCGCATCTTTCGCATTTGTTAAGTTTGACTTGAGGATACAGTTCCTTCAAACATGGGATTAAGTTCTCAAACCCACGCATAATTGAGAATTTCCTGCCAGGATATTTGTTCTCAAATTCATAAAGAAAATCCCTTATCGCTGCTCTGACAGGAAAATAACTGTATGGGCATTCGTTCATGTCTTGTGGCAAACCATTTAGCAGTCCATAGATTACCACTTCTTTCTCATAAACTTCCCTCATCGGTTTGATTCTTAAGATTAGGTCCTCCTGCACCCTTTGAGGAATTAGCCTTGCTAATCGCTCTATGTCCCCATGTATGTAATTCAACATTATAGTTTGCGTTTCATCATCCAAATTGTGACCTGTCGCAAGCTTCGTAGCGTTTAATTCCCTCGCAGTTTTGTTTAGCAGATACTTCCTGAATACACCACAATAGCTACACGGCTTTTTCTCTCCAATTCTAACCATCTCGTCCAACGTTAAGCCAAAGTTTTCCTTGAAAGATACTATATGATGCTCAATTTCAAGATTTTTTGCGATATTCTTTGCAATTTCCACAGTAGGTGGTCTATACCCTTCGATACCTTCATCGATTGTTATTGCAATAAACTCAATATCTCTTCTCTTTCCATAAAGCTTGCTTAACACGAATGCAAGAACAACGCTATCCTTACCACCGCTTAAGGCTATTGCAATTTTATCGTTTTTTTCTATCATTTTATATTTGTTTACAGCATACTTTATTCGCTTCTCAAAATCCCTTATGAAGTGCTTTTTACAGAGATGTCTGTTTGAATGCCTTTGATATATCACAGCCTCTCCATTACACAAATCACAACTTAGCACAGTAAAAGTTAGATGGTTGTTTAATAATCTTTGTTTGTTTGCCAAAATTATTATACGACTACGTTTTGAGATATTATCAGTTTCTTTTCCATAGGCTCACCTGCGGGCGTGGTGCCTGTTTTGTACACGTTAACAGTATATTCTCCTTTTGGCACTTTTTCAATCTTCACCGCAATCTTGGAAAAACAGATACACTTGCAACCAATTCCGCTCCAGACCTCGTATATGTTTATTGTGGAGTCTTTAATCTCATGTTCAAGCCTGACCTTTCTGCAACAGAGGTGAGAAATTGCCCTTGAATAGACAATTTGATTTTTAAATCACTTCAATTTTTGGTTTCTCTTCTTTATTGAAAGATTTTGTTGTGTTGGTTGCATTGCCAGTTACCGCACATCCTTGTACCGTTGATTCAACTATAAAGTTTTCTTGGGGATATAACGCCAAAGATGCCACCAAGTAGCAAATTATGCCAGCTAAAAAAGCTATGGCAATGCTAAGTAAAATAATTTTAATATTCATGATTTTGAGCAATTTTTGTAGAATTTAAGTGTTTTGATTTTGTATGATTCATTTAAGTTGCATATATAAATTCACAAAAATACTATGTTCTAAAAAATTTCTCCAAAAACTCTTTCTCCCTTCTCAGCTCCTCAACCTTATCTTGGAAATACAATCTCCTGTAACCCAAATCATCAAGCTCCACTGTTATTATTTTATCGTAACCGAATTCTACGAGTTCTTCCAGTATCATCGCCACCCTTTTATCTTTCCTCGCCGATACATGCCTTCCCTTTTCATCAAAACTGCTAACATGTACATTTTCAATTCTATCAGATAGCAACTCTATAAATCTATCAGCGTTTTTGTTTTTTAACGCATGATTTACATCAAATGTGAATGAAATGTCATAGTACTCAACGAACTCAAAAATTTCCTCAGGTGTTCTACACAAGTTGTTTATTCCGTTCTCAGAATTCTCAATTGAAATTCTTACGCCTTTAATTTCAGCATACTTCTTCATAACCCTAACGTAATCGTGCAACGATTGATAATCTTCATCTACAGGCTCTCTCGCAGCACTCCGCTTTCCAGCATGGAATGTCATTAAATCAGCTTTGATTTTCTTTGCTATGTAGATGGAGAACAACCCCTCTGTTATCGTAACTTCTCTAACCTTGCGGTTTATAGACGCTGGATTTAGGTCTAAAACAGCAGAGTGTACTGCATTTTTAAAATTTTTAATGGATTTTAGTTTGTTCTCATCCTTGTCAATCCAGAAATGCGGGGTTTCAACCCAGAACTCTATGCCGTCATATCCGGCTTTTTCTATTGCTTCACTAATTTTATCCACTGTGCATTCGTAGAGGAACATTGAAGAGAACAATATCGATACCATAGCCTTCTTTATAATGTAGAGTTTATAATACCTTTTAGCTTTCGATGAAATCTTGTAAACTACCAATTCTTCCAAACAGCACGGTAAAAATACTTGAGGGGGATGAAAGAAGATTTGCTTTTTTCAACAAAATTAAGCAACATAAAAACATTCACCCGAATAAACTCTCGTTTTACCATTCAAAATTAGCCCACCATCCTCATCAATTCCAGTTGCCTTTCCTGAATATTTTTTACCTCCAACACTCACAACAACCTCCTTTCCGATTGTATCCGATTTCTCAATCCACTTCTTCCTTATCACCTTCCATTCCCCACCAATCAGCATTTTGTAATTTGAGCTGAAGTTCTTGATTATGTTGCAAAAGACATCCAACAAAGATACATCCTTGAATTCTTTAATCGAAATAGCTTTATCCTTCAGCTCATCCGGAATCTCATTTTTAACGTTCACACCAATGCCAACAATTACCAATGGCGATTCAACTTCGCCAACAATCTCACACAAAATTCCGCAAACTTTTTTTTTGCCAATTAAAACGTCGTTGGGCCATTTTATTCTTGCTTTCAATCCCAATTCGTTTAAAGCATCGCAAACAGCTAACCCAGTTGTCAACGTTATTTTTGGCACATCATCTATTGACAAACCCGGCTTTAAAGCTATTGAGAAGTAAAGCCCACCATAATCACTGAACCATCTCCTCCCTAACCTTCCCTTACCAGCACTTTGCCTTTCAGCAAAAACCAAGATATTACTCGCTCCTTTTCTTTTTGCTACCTCGTTTGTCGAGTCAATTTCTTTGTAATAGTAAATTTTATCAATTAAATCACTTCCTTTCAGTGCTAAAGCAACTTCGTAAACAGAAATTTCAGGTTTTTTCAATAATTTGTATCCTTTACCCTTTCTTGTCTCCACTTTATACCCCATTTCCTTTAATTTAGCAATAGCCTTCCAAATTGCTGTCCTGCTAATTCCCAATTCTTTGGCTATCTTGTGTCCAGAACACCACTCACCAATCATCTCAATGAGCTTTGTGGTGTAGTCCTTTGAAAGCTCAACTTTATAGTAGTTCATGTTTAACTCTTAAACACCCTTCCTCCTCGTCAAGGATGCTTGAAACAGAATTGCGATTCCCCAGACTGCTGTGATGTAGTGGAACCACCATCCTCCCCCAATCACTAAATTGATTATAAACAACAGTAAGTTAATCAGTAAAAAAATGAGTATGTGCAACTTTAAAGCTATCTCAGCCTTTTCCATGTTACCTTATTGTCTTTGTTCACAATCAACCTTTAGCAACACCTAAGGGCAATAGTTTTGCCACCAGCTTTGAAATTCCTGCCCTATGCACAACATCAACAACGTCATCACTCATCTTGTAAGCTTGTGGCGCCTCTTCAGCCAGCAACGCTCCATGTGTGGCTTTTACGTAAATTCCTTGCTTTGCTAAGCTTTGCTTGACAACATTCCCCCTCAACTTTCTTTTTGCAGCAGCCCTACTCAAAACCCTTCCACTTCCATGACAGGTTGAGCCAAAGGTTTCCTCCATTGCTTTTTGCGTCCCAACCAAAACGTAGCTCGGCGTTCCCATACTTCCTGGAATCAAAACAGGCTGTCCAATTTTTTTGTAGTCATCGGGAATTTCCCTTGTATTTGGACCAAAAGCCCTTGTAGCACCCTTTCTATGCACACAAACCTTGATTTTCTTGCCATCAACTCTATGCTCCTCAAACTTTGCAATGTTATGGGCAACATCATAAATCAATCGCATCTCTAAGTCATCGCTACTCATCTTAAACTGCTTTTCAAAAGTCTCTCTAACCCAGTGGGTTATTATCTGCCTGTTGCACCATGCGTAGTTAGCTGACGCAGCCATTCCCGCAAAGTAATCTTGTCCCTCTTTACTGTTTAGTGGCGCGCAAGCAAGCTGCCTGTCTGGCAGAGAAATTTTGTACTTCTTAACAGCTCTATCCAAAACCTCAAGGAAATCGCTGCAGACCTGATGTCCTAAACCTCTGCTGCCACAATGAATCATGACCGTTACCATCCCCTCCTCCAATCCCATAGTTTTTGCCGCCTCCTCATCAAAAATCTTATCGACATATTGAACTTCCAAGAAATGATTACCACTTCCAAGTGTTCCAAGTTGAGGTTTACCCCTATTCCTTGCCTTTCTGCTTACAACCTCTCCTTTTCCACCCTCTAAAGCTCCATTTTCTTCGCAATGCTTTAAATCTTCTTTATACCCATAACCATTGTTTACAGCCCACTTTGCCCCTTCAACAAAAATTTCATCCAATTCGTTGTCCGTAACTTTTAACCTTCCCTCACTCCCAACTCCAGATGGTACTGCAACAAACAAGGCATCTATCAACTCTTTAATCTTACCTTTGACATCATCAACCTTCAAGTTGCTCCTCAAAAGCCTTACACCACAATTTATGTCAAATCCCACACCGCCTGGCGAAACAACACCGTTTTCCAAATCAAATGCAGCCACGCCACCGATTGGAAAACCGTAGCCAACATGGACGTCAGGCATAACCAATGATGCTTTTTGAATCCCTGGCATCGTAGCAACGTTTGCTGCCTGCTCTACAGCATCCTTTTCCAAAATCCCCATCAATTTTCTATTTATGTAAAAGTAAGCGGGAACTCTCATTCCCGGCTTATAACCCTTAGGCAACTCCCACTTATAATCTGTAACCTTCTTTAGCATGTTTTCCATTCTATCACCCTTTGATGTTTCAAGGGCTTTCCTTAAAACCCTTTCTAATGTTACATGCAAATCTTAAAAACACCAAAAGCATTGTTTGATTTGAATGAAGTTGAGGGGCAAACATTCAAAGATTTTTTTGAAGGATGAAGTGTTAGTTAAGAAATTTAATCCACAATTAGCCTACAATTTCTGGAAAGAGGCTTATTTTCTAAGCTTACTCCAACCCTTCCAATTCGTTCCGAAGGTTTATTCAATAAAACCTCAAAAATTGGAGATTGAGATGGAGTTTTTGAATGGAGAATATTTGTTTAATTGGTTTAAGTTGGCGAAAAAGGAGAAGAAAGAAGAAGCTTTAAAGGTTTTAATAAGATGTTTGGAGAAATGCTATTTGTTGGACAAACTTGGAATTAGAAAGGAAGAGATGACACATCCAGATAGACACATCATAATCGTAAACGCCAAACCTTACTTTGTAGATTTTGAAAGGGCACACTTTGTGGGTTTGAACAGAAATGCTGGGAATTTAACGCAGTTTGTTATGTATTTTGCGAAGATTGATCAAAGCAAAAGTAAAATCAACATCCAAACCCACTTAATTGATGTTTTGAGGGAATACAAGCAAAACGCTAATGAGGAGAATTTTAGGAGAGTTTTAGAGGCACTTGGGTTGGGGTTTGGTTAGTACTAAGTCAGCAAATTGTTTTAGCTTAAAAACCAAAAATTAAAGCTTTGTTAAGAAATCAGCAACACTTTCAGCCATCACATCAAACTTACCGAAGTAAAAGTGATCTGTTTCCAATTCAATAATTTCTTTGGGATTTGAAGCCCTTTCAACCAATTTTCTTGAATCTTCCAATGAAACAATCTGATCATTTTTTGCAATGATAAAGAGCTTTGGAACTTTGCAATCTTTAAATTCAACTTCGTCTATCTTGGGAATAGGTGACAAATACACGGCAGCGTCACATTCATCTGCCACGTTTGAAGCTATTACACTACCAAAAGAATAGCCAAAAATAGCAACGAAATCATGTCTCTCTTTTAAATATCTCACACAAATACGTGCATCCTCTATTTCTCCAATTCCATTTCTAAAGGGTGTTTTATAGTCAAAGGACAGTGTGGAAAAATTTTGCCCCTTTACCTCATTAATCACCCTCTCAAGCCGTACATCAAACCTACTTCCACCCATTAAGGGGTGAGGTGGGCAGAGAAGTAACGCCCTCTCCCCCACAACATCGTAGCTTGCCCTAATTGAATCAATTACAATTTCCATTTTTTTTTCCACCTCTTTAGCTTTTTATCCTCTCTTTAATCTCTCCTCTATCTCCTCAATTGCCTCTACGGCTGAATCCCTAACATCTACATTTTCGCTTACAAGCAAATCTTCTAAAAATTTTATATCAGCCTTGTCCCCTATCTTGCCTAATATTAGAGCTGCATCCTCCTTAACCCTAAAATCTCCATGCTTCAACAACTCCCTGATTTTGGGCTTGGCCCCTTCAACAATTTCGGGATTCTCCTTAAACAACTTCTCAAGCAATAGCATTGCCCCAATTCTAACCCTAAGCATTGGATGTGTCAATAAATCCCCAACAACCTTTGCATCAGACTTTGTTTTAATATCTTTCCTCAACTCTTCCACCAACCCCTCTCTGAGCATGTATGCGTAGTAACCAAGTTTGTAGTCGTAGTACCTGTCCTCTTTCAGGGCATTCAAAATCTTGTTCTCATCAATTTCACCGGTCAGTTTTACTCTGCCGTTCACGATTAGTGTTGGAATGGAGATTACGTTGTGCTCCTTGCTCAGCTCCCTAAAATGTACAGCATCAACAATCCTCACTTCTATCTTGGGATTGGCCACTGCAAATTTCGTAACTATGTCAACTACTCTGCTACAATGAGAACAAAACGGAGATGTAAAAGCGATTATTTCTCCACTCACAGCTTTAATGTCACTCTCCAGCTCTCTAAGCTTAACATCTCTGTTTGAAATTACGTAAACCAGTCTTGCAAACTCCTCCAGTTTTATCGGAAGACATTGATATACAATTTTGATGTCACCACTTCTTATTGTCACGAATTCTTCAGATTCATCCACATCGTAGCTGATTTTACTACTAATCTCACAAAGTTTTTCAGCAAATCCAATAAACGTTTTTCTCATCTCTTCATACTTACCAATAACAATATTGACTGGATTTTGAATGTTTTTTAGCAATTCTTTAAACGTCTCCATTTAGTGATACTATATTTGGGTTTATTTAAAATTGTTGAACGGTGTTATTGATTTTTTGTATTTTGTGAGTGCTTATAATTATTGTTCAATATAATTCAGGATGGGCATTAACACAAAACCTGCAAGCACAATATTAAATTAGTTGTTATCTACTTTACACATGCTCAACCTCCTAAGCTGCCCTGAGGAGTGGCAAGAGTTTTTCGAGAGCTATTATCAAGATGAGATCAACAAAATCGCCTACAAGATACAATCTGGTGAAAAAGATCAATCCCTAAACGTTGATTTCCTCAACGACTTGGTTATTTATAGG
>Ga0180301_10004884_pt1 | contig 10327 bp, 8 predicted proteins | sample GuaBasSediGuay16_FD_121797 | JGI IMG/M metagenome (GOLD analysis project Ga0180301, IMG submission 121797) | Subseafloor sediment microbial communities from Guaymas Basin, Gulf of California, Mexico - Guay16, Core 4569-2, 12-15 cm | ecosystem: Environmental > Aquatic > Marine > Hydrothermal... | reverse complement strand
CTCAGTAGCTCTTGGCGACGTAGACTATGTAGCGCGCGGGAGCTCCACACCACGCGCACTTGCCGTAGTCGCCCTCGACGTGGCCTAGCTCAGTCCCCCTCACCTTGAGCCCTTCAATGGCGCTCCGCATGTCCTCTGCGCACTCCTCACGCCCGCAGAAGGGCATCTTGGCTATCATCCTCCTCTTGATAGCCCCTATCAGCTCCTCCCTGCTCCTCACCTCAGCTATCCTAGACTCGAAGTACCTCCTAGCCCTCTCCTTCAGGGTCTCGAGGATCTCCTTCCTCAGCTCCTCTATGCGCGGGATTAGCCTCTCATCGGGGACCCTCTCCCTGGCCCGTAAGTCCCTCCTGAAGAGCGTGACGTACCCCCCTTCGACCTCCCTCCTGCCCACCTCCACCCTGATGGGGACTCCCCTCAACTCCCAGTCGTTGAACTTCCACCCCGGCGTCCTCTCTCTATCGTCGAGCAGCACCCTGTAGCCAGCCCTCCTCAGCTCGTCCCTGATCCTCCCACACTTCTCGAGGACCTCCCCCCGCTCATCGCCGTAGTATATCGGCACTATCACCACTTGGAGGGGGGCTACGTCGAATGGCAGGACCAGCCCCTTATCATCGCCGTGTATCGCTATTAGGGCCGCGACTATCCTCCATATGCCGGGGCCGTAGCACGTCTGCCACACGTACTTCCTCTTGCCATCTCTATCGACGAACGTTATGCCGAATGCGCGGGCGAACCTCTGGCCCAGGTCGTGGGTGGAGGATATCTGGAGCACCCTGCCGTCGGGCATTATGGTGTCCGCCGCGTAGGTGTCCTCCGCGCCGTGGAACTTGTCCCACGGCGGCCGCCTCAGGAAGAGGAATGGTATGCCGAGCTTCTCCCATATTACCTTCCTCGAGTTCTCCATGTCCTCCCTAACCTGCCTTAGGGCCTCCTCGTGCGTCGCGAAGGCGCAGTGCGCCTCTATCCACAGGAACTCCCTGCCCCTTATGAAGGGCCTCGTGTTCTTCTCGTACCTGTAGACGCTGACGCTCTGGTAGAGCTTTAGGGGCAGGTCTCGCCAGCTCTGTATCCAGAGCGCGTACATCGAGTAGAAGGCCGTCTCCGACGTCGGCCTCAGCGCCAGCCTGCGCTCAAGCTTCTCGTCGCCAGCCTCAGTGACCCAGAACACCTCAGGCTTGAAGCCCTCCACGTGCTCCTTCTCCCTCTCCAGGTACTCCTCCGGTATGACCGTTGGGAAGAGGACGGGCTCGTGACCGGTCTTCTCCAGCTCCTCCTCGAACATCCTGTAGATCTGGCGTATTATCCTCATGGCCCACGGCTTGTGTACTATGAAGCCCTGAACGCCGTACCTGATGTCCACTAGATCGGCCTTCAGGAGGACTTGTGTGAACCATTCAGAGAAGTTCTCCTCTTTCGAGACTGTGATGCCCAGCTCGGCCGCCACGCTCCCCCCCTTACCTGCTCGGAAGGCTCATCCCTCGGCCCCAGGCTCAATCCATGCCCCTATTTAAGTGCTTGACGCCGCCTAACTTCCCTTCCTGCTGAGGAACTCCTCGACTAGCTCCTTAGCCCTGTCGAACCTTATCCTCCCCTCCCTTATCATCGCCTCAGCCACCTTGTCAATCAAGTCCCCGGTGGCCCCCGCCATTATCGCCAAGTTGCGCGCGTGTAGCTCCATGTGCCCCCTGCTTATCCCCTCGGTGGCTAGCGCCCTCAGCGCTGCGAGGTTCTGCGCTAAGCCTACAGCGCCCATAACCTCGGCCAGCTCCTTCGCGCTCTTGACGCCCAGTATCTTGAGTGCTATCCTAGCCACTGGGTGCACCTTTGTCGCCCCACCCACTATACCCACGGGCATTGGCATCTCGAGGCACCCCACCAAGTCGCCATTCTCGTCCTTCTCCCATACTGAGAGTGGCCTGTACCTGCCGTCCCTGGCCGCGTAGGCGTGTGCCCCGGCCTCGATAGCCCTGTGGTCCTGAGCGGTCGCTAGGGCCACGGCGATCACTCCGTTCATTATCCCCTTGTTGTGGGTGGCGGCCCTGTAGGGGTCGGCGGCCGCGAAGGCCCACGCGTACACTATGCCGTCTACTACCTCCTCGCCCCCCAGGACCTCCTTCTTAACCTTGGTCCAGGCCCTGACTATCCTCCTGTCGGCCAGGTTGGAGACTATCCTCAGGTACACCTTGCCGCCCGTGAGGTCCTCGACGTAGGGGGCTATGGCCTCCGCCATCCTGTTAACCGCGTTCGCGCCCATCGCATCCCTGACGTCCACCAGCAGGTGTACGACCAGCATGGGGCCCTTCGGCGAGTCGAGCACCCTGACCTCCAGGTCCTTGGCGCCCCCGCCCAGCTTCACGAGGACGGGGTCCTGCTCGTTAGCTATCTTCAGCAGCTCCTCCTTATGCTCCAGGAGTATCATCTTCCTGTACCATGGGTCCTTGACGTTGACCACCTGGACCTGCCCTATCATCACGGGGTCTGAGGCCTCGGCGAATATGCCCCCGCTCTCCCTAGTCAGCTTGGCGGCGTGGCTGGCGGCGGCCACTACCGAGGTCTCCTCTATCACCATGGGCACCATATAGTCTCTCCCGTTTATCAGGAAGTTGACCGCGACGGCGAATGGGTAGCTCATGGCGCCTATCACGTTCTCGATCATTATGTCGGCAGTCCTGGGGTCTAGGTTGCCGAACTGCTTCAGCAGCTTTACCTCCTCCTCGCTCAGCCCAGCGAACTCGGCGACCTTCCTGAGCCTCTCATCCATGCTCAGCTTGTAGAAGCCGGGGATCCGCGACGTCTTCACGTCAGCGAACATAGGCGCTGGGTACTTAAGCGTTAGCCTAATGGCTGGCTGACACGAGCGCGGGTAGCTATTTAGCGGCTATCGCCTGGGTCTACACGTGGGTCTCAAGAGGCTCCTCAGGGAGGTCCTGGGCGACGATGTGAGGTACGTGCCGTCAAGCTTCGACATAGTGGGCTCCAGGAGCGGCGCGATAGCGATACTGGAGTTCCCCCCCGAGACCCCCGAGCGCGTCAAGCGCATAGTGGCAGAGGCCCTGATGAAGCTTCACAAGAATGTGAGGCTCGTCCTAGCCAAGAAGTCCGGGAGGAGGGGCGTGTACAGGCTGAGGGAGTACGAGGTGATTGCCGGGGAGGGGGGCACGGAGGTGCTCCACAAGGAGCACGGCGTGCTTCTCAAGGTGGACCCCACGAGGGTCTACTTCTCCCCCCGCGAGGCTACTGAGAGGCTTAGGGTGGCGAGCCAGGTGAGGCCGGGGGAGTTCGTGATGGTCATGTTCGCGGGCGTCGGCCCCTACGCGCTGATGATAGCCAAGAAGCAGCCAGAGGTCAAGCGGGTCATAGCCATAGAGATCAACCCGGATGCATACCGCTACATGGTCGAGAACATACGGCTGAACAAGGCTGAGGGCAAGGTGGTGCCAGTGCTCGGCGACGTGAGGTACGAGGCTCCCCGGTGGTACGGCATGTGCGACAGGGTCGTGATGCCCCTGCCTAAGGGGGCTCACGAGTTCCTCGACCAGGCCTTCCAGTGCCTCAAGCCCGAGGGAGGCGTTATACACTTCTACCACTGGGCTCCTGAGGAGGAGCTCTACTGCGAGGCCTACTACCTGCTTGAGCGGGAAGCCAGGCTCCGCCGCGCGCACATCAGGGTGCTCGACGCGCGCGTGGTCTCAGAGTACGCGCCCCGGGTCTACAAGGTGTGTGTAGATGTGCTGGTGCGCCCCGCCGACCCCTGAGCACTTCCTTTTTATAATGCAGTATGCGGATCCTTAGCGGGGGCATGATCGAGAGGAGTCTCAGGAGGATATTCAGGCTTTACGATATACGCGGCGTCTACGGGTCCGAGCTAACCCCCGATGTTATGGCGAGGATTGGGCTCGCCATAGCCCACTACCACGGCGGCCGCTACGCGCTGGGCATGGATGTGAGGGCCAGCTCCCTCCTGCTAAGCCGCGCGCTGGCCTCAGGCCTGCTGGCGGGCGGCGCAGACGTGGTGGAGGTGGGTGAGGTGCCAATTGGGGCGATGATGTACGCGAGCCTCCACAGGAAGCTGTCCGGCGCGTACGTGACCGCGTCGCACCTGCCACCGGAGTGGAATGGAGTCAAGCTGTTCAGGGCGGGGGGAGACCCCATGGTGGGGGAGGACATAGCCAGGATCTGCGAGTTCTTCTACTCGGACCTAAAGTGCGGGAGGCCGGGGCGCTACGCTAGGATGGACCTGCTCCCCGAGTACGAGGAATTCCTCCTCTCCCAGGCATCCGCCACTGGGCTCAGGATAGTCGTGGACTGCGGCAATGGCGCGGCAGCGCTAGTGGCGCCTCGCCTGCTCAGAGAGGCTGGGCACGAGGTGTACACGTTAAACGCCGACGTGGATCCCCAGTTCCCGGGGAGGGGGTCTGAGCCCACGCCGGAGGGCCTGAGGGAGCTGTGCGAGGAGGTTGTCAGGAGGGGTGCGCACTTCGGAGTGGCGTTCGATGGGGATGGCGATAGGACGGTGTTCGTCGATGATAGGGGCAGGGTGTTGACGGCTGAGCAGGCGGCCATAGTCATGCTGGAGGGCATGGGGTATGGAGAGGTCGTGGCCAACGTAGAGTGCTCAATGATCCTGGAGGAGCTTGTCGAGGCGCGCGGCTACAGGGTCCATAGGGTGCCTGTGGGCAGGACGTTCATGATAAGGGAGGTCTCCAAGCGAGGGGCTGCGCTGGGGGTGGAGAGCAGCGGGCACTACGTGGTGTGGAAGAACCTCAACATGGATGATGGGCTGTTAACCCTCCTGTACTTCGCCGAGGCTGCCTCTAAGCTCGACAGGGTGTCTGAGGCGGTCCCCCCAGCCTACCCGGTGGTCAAGCTGAAGGTGGAGGTCCCCGATGAGGTGAAGTTCAGGGTGGTGGAGGAGCTGGCCGAGGAGCTCGCATCACATCACCGCGTTGAGACGCTGGACGGCGTTAAAGTTTACCTCGAGGAGGGCTGGGTGCTGATAAGGCCCTCTAACACAGAGCCCGTGGTCAGGATCACGTGCGAGGCTAGGAGTGCTGGTAGGGCTAGGCGCTTAGCCGAGGAGTACGCGGAGAGAGTGGAGAGAATGGCGGCGCGCTTCAGGGAGGGCTAGGCTGGCACAGCAGGTCGACTCTTACTCGAGTGCTCGTTAGGTTGCTGAGGTCTATGGCCCTGTACGTGCAGGCTGTGTAGAGGATCAGCGTGTTGTTGACGTCTAGGAGGGGCTTACCGCGCTTAGTGAAGGGCCCTCCTCCGAGCTCTATCCTGATCCTGTACGTGCCATCCACGACCTCGCTCTCCGCGACGAATAGCTTTGGAGAGGGCTTAACGCTGAAGTTGAAGTCCTCGGGGGAGGCGTAGGCGTACGCCTGGACCTTATCCGTGGCATTAGCTCTCCCGGCGAACTCGAGTAGCTTTCCCTTCTCAACAACCCTCAGCAGGGGCCTGATCTCCAGGCCTCCCTCGTCCACGATGAACGCGTAGACCTCGGCCCCCGCCCTCAGGCCCTCGAGGAGTAGAGCTAGGCCGCTACCCCCGCCCCTGAGCTCTAGGACTACTATCTCGCCCCTATCCTCGCCATACACTCTTACGCCCAGTAGCTGGTAAGGCCCCAGCCACAGCACCACCTTCTCCCCCTCCTCAAATAGGAAGCTCTCCCTGCCCCTCAGCGATGAGAAGTCCACTACAGAGCTACGTCCTAACTCCTCGGGAGCTATGAAAGCCTTGAAGTCGCCAGCTCCGCCCACCACCTTGATCACCCGTACCTCCACCTTGGGCAGCTTGCTGAGAGCTGAGGAGAGGATGCCGCCTAGCAAGCAGATGGCTAGCACAGCTGGGAAGAGGGCTCTCTCATCAAACGCTTTCATCACCCCTCTATTCAACAGCTGTCTCTTAAAATTGCCCGTCATCGCCTAGCCAGCGACCCTCGGCTCAGGAGCCCGTAAAGCCCGTCACATCACCCTCTAAGGTACTTCTCAGCCTCCCTCCCCAGCCTATTAAGCCAGTCCACGCTGCCCGGCTTGGGGCCCCTCCCCTCCCTGAGTATCCTTACCACCTCCTCCACAACCTCGTCCGGCTCCTTGCCGGTGGTATCTATCTCAAACACCCTCTCGAGGCCAAAAACCCTCACGGCGTCTATCAGGCACGCGTCTAGGAGCTCGGCCTGGACGTTCTCGAGCACCTTAGTGGGGGGGTACCCCCTAGCCTTGAGGCGCTCCTCAAGCAGCCGTGGATCTAGCCTGAGGATTATAGCGGCCTCGACCTCCTCTGGGGGCACGGAGTCCACAACGTGCGTCTCCACCACCACTCGCCTACCCTTAGCTATTGACTGCAGCCTCCTCCTCACGCCCTCCACGTCCACAATGTAGGCTCTCCTCTCCGCGTCGTAGCCCCCATGAAGCCCCTCCCTGACCACTAGCTCGGCCACGTTCACGTAGTCGACACCCAGCCTGGCAGCCAGCTTCCTGGCGACCGTAGTCTTGCCGACGCCGGGCGTGCCGCCGATGAATATAATCGGCATGACACTTCCACGATAGTGACATATCCCCTACTAAAGTCTGAGGGCTGAGGATCCATGAGGGGGGAGGGTAAAGGAGGGTTAGATGCTTCGAGAGGCCGGGCCTCACGGCCATCAGCTGCGGCGGAGCTTGTGCCGAGGCGCGGGTGGCGCACATGAGGCTGTTAATACTGACCTGGGACGACTTGGTGAGAGACGTAATGCAGCTGGCCCGCTCCCTCAGGGGGGTGGAGCTCGACGCCATAGTGGCGGTCGCGAGGGGAGGGCTCGTTGTAGCTAGGCTGCTCTCAGACTTCACTGGGGTGAGGAGGATGGCCAGCATCACAATCTCCTACTACAGGGGGGTGGGTGAGAGGGGCGTGAAGCCCGTGATAGTGAGCGAAGTCGGCATGGACCTCGAGGGGCTTAAGGTCCTGCTCGTAGATGACGTGGCCGACACGGGCGAGACCCTTAGGATCGCCTCCTCCTACCTCAAGGCCAGGGGGGTAGCGCGGCTAGTCACCTGCACAGCCTACGTGAAGCCTTGGTGCAAGTACATGCCGAACTACTACTCGAGGATGGTGGACAGGTGGATAGTGTTCCCATATGAGCAGGCTGAGACTGCGAGGGAGCTCGTGGAGAAGGGCCTCAGCCTCGAGCAGCTGGTCAGGGAGGGGTTCAGCCCCCTAATCGTAGATTACGTCAGGGAATGCTCTCGCCGACCAGAAGGTTAATGTGGGGGGAATTGCTTGCATGTAGCAGGTGCCGTACAATGGAGGAGCTCAGCCTAGAGGCGCTGGAGCGGAAGCGTGACGAGCTAATCAAGGAGATAGAGAGGCTGAGAGAGGAGGAGAAGAAGATGAGGGCCCTCTACGAGAAGGCCAAGAAGCTCGAGGACGAGGCTTATGAGGCAATGCGCAGGGCTAGGAGCCAGGAGGAGCTGGCCGAGCTGGAGCTGAAGTACCACAGGATAAGCAGCAAGCGGAGGATGATTGAGGAGAAGCTGAGGGAGATAGAGATGAAGCTGAGGGGGGCTGAGAGGGAGCTTGAGGAGGTTAAGAGGAGGATTAGCTACATAAAGCCGAAGCCGGCCAGGTGGGTGGAGGAGAAGCCAGGCTAGCAGCGCGTAGCGCTCAGCCAGCTGGAGCCCGCCAGAATACTCGCTAAGGCCTGGTTAAAGGCCTTAAAAAGGCTCTGGCCAGTCACAACAGGCGTTCTCTCTCCCTCATCCAGTCGCCGACTATCCTCTTCACAAGGTCCGCTGCGTAGTCCATGTGACTTATCGGGGCCTGGCCTACCGGCTTGGTGTCCAGCTCTACCCTGTACTTGTCGGAGCCTGGGCTGAGCACGAACCTGAGCTCGCACTCTATGCTTGCCTTGCCCCCCTCCTCAGTTGTGCTCACGTACTTGAAGGTGAAGCGCTTAATCCTGGTGCCGTCCGGCCGCTCCTCCATCGGGTGCTCCTCAAGCTCCTCTACTCTCTCCAGCTCGCCGTAGCTGAGGTCGGATAGCTTAGAGTAGATGTAGGAGAAGGCTATCTCCCCCTCGCCAGCCTCTATCTCGCCTGGTATGGAGAAGGTCTTCATGGCCGCTGTCCTCAGGTAGCGCTCTTCCCTCTTGATCAGCTCCCTCCTCTCCTCAACCTTTACCTTCTTAACCTCAGTGGGGGCGAACATGTAGGCGGCGTCCATTGAGGGCTTTATAGCGCCCAGTATCGCAACGATTACCGCCAGGGCTATGGCTACGTAGCTCCAGTACCACTCCAGCTTCTCCCTGACTAGGAGGTTCTGGCCCTTCGCGAAGGTGCTTAGTGCCCTGAAGGTTGCCAGGCCGGCTACGTAGCCGAAGCCCCCGCTCAGGAGGCCGTATATTATCGCCTCGGCTAGGAAGACTAGCGCTATGTGCCTCGGGTTGAAGCCGACGGTCATGAAGATGAATATCTCCCTCCTCCTCTCCCTAACTATGCTCAGCATGGTCAGTAGCACGTTGAACACCACTATTATCAGCGGGACTGCGAACGTTACGTCCCTCTGGAATACGCTCTCGACTCTCGTGCCGAAGTACACCCTCGTGCACTTGCCGCCGTAGCACGATATCGCCACGTAGTTCTCGCCTCTCCTCTCGATGACCTCGCTCACGAAGGCTCTCCCAGCCTCCTCGCTAGCTGGAGTGGCCACTATCTCGTACAGGTGGAACACGCCCGAGTACTCCCCACCCTCCGGGGGTCTTAGGAGGTGAAGTAGGAGCGATGATGGCGCTATCACCAAGTCAGTCGAGTTGGCGTAGAGGGGCTTCCCTCCCTTCACTATGAATGGCCTCACGGGCATGCCGTCGGGGTCGAGCCACTCGTCCAGTGCAGCTTCGTCGAAGTAGCCAGCAACGCTGAGTTCGAGCCTGTTGGCGGCGTAGCCCTCAGCCTCGAATACGACCTCCACCTTCTCCCCGCCCTTGAGGCCCAGCGAGCTCCACTTGGAGTATGGCAGGAGGATGCAGTTCTCGCTGAGCGGTGTAACCAGCTTGACGGCTCTTGATAGGAAGGCGTTGCGCTCAAGCTCGGACGCGTTAATCCCCATCGCGAAGTGGAACACCTCCTCACTTTCTCCATGCGACACTATGACGCGAAGCTTCACATCCGGCCTATTGAAGAGGATCAGCGTGGTGCTCGATACCTCACTCCTATTCTCGAAGAGGAGTGGATCGAGCTCTAAGTTCAGGGGGAGGGGCGTTGAGTCAGCCACGCGCTTCACCACCACAGTATTGAAGGCGTAGGACGCGAAGCCGGGCTCCTCAATCTTGGTGTACACAGTCCCGAAGGAGGCCAGCACTGTGAAGGCCCATATGAAGGCCGCAATGCTGAATACCGTGATCGAGGTCCTCAGCACTCTAAGCTTAGAGTACCTCTTGCCCAGGGTGAAAGCTATAGCTATCAGCCCGCCGAGCGCTATCTCGCCAGGCAACTCCGGCTCCTTGAGTACTCTAGGCAGCACGAATACTAGGGTGAAGAAGATGGCGTAGGCCCCGCCCACCGTGGCTACGAACAGCGTCCGATCCAGGGACCACAGTAGCCGGAAGCCGGGGTAGATGTAAGCGAAGGCGAGTACGAGCGCTGCGTATATCCCCGAGAACGCCGCCATCTTCATCTTATTACTCTCGAAGAAGTAGAAGGCCAGCACAGCGGCGAAGACAGCCAGGAATGAGGGCATTACTATGGCCCCTGTCTTAGCTATGTCGCGGAGGAATCCCAGTCGCTTGGGCACCAAGTCGTTAGCTATGGCGTAGCTCCTCTCCAGGATCGCAATCACCTTACTGGTCGCAGCTCCCTTGGCGAATAGTTTCTCCGCCTCGCCCACTAGCTCATCTCCAGTCTTCAATAGGTCACGGACGTCGGGGATGTAGAAGCCCATCCTCTCGAATGCGTCGACCATTAAGCGCGCCCTCTCCAGCTCCTTCTTAACCTCGATTATCTGGCCAGCTAGGCTAGTCCTGAGTAGGTCGATCTTGAACACCTGCTCGCTTGAGGTGAACACTATCGGGGACTCGAATGAGCCGAAGTCCACGCTTATGCCCCTAAGAGTGAATGTGCGCAGGTCCAGAACTGTGTAGTTAACCCTAATCCTAAGTGGCACGTTCAGGGGGGCTAGCGCCTCACGCACCTTGAGCAACGTCCTCCTCATCCCCAGCTTTATGAATGTGAAGTCGCGCGTGGGCCCGTACACGTCCACCACGTCCGCGCTCAACTCCTCCTTCTTGCCTCCTATCGTGACTGTAGCTTCCCCACCCCTCAGCCTCTTTGAGAGTGGGGAGCCCTCCCTG
>Ga0180301_10004883_pt1 | contig 10328 bp, 11 predicted proteins | sample GuaBasSediGuay16_FD_121797 | JGI IMG/M metagenome (GOLD analysis project Ga0180301, IMG submission 121797) | Subseafloor sediment microbial communities from Guaymas Basin, Gulf of California, Mexico - Guay16, Core 4569-2, 12-15 cm | ecosystem: Environmental > Aquatic > Marine > Hydrothermal... | reverse complement strand
TGTATGCAAAAAAGAGTAAAGCAAAGAACGCGAATGTGAAGTCAATTATTTCCCTCTCAGCTCTCTCCTCAGCTCCCATCAATGTATTTAAAACCATTCCAGCAATGAACACCCCTATAATTTCGTGAAGACCCGCTAACTTAGCTAAGTAACCGAAGAGGAAAGCAATAGCTATAATTAAGGTTAATCTTAAAGGTAGGCTCTTAATACTCTTCAGAAATAACGATCTAATTAAACCTCTAAGTTTAGCATTATTAGCAATTAATACACCTAACATAAAGCCAGCTATGAGGAATGCTGAAGAGCTTATAGATGTAATCATTACGTCATGAAATCCCTCCTCCTTAGATATTAAGGTGAATGCTATGGACATTAGTATGAGACCTATAACGTCATCATCAACAGCAGCATTAACGACAGTTAATCCAACACGAGAAGTAAGCATGCCTAAATCCATGAATACCCTAACACTAAGACCTATAGCTGTAATAGATAAGCATGTAGCTAGAGCAAAGCTTTGTACAAAGTTCATAGAGTATCTATAACCTAGAGATATACCTAGTATGAATGGTAATAAAACACCCATTAGTGCGACAATGAGTCCTTCCTTAAATGTCTCCATAAGCTTCCTAAGATCTATTTCGAAACCTGCAGATAGCATGAAGAAGATAACACCAATCGTAGCTAGTACCTCAAGTTCAGTTGATGGATTAATTAATCCAAGTAGTGATGGACCCAGGATAACTCCGGCTAATAACTCGCCGATAACATGGGGCATGGAGACTTTATTGAAAAGCTCACCTAAGATCTTCGCAAGAACTAACAGCAAGAGTATGTCAAGTATTAGTACCTCATTACCTATCTCCTAACACCTCATTAGAGTTAAGACTACCTCAGAGAAAGAGATACAGCAGAGAATATACGCTTTCCCTTGATGACTGAAGTCTATAATAGTGAATCATGCGTAATTAATTCGCTAGTTACTACAAATGTTATTACGTAACGATATTAGTATTTTATTGTATAGTTCATGAAGCTCTACATCACCTTGTTCAGCACTCTTCAATTCGCCTTCAACTATGCTTACCAATTCATTTAACTTGAACTTTAGGTCATTAAGTATAGCATTCTTAATACATGCTAGCTTTCTTCTAAGCCTTCTCCTCCTAATAATACCTGTCCTGAAAAGTCTTTCCTTAACTTCGGTTATGGCGTTTACTAAATCCTTAATCCCAAAACCGCTAAACGTACTTATCTTAATTAACGGGGGTTTAGTCTTATCACCTATAATTGAGGCCACGATATTATAGAATAATTCAGCTTGAGGTAAGTCATACTTATTTATGACGTAGATATCGCCAAGCTCTAAGAGTCCTGCCTTAAGTATCTGTATTTCATCACCTGTTAATGGCTGTAAAACTATGATCAATATATCTGAGACATCATGAATCCTTATATCTACTTGACCAGCACCCGGGTGTTCAACAATTACATAGTCGTAACCTATGGAGCCTAAGAATTCGATTATAGGGCATGCCTTCCACGGTATATCATTCTCTGGCATAGTACTAATACTTCTGAAGAATGTACCTTCATCTGAATATCTAATTCTAACTCTATCACCAAGTAGTGATCCGCCACTTATAATACTTGAGGGATCTATAGCAATAACTGCTACCTTACTGCCCACACTTCTAAGTTCTTTAATTAATAGATTAATTATACTGCTCTTTCCGACACCTGGTGCGCCACTCACACCTATGACTACGAATTCGTGATGGTTCGTAAACAATATGTCTTCATGTTTTATGACTATGTAGGGATCGCATTCTATTAATGTTATGATCTTAGCTATTGCTTTCTTATCACCCTTTAACGCCTTAGCTACGAGTCCGCTTAAGAAGCTCTTGTCAATATTCATAACTCACTACCTTACCTACATCACTCTCTAACTTAGAATTTTAAATAGTTATGAAAAAGTATGTAGAGAGGGGTTCAATTGAGCGAGATTAAAGAAGTTTCTCTAAGTCCTACACGTAAGAGACCAAAGATATTGGTAACGAAGCTAGGTCTAGACGGTCATGACAGAGGAGCAAAGGTTGTTGCAAAAGCATTGAAGGATTCGGGATTTGAGGTCGTCTACCTAGGCGTTCATAGAACACCTGAAGAGGTTATTAGAACAGCTATTGAAGAAGATGTTGATGCCATAGGTGTGAGTATATTATCAGGCTCCCATTTAGAGTTAATTAACGACTTAATGAAGTTAGCTAAAAAGGAAGGTATCAATGTACCAATTATTGTTGGCGGTATAATACCTCCTGAAGATATCCCTAAGCTTAAAGAAATGGGCGTGGTCGAAGTATGTCCTCCAGGAACATCATTAAAAGATATAGTAGAATTATTTAAGAGGGTGACCTCACGTGAGCGGAGTTGAAGGCATAGATCATATAGCAATAGCGGTAAAGGATCTTAATAAAGCTGTGGAGGCATTCAGTAAATTACTTAATTCAAAACCTGAAATTATCGAGGAAGTCCCTGAGGAAGGTGTAAGAATAGCTATGTTTAGGGTTGGTAACGCCTTCATAGAGTTATTAGAGCCTCTCAGCCCTGATAGTACCCTAGCTAAGTTTCTAGAAAAAAGAGGTGAGGGGATACACCATATAGCTTTAAGAGTTAAGGACATTGATGAAGCAATGAATTATGTAAAAAATACGAGGTTAAAGCTCATATATGATGAGGCTAGAATAGTGTCAAAAGGTAATAGGAAAATAAACTTCATACATCCTAAGTCATTACATGGTGTACTCCTTGAATTAGTTGAAAGGGTTAAGGGTGAATAATCTTGTGGAATCTTAAGTATTTGGAAAAACTTAGAGAAAAATATGAGGAATGGGAGAAAGAGGTTCTACAGCCTACACTTAAGAAATTCCCTGAATTCAAGACAGAGTTTAGAAGTGAGCAAGGATTTAATGTGAAAAGACTGTATACACCTCTAGACCTAAAGGATTGGGATTACATCGAGAAGTTAGGATTTCCTGGTGATTACCCATTTACACGTGGCGTATACCCAACCATGTATAGAGGTAAGCCATGGACAATAAGGCAGTACTCAGGTTTCGGATCTGCTGAGGATACCAATAAGAGGTATAAGTACTTACTAAGTATCGGCCAAACAGGACTATCTATGGCATTTGATCTTCCAACACAGCTAGGTCTCGATCCTGATCACCCATTAGCTTACTATGAGGTCGGTAAGGTAGGCGTTTCAATGCCCTCCATCACAGAAATGGAAATCGTATTTGATGGGATACCCATGGATAAGATATCGACATCCATGACCATAAACGCTACAGCAATTGAGGTACTTTCCATGTATGTAGTTGTTGCTGAGAGTAGGGGTGTTGATCGTTCTATACTGAGGGGTACTACGCAGAATGACATCCTAAAGGAGTTCATAGCTAGAAATAACTATATATACCCACCAAAGCATTCAATGAGATACTCAACAGACTTAATGATTTGGGCAGCTAAAGAGATGCCTAAGTGGAACAGCATATCTATATCAGGATATCACTTCGAGGAAGCTGGAGCTACCCCTGCTCAGGAGGTTGCATTCACAATAGCTGACGGGATTGAGTACGTAAGATGGGTATTGGAGAGAGGTAAGATTCAGGGTTGGCCTAAGAGTGTTGATGATTTCGCACCAAGACTTAGCTTCTTCTTTGCTGCGAGAACAAATCTCTTTGAACAGGTAGCTAAGTTTAGAGCAGCTAGGAGAGTATGGGCTAAGGTAATGAAGGAGTGGTTTAATGCTAAAAAGTCTAGATCCATGATGCTTAGATTTCATACTCAAACAGCAGGAGTTACCTTAACTGCGCAACAGCCATTAGTAAACTTAATAAGAACAACAATTCAAGCATTAGCTGCTGTATTAGGTGGTACGCAGTCACTCCATGTTAATTCGTATGATGAAGCATTATCATTACCTACTGAAGAGTCGGTTAAACTATCAATTAGGGTTCAGCAAGTACTGCTTTATGAAGCGGGAGTAATAGATACGATAGACCCTCTTGGTGGTTCTTACTACATTGAATGGTTAACAGATAAAATCGAGGAGGAGGTATGGAATATAATTGATAGAATAGAGAAAATGGGTGGTATGCTTAAAGCAATAGAAATGGGATGGCCTCAAGCAGAAATAGCTAGATCTGCCTACGAGTACCAACTAAGGGTAGAAAGGGGTGAAATACCTGTTATAGGCGTTAATATATTTAGAGAAGAGGAGATCCCTAAAATTAAGATATTGAAAGTTGATCCAGAGGTAAGAAATAGAGTCATCGAGAGGTTAAAGAAGTTACGTAAGAGTAGGGATGAAGTCAAGGTTAAGAGGGCTTTATCGGAAGTGGAAAGGATTGCTACAAAGGATGAAGAAAACATAGTACCAGCAATAATGGAAGCAATAAAGTCTAAGGCAACACTAGGTGAGGTTAGTGCATCATTAAGAAACGTATGGGGCGAATGGAAAGCACCGGACATAATATAACACTATATAATTTCTTAACATAAATCTCAGATAATATTTTCATTTATCTATTCCCAGAATGTAAGATTTTTATGTATAACTAATCCATTATTTACTAGGAATGTATCGGTATGGGTGTAGTCATTGGCCGAAGTACCTGTTGAGGTATGGCTTTTGAATGTTGCCATATTGTTAGTTACGGCTAAGTTATTTGAGGCTCTCATAATAAGAATCCACTTACCTAAGGTTCTAGGTTACGTGCTTGCAGGGTTACTACTAGCTATTCTTAACTTTGAATTTGATCCCGTAAGTAGAGCTTTATCTACGTTAGGTATTCTATTACTTCTCTTTCATGCAGGTCTAGGTGAACACTTAAGAGTATTTTTAAAGGAGTTGAAGGCTTCTGGAATCGTAGCTATCGGGGGTGTTGTTGGTGCCTTACTGTCTGGTTTCTTAGTAGGTTTAATAGCGCACTTTGATGCTAGAGAGAGTTTAGCATTAGGTGTAGCATATGCTGCAACATCTGTTAGTTTAACACTTAAGACATTAGAAGATTTAGGTAGATTATCATCCGTTGAGGGTAGAGTTATTGTTGGTGCAGCAGTAGTTGATGACGTTATTGGACTAGCATTACTAGGTGCAGCTTTCGGTATATTAACCGGCTCCTTCGATCCCGTTACAGTAATTGCAACAGCTTCAATTGCTTTTGCCTTCTGGTTTGCGGTAGCTTTCAGCTTTGAGAAGGCTTCAAAATACCTGCTACGACTTACATATGCCACAGGCATAGAGGAAGGACTATTAGTTACATCGTTCATAATACTTCTTATACTAGCCTATGCCGCACTTTACATTAGGTTAAGTGCGATATTACTAGCATATGCGCTAGGTTTAGGATTATCAAGTTATCCCTACGTAGGTAGGAGGATATCAACTAAGATATACCCCTTAGTTGCTTTATTTATGCCATTATTCTTCGTATATGCTGGTGCGTTAATTAATGTTAAGGACATAATATTCTCAATATCGCTTAGAGAATTATGGGTAATGCTATTAGTACTTGCTTTTGGTTACATATCTAAAATCTTGGGTTGTTTCATGGCATCAAAGACTATGGGTATGAGTACTAGAGATTCACTAATAGTTAGTGTAGGTATGGTTCCAAGAGCTGAAGTTATGTTGGTAGCTGCAGCTACCGCTCTAGAGCTGAATGTAATGCATAGAAGTACTTACTTAGGGCTTCTTCTCTTAACATTAACTTCATCGATACTTGTACCCATAATTATAAAGATTCTCTATAGAAGGTAGGTAATACATCACTAATCATTTAAGCTTTCTAACTAAATAATTCAGAATAGGTGAAAGAGACGAGTAGCGAGAGGGAGGAAATACATGGAGAGGAATTAGAATTAACAGATGTTATAGAAATACTATCTGAAGCTTTCAGGAGTGCTGGATTTAACGTTTTAAGAAATTATGAGGTAGTTGACATAAACGGTATCAAACATAACATTGACTTATTAGTTGAAGGCGAAGTCATACCAGGTATATTCTTTAGAATAGCTTTCATACTTCAGCCTAGAAAGGTCTCAATAAACGACTTAGAATGGTATATAGCTAAAAAACTTGTACTACCAAACATAGATAAATTCGTGATCTTAACATTAGAGGATATCGATAGAGAAGCAATTCCAATAATTAGCAGATATGGTCTGCAAATCCTAAATGTTAACGAATACTTAAATATAATAAGAAGAAGAACACCATCAAAGATTTTATTAAGCTCCTTACAACTCAGAGCTCCTAAAATACCGAAATTTATTGTTAAGCCAAAGATAGAGTGTAAATCGTTTGTTAGCATGATTAAGAAGGAATTTAAACCTCACATATTTGGACGTAGAAAGTGTAGCAGAGTTGATTTCACTTTAGCATATGTACCATTAATAAAAATAAATGCTAAGTTTACTATTGAGGAATTCGAGAAAGGTAATGTAATCGTTAGAGAAGTATCTATGGTATTTGATGGTATAAAAGGATACGTAATTACGTCAAGAGGCGAAGGATTATCGATAGATGAACTTAAAGGCACAATCTTAGATATGCCTATAATGGCGTATGAATTACTAAACATATTATCTGAGAAAGGTACAGCTCAAGTAAGTGAGTTAGCAGCTGAACTAGGTACTGACGTAAGTAAGATTAAGAGCCTCGTAGACATGCTAACATTAAGATCGTTTGTTGACGTATATGGTGATATTGTAGAGTTAAGATATAAAGTTCTTGATGAATTTAAAGATCCATTAAGCAGTATAGGTAAGGAGTTACTAGTCAGGTTTGATGATACATCATCTAAGGATCTATCGAGGAAGGTACCATTCATATTTGTTAGAACATCATTACATAAAATTATAGACTTAATCAAAGCCTTAAAGGGTGAAGTATTAGGTATTTCGCTAATATTCTATCCTATATATGTAGTAGTATGTATGAAAAACGAGCATGAAGAACAATTGATAGTATATGATGGTATTACGCTACAAGAGAATGAAAGCTTAGCTAGAGTAATAGATCATCCAGAGGTGATAGATTGTGTATCAAGAACTTTAAAGCTATTATCTGAGGAGTCTTGCGAGGAATTTGATAATGTATGAAACATGTATTGATGAATTATCCTTTAATGCCGCGCACTATACTTATGTAGGTAACAGGAGAATCCTTCACGGCCATACATTTAAAGTGGAGATATGCTTAAAGGGTAGAGGGAAGAATTACGTAATAGACTTCCTATTACTAAAAGATATAGCTAATTCTATAATTAAAGAATTGGATTACACATTAATAATTCCAAAGGAGCACCTTGGTAAGGTAAAAATAGAAGCACCTGTTAAGGTAGTAATTAATGAGTATGCTATCGATGGTGAACCAACAGCGGAAAACATAGCTAAGCACATATGCTTTAAGTTAATTAATTTATTAAAGTTAAAGAACATAGACATTAGCAATATCAGTGAAATCACGGTTAAGGTACGGGAGAGTGAAAACTTCTATGGAGGATTTAGTATTAAAGTTAAAGACATTAACTACTAAATTTATTAACTACTTCATTACATGATTAAAGGGCATATACATGAGTAATGTGAATATTATTGAGCTGAAAGGTTCTGTGTACTTCATTAAGTTTAAAGATGGTAGTAAAGCTTACTTGGTAGTCGAGGAGGAAAATAATAAAATGTATTTAATTGAGACATACACACCTAAGCAACACAGAGGTAAAGGATATGCTAGAATGTTAGTTGAGAAAGCGATAGAGGATGCCGAGAAGAAAGGCTTAAGCTTAGTACCTATATGTAGCTATGCTGTCTATTACTTCATGAAGAACCCAACTAAGAGATATATATTAAGTGATGAATATATGAACTTAAGTGATAAAGATTGGGAGAAGTTATTTAAGAGAAGATTAGAGGAGGAAAGAAGGAAGAGAAGCTAGTAATTTCACTATAACTACCTAAGTGGGTGACCTCTTAAATCATAAAATGTTACTTGAATTATTCTAACATACATTTCGCTACCTAAATGAGCCCCTCTAAAGTTGTTTCCGTATATCACTACAGGTTTATAATTTATTGTTCGTCCAGCAATACCTCCCCTAAATGATCTCTGTGTTACTACCGCTAACGCATGGCTGCCTATATAGTCCTTATTTATCCTAAAACCTACTTCTTCAATAACTTTAGCTAGGATTTTTGACCTCTCCTTCTTTATGGGGTCAGGTATTTGAGGCATAGCAGCAGCTTCCGTTCTAGGTCTCAATGTATATTGTGCTAAGTGTACTTTATCGAACATTAATTCCTTTACAGCTTTGATACTGTTTTGAAACGCTTCTTCATCCTCGCCTGGATGTCCGACTATGATGTCGGTAGCTATAGTTATTTCAGGAATCTTTCTTCTTAACTCCTTAATTATGCTCTTATATTCGTCATAAGTGTATCTTCTATTCATTAATTTGAGTACTTTATCATCACCGGATTGAAGAGGTATGTGCATATACTTATAGACCTTTGGATGCTTCAATACTTCAATGACACCATCAAGTATATCTATTAATGTATCAGGATTGGCCATACCTATTCTGATATAGAATTTCTCAGGTATTGATTCAACAATCATATTAACTAATTCGTGAAGTCTAGGCCCACCTAAGTCGATACCGTAAGAGGCTGTATCTTGAGCTGTTAAATCAATCTCTATAACACCTTTACTTACAGCTTCCCTTACAACCTTCAATATTAATTCTGGTTTATATGAGCGAAGTCTCCTCCTAGCTATTTTAACAATGCAGAATGAACAATCACCAAGACATCCCTCAGCAATGGGAATAGCTGCTGTAACACCCTCAATATAAGTCTCTAAGTAATTAGTGTCACGTTCCCCCAATATCAGGTATAAATTATTACTAGCTTCTACAACCTCCTTAATTTTCACAATATTTTGAGGACTTACCAACGATGCGTTTGGTGCTACCCTCTTTAATGTATAAGGCTGTGCTGATACCATACAACCAGCTATTACGAATTTCTTTCCATTCCTTATTGCAAGATTATATAACTCCTTAATCCTTCTTAGTATCCTATCCTCGGTATCTTTTCTAACGGTGCATGTATTGATAACTATGACATCAGCTTTACCTGCATTATCAACTATCTCATGTCCAGCCTTAACTAATATAGACTTCATTAAAGCAGTATCTGCTTTATTCAACGTACATCCGTAAGTCTCAAAGTATACCTTCACGTCTCCTCCTCAAACTCTCTGAGGGCTTAAATTAGCTTAAAAACTTTGGATATGAATCTTTCTGGGGTAATGGATGGATAAGTCAGAGAGAGAGTTAGATTATGAATGGCTACTTGATAGACTGTACTCTAAGTTGCCATCTAAAACGCCAACACAGCAAACATTAGACATACCATCATTAAACATAGTCCATGTAGGGCTTCAAACACACATTAAGAACTTTAAAGACGTTTGTGATGTTATATTGAGAGAACCTAGAATATGTGCTAGATACCTACTTAAAGAGTTAGGTGCTAGGGGTTCAATCGACGAATCAGGAGTATTTATAATATACTCTAGGGTATCTACACAAACTATAAACACGTTATTTAAGAGATTCCTAGACACCTACGTGAGATGTAGTACCTGCGGCTCATACCAGACGGAGTTAAACAGGAGAGGTAAGGTATGGATCATTAGATGCTTAGCTTGTGGTGCAGAAACCCCCGTAAAACCTATATGAGGTAATTAATATGGTCAGTAATAAAGGAGGAGGTAAATTATACCTAAAGGTTATGGAGGTAGATGATGGGACAGGTATTAAGACGGTAATTGCTATATGTGATGCTGAGCTTCTGGGTAAAACCTTCCGTGAGGAGGATAAGGTACTCGCAATTAATGAGGAATTCTTTAAAGGTGATCTCGTCGATACCGATGAAGTAATGCCTTATCTCGAAAGAGCCTATACAGCACTAATCGTTGGTGAAAGAGCTGTTAAATTAGCATTAGAACTAGGCTTAATACATCCTGATGCTATTCTTAAAATCTCAGGAATACCCTACGCGCAATTAGTGAGGATGTAGCTATGGGTAGGAGATTTTGTGTACGTTGCGGAGTTCTAGAAGGCCCTGACAAACCAATAATTGACGGTTTATGCCCTAAATGCTTTACTAAGGAGAGATCAATAGTAAATCTACCATCAAAGATAGAAATTACAGTATGTTCTTCATGCTATGCTCTATACTTTATGGGTAAATGG
>Ga0180301_10004882_pt1 | contig 10329 bp, 7 predicted proteins | sample GuaBasSediGuay16_FD_121797 | JGI IMG/M metagenome (GOLD analysis project Ga0180301, IMG submission 121797) | Subseafloor sediment microbial communities from Guaymas Basin, Gulf of California, Mexico - Guay16, Core 4569-2, 12-15 cm | ecosystem: Environmental > Aquatic > Marine > Hydrothermal... | reverse complement strand
TGATCACCACTTTTCCTTTTTCAGTTATCAAACAAAAATTTGGAAGATAATATTTACGGTCAATAGAAGATAAAGGGGAAACAAGTAACTCTTTAAGCAAAACTATATAATCCGTTCTGAGAGACTCCCTTGATACCCCATATAAGGGTACAAATTGATACATTTCTTCAATACTCGGATCTGGGTTAGCTAAGATAAGATGAAGCAGAGCCAACTGCGAGGCAGTAAGTTTCCCCATAGCTAAGCCTTACCGGGATCAATAACGTTTGTCTTTGTCAATATTCTCCAATATAGTAAATGACGACTCCAAGCAAAAAAGTTTTTGCGAAGGACCTTCTAGGTTATTTAAAAAATGGATGAAAGATAATGAAAGAACTAAAAACAGAAAAATGGCTGGCAAACAATTATTTATCTTGTTAGGCCTGTGAGGAAGTTAGGAAACTATCATAGTGTTATGCTATTTGATTGAAATTTTCGGATTTTATAAAATTTTCTAAATGTTTCTACGTATTTTCCCATCAAATTTTTTCGTAACCTTAGATAGGGACCTATACCCCATAAATATGAAAATTCGGGACTAGAAAATTTGGAACTTTGTGAGGAAAGGTTACTTAATTCTTCTAATTCATTCATCAGTTCAGAACTTCTCAATAGTCTTTCAATGGAATTTTTTTGAAGTTTTCCAATGGAAGGATCATATAGCTTTTTTAAAATGAACGGAATTAAAATTGGATTAATTATTTTCACTATGTAAGTATCTTCGGTTTCAATAATTTTTAGTGCTTTATTCCGCTCTTTAATAAGTGATTCGTAAAATTCAACGACCTGAGGTGCCTGTGGACTGCTGAATTTTTCCAATCTTCTTAAAAATGAGAAAAAGGAACTTTTTTTTACTTGAAATTTAAAGAGTAGCGATGATAATTTTTCCGTATCTATCGCTAATGGAAATAAAAAGGGAAGGATATCATACGGGGAAAATACTAAATCACTTAAAACTTCTACAATATTAATAAAACCACTTTTTATATCTGACTTTTCATGGGAAGTAAAGTATTGATTAAAAGTAATAAGAAAGCATAAAAAATAATCACCTTTACCACTTGATATAATAATATCCTCTTCAGCGGGATCTGATGTAAAGTGAAGAGGTACAGGTTCTATGTATTTTAAGTACCCATTAGGCTGAAAAATTACAAAACCTGCCTTAACTTCATAGAGATTAAATGGCGAGTTGATCCACACAGTCTTCTCCTTTCTTTCTAGGAGAAAATCCCTTTGCAAATAAACTACTCCTATGTTGTAGTGTAAGGTAGCTTGAAAGCCTTCCGAACCTATACGGAACCACCGGTTTGGAGATATGACACCTCTTCGAGTTACAATGGAGGGTGTTATGACAAAATCATTAATTAAATTAGTTAAATAAAGCTGAAAATGATCTTTGGATAGATTAAATGGCCTAATATTCCCCCATGAAACCATTCTATTTAACTCTGACCGGAAATTATGTATGACGGATGTAAATATTTTACCTTTACTGATTAAGCCATCAAAATCTTTAACTTCATTGTAAAATTTTTTAGCAAGTTCTTTTGATATCATTTCAAGAGATAATAGTCCACCTATCTCTGGAAGGTATACTGGAAAAACAAATATCCTTGGCACCACTTCAAAGTATCTTCGGCGCTTAGGGCTATAAACAATTTTTCTTTCCACTTTCTCCAAAAGGGTAAACGGGTCTATAATTGGATTAATTATTAATTCTTCATTTTCACTTATCTTCATTGAAATTAGGAAATTTCTTTTCATATTCACTCCTCATAGAATTGTATTAAACTGTCTATGTACCTTTGTAGTTGCTTATCCCATTTTGTGAAACAATAATTTGTAAGGGTACAGTAGGGTGTTCTTCTTTCTCTACCAAAAACAAAAATAAGATCTAAATAGAGTCTTCTTTTTACAAGCCGTCCACTACTCTCACCAATAACTGGATACACAGCGTGTAAGTTTATGGATAAAATTTTAAATACGTCCAAAACTTCTCGTAATATATTAATATCTGGGTGATGAAAAGTCATTATCAATCTTCCCTTTTTGGAAAGTTTGCTAAGAGCCGAGTTAAAAACTATAAATAATTTCTTCTTATATTTAATCAGATCTTCTTTTTTCCTTATGACAATTTCCTTCTCTAAAAGCTCTCTGAGAGAACCATGGTCAATTTCATTGAGAACACTTAGGCTAAAAAGGGACAAATCTGAGTAAAATTGGTAATCTCCGTACGGAGGATCGGTAAAGATCACATCAAAAGTATAATTTAGCTTTGGAATTATATCTTGTGCAGGTCCGTGGAAAACTTTGAAGTCCAGCGGTAATTGTTGGTTTATAATGAATTTCTTTGCTCTTTTAATTTTTCTAAAACCAGATATAATGTTTCCTCTACCTAGGGGAAGCATTTCTCCATTTTTTGAAAAGCGGTACGACAAGGGGTTTAATTCAACAGGTTGAAATGGTAACCAGTAACTCTTTATAACAAAACCTGGTATAGTTTTCCTATATTTAGCTGAATAATATGCAAGAAGAGAACACGAACGCAGAGAATCTGAAACAAGTAACTTAGCAATTGTTCTGTAGGGTTCGTTCTTAAATGAACTTAAAAATTTGTAAAACGTTAGCTGTTGTCTTGGAGTAAGTAGTTCACCAAAATGTTTGAAGCCGGTGTTAAGTAATCTTTTGGTTTCATTAAGTAAAGGTATGTCAAATAACTTCCACCTAAATTCTATGTTAAATTTTTTCTCATCTTCTGGTGAAACGATCTTAAAAGCCCTCTGACCGCAAATGGGGCAATAGTACTCAATTGCATAAGGTACTAACCGTTTATGTTCTATCCTCTTGAGATTTTTGTCAAACTGATTTCCACAAACCTGACATTTTTTCATTTCCCTCGTAGATACGAAGATTTTCTTACATTTTTCACAGAAGTATGTTTTTTCCTTTCCATCTCTAAGTTTATTTAATTTTATTTGCAGGTTTCCCTCTCTATCTTTCCAAGCCAAAAATGTGTGTATTATTAAAGCAGGATGCCCCTCAACGCATGTTGTTTCCCATATGTATGTCAAACAGTCTGCAATATTAATGATTTTTTTCTTAAGAAACTCAAGGTTTAGATGCGGTAACAATTTTAATGAGTTAAGTATAAGGTAGGGCAGCTTGTTTATTTCAATACCGTATGTATCGTAACCAAGCCTCTTACCCTCAATGATAATTGTTCCACCGCCGCAAAAAGGGTCCAAAAGTTTTTTGTTATTAACTCTTGGTGGATAAAAGTACACTTTCTTAACAAAAGCATAAAAGTCATCTATTTTTCCTAAAATATTTTTATCCAACTCTGTAAAAGCTAAAAATAGTCGTATAATACCCGAATACCGTCGAGCCCACCACTTATGAACCTCATAAATGGGAAGCCTTCTAGACCATTCAAGTTCTTTAGAGAATTTATTTACCGCATCTAGTAGCTCTGGTGGTATTTCATCTATGATCTTCATTTACTGTGCCTCTAACTCTTTTCTTATCCTAGAAACCTCTTTGGAATCCCACACAACCACTAAGTTTTCTTCATTTTCATAAAAGCTTGAATAAGTTAGGTTAACAGAGCCATGGATACAGATATTTTCCTCTTCACTACTGAAGTAATATAGTTTTGTGTGAAAATGGGAGATTGTTCTTACTTTTATACCCTCTTCACGTAGTTTGGAAATATAGGGATTATCTCTTCTTGTTATTACGTGAACTTCCTTTTTGTTATTTTTCAGCTTTGTTAGGAATGAAAAGCCGAATTCATCTATAAATGGAGTTTTTATTACAATTTTTCTTGAGTTTTTTGCTAGTTCTTCTATAATTTTTCCTAAACCTTTACCTATAACAGTTAAGTGACCCCTTTTCATTAATTGTAGAAATTTTAAAACAAGAGTTTTGGAAATTGTATAGTTTTGAGCAAATGGCTGTGAACATCCCCTATAAAAAATCAAACAATCGTCGCAACCATCTACACAAAGTTGGGGTAATCCTTCCATATGAATGAGCGGTAATAAATACTCGGATAACTCCTCCTCAAATTCCTCCCATTCAATAAGTTCCTGGGAAAGTATATGCCTATATGTTACTATATCGACATATTTTAGATCAACATGAGAGTTTATTTTACTATTTAACTCCCTTATTCTTTTTTGGAGTTTTTCTATTTTATCAAAAATTTGAGTTGTTCTTAATTTTTTGTTAGAATTTCGTGCTTCTTCTTGAAGTAATTTTTGATATATATCGATGCGTTTCTCGTGTTTAGAAAGAAACCTAAGAGACCAATCTACAAACTCATCCATTATTTCTTTTGTACCTTTATTCTCTATTTCGTTTCTAATTGTTTCAACAAATCCCATTCCATCATTTTTTGAATTCTCTAATACATAAATCTTGAAATCGTCAATAAAATATGTAATTCTCTCGGGATCTACCTGTACTTTCTCTGTAATTAAAAATAATAGGAACAGATGGGCAAGGGTGTGTATCAAACAGTGCTTTACAAACCCGTAAAAATCCTTTGCCGTTACATCTATTTGTGATGGATCGTAATTTTCATATTCTCTCGCAGCATCTAAAGAAGAACTTAATCTTTTAAACTGCTGATACATAAAATATTTGAACTTAAATAGTTCAAGTAGTTGAGGATCTTCCAAAAATGTTTGAATAAACAATTCTATCAAAGCATCGTTAAGGTAAATGTAAACTAAAGATGTTCTTGCTAAGTAGCCAATGGGTGTTATCTCAATTTCTCGAAGCAAGTAATCTTTAAACCTTATAGGAAGATAAACTAGCACCGAATCGTAAACAAATTCAATATCTTTCCTTAATTTATCGTAAGTAATGGTTCCTATATCATAAAACAGAGGTTCAGCTATTTCGGGTAAATTACGGACCTTTAAACTTAAATGAAACTTAGGGAAAATTTTCCTTTTGCCTTTGGCAGCAGACCAAACTCTTTTGCCATCACACTTAACTATTCGGCATCTATCACGTACTGGGCACTCTCTGTCAAAGGGGTCTACAGATATGCAGTAACCGAGAAGACATAACGATGGATATCTAAAGTTAAGTCCCCATCTATTGCCGGTTTTTTGTAATATTTCATGAAGTTTCCTTAATTGCTTCATGGTGGGCTGTTTTATAACATCGAAATGCCTGTCAGATGAGGATAGGGAATACAACCTTCTAATGTTAGAAGGTAAAGAATATTTTCCGTAAACTTTTGTTCCTGCAACTTTTTCCGACCCATATTTTATAAAGAGAGGCCTACCGTCTTTAGTTTTCATTTTAATGATAAGAGGTTTATCTAAAGCTAACAAATCTATGAAATTTATTTCCTCTGGTATAATCATGTCCCTAAATTTTTCAGCCCTCCCTTTTCCTAGATAGTTTGTGCATATTTCATCATACAGTTGGGGCGGATCAGCGTAAAAACCCTTTTCCGGTTTAATTATCCAAAAATGTCTAGCGCCTACAAGATTTGTTATATCTTTTTGTTCCTTATTTTCGAATGGAATGGTAATTAACTCAAAAGGGGGTGTACGCGAAATCACACTACTTAAGAATCTCTCTCTCCTTTCTGCTGGCAATTGGAGTTCTGCACCGATAATTAGCGAGTGATCTATGAATTCGTTGCCCATAAACTTGAACCCAATGATAGCCTCTATTAAATTTATAGGATGTTCTGTGAGTTTTTTGTAAATTTCTTCGGCTCTAAAGTACTTTGCGAATTCTTCATCTTTGACTTCTACGAAGTCTTCAATTTCTATGATTCCCTGGAGTTCTACCTCACATTTGCTGAGTTTATAAGAATACTCTATTAATTCCTTTTTAAACTGAAATAAGGGATGTATGGTACTTCGAATGTGATTTTTAAGCGTGTCAATGCTATTTATTACATCAGATATGGTATTTGCAATCATACTTAAGTCTGGTTTTTCTTTCCAAATCTTCAACTGTTCCTTGATATAATTTATTTCTTTTAGAAGGCTAGGCCTTTCCCTTTTAGATACCTGATTTACTTTTTCTTCCAGTTCGTTGACAATTCGATCTAATTCTGAGATAATACCTGTAAGTTCGTTTACTAGCCACCTTCTCTCTTTATATGTTCGAATTCCTCTGAATTTTTCCTCTATATCGGGCTCTTTAAGAAGCTTAACAATTTCTTCTAGTTTCATCTCCATTTCGGATGTATCCAAATCTATACCTAAATTTATAATTATTTCGTTTTTTAACTTTGAAACATTATCTATTAGAATTTCTAAAATCTTTATCGGTTCTTTTATATTAAGAAGGGATGAGCCGTTTTTTGTAAGATATGCAATGGTATAAATTAGCATAGAATAGAAAATTACAAATAAATTAGAAAACGAAACAGGTATTTTTGGGAGTTTATTAATGTCTATTAGCTCATCTATAGGTTTATAAAGATAAAAATATTCGAGAGGATTATTACGCACTATTATGATGCACAGCGAAGTGTAGAGAGTATTTTCTTCATTTCTACCAGCCCTACCTACTCGTTGAACAATGCTTTCTAAAGCAAAGGGTATTCCCGTATTTACAACTACAGATACGTTGTCGTAGTCAACTCCTAACTCTAAAGTGGAAGTAGTAAAAACGACATCGATGTCTCCTGATTTTATTCTCTCCTCTATTTCAAACCTATCAGCCTTATCTGAATAGTGAGTTTCAATATTATGTTTTATTTCCTCTCGAAGTTTATCTACTATGCCAGTTGAAGTTCCAGTTAACTTATACTTTTCATTATAGACCCAGTAACAAAACGGTTCCTCGGGAGGAATATATGAGAGTAGGTGATCCCTTGGGTCGCCGAGTTCAATGGCTTCTAAAGCTTGCGTATAAAGTCTAGAAATGTTTCGTATACTATCAACAAAAATTAAACTTTGAAGATTATTTAACTTTCTCATTCTATTTACTGCTGAGAGGAAAATTGCCAACTCATGGGTATATGTTTCCCAGGATGTAAGTGGATTAATTCCCAGCAGAAGATAAAGTTCTATTTTCTCAAAATCCTTTCCATATATCTTCTCCGTTTCTCCATCATATACTAGTTTAAGAAGTTCGTTGATGTTTTTACCTGTAATGTCATGCACAAATTGTTCTAACTTTGGAATAGTTGCAGATGAAAGTATTACTCGTGCGTTTTTTGAAACCAAACTCTTCAAGATTCGAACAAAATACCTAAGTACTCCAGCTACAATACTACGATAAGCGTGAACCTCATCAAAAACAAAAAATTCAATGTCTGAGGAAAGGTAATTGTTTTTCCAGTAAGTGGGGTTTGACAACTTATACTGATAAGCCCAAATGTTAGTGATAAGTATTGTAGGCGGACTTCTCTCAAAATCTTCTCTTGATACACGAATAAAATCAAAATAATTGTTACACTTCCGGCAGAAAACCTTTTTGTGCCTTATAATTAGTGTTTCATCCTTGTGAATCGGGCATTTTATCCCTCTAAATTCTTCGCCTTCTTTGAGTTCCCTACGTCTCTTAACATCTCCATCATCAATACCAATTGTTAATGTAACACCAAGCCTCTTATTCAAGTGGTAGACTAATTTTACGAGTCTCCCCATTTGATCAGATCCCAGCGACTTTCTAGGGTAAAAAATTACCGCTATTGGACCTCTTTTTCCCTCTATTTTCGCCCGTATGGCGTAAAGTAAAATTGGTATCACAAAAACGTACGTTTTTCCAAAAGCTGTAGGTGCTGATATTACAACGTCTTTGTTTCTTTGGGTTAGAAGATCAAGGATACTCAAAAACTGATATTTTGAAAGACCCTTGACTCCAGCAAGGAGTAATGCTTCCAGATATTTATCTACAAGATTTTTTGGAACTATTTTTGAAAAAATTTCTTTTAATTTATCTAAGTTTCCACTTGGTTCATCAAACTTTACATAATCCCATTTTAGAAAGGGTCGCTTTTTTAATTTTAATTTTGACTCAAGCACATATTTTGTTCCTTTATATTTTATTCTGATATCACTAATTCTAAATGCGATGTCCATCAATAAACTTCGAAACTTCCCATTCCCTAAGGAAATTATGAAACCTCTACTATACAGTTCTTTTATTATATTTTCCGGAAGCTTCATTTTCTCTTCTATCTCTGATAATGTAAAGAAGACCTGATCTAACTTTTTGACTTTTTCGTATCTTGAATATTCAAACTGAAGTATTTTATGATATGCATTTCTCAATTCAGACAATTGAATTGTCACTTCTAAACACCCTAAAGTTGTAAACAATTTTCTTTTTCATCAAGAAATTTTTAGACATTAATTCCCAAACTCTTCTAGATCCCATGAAAATAATCCCCAGCCCCCTCTTTAGGACCCTTTTTGGTTCATTAGGAAAACTAGAAAGCTTCTCACAGCAAGAAAACATATTCGAACTCCCCCTTAGAACACATCCCTAATTTATCATCTTACCTTTGTTTCCTTACTAAATTTTCAATATAAACTTAGGTATAAAAAAATAATGTTGAGGTAAAAATTTAATATGTTTCTTTTCTGTTTCTTTAACGCCTTAATTATTCTCTCTATTTGCAAATAAACTCATATGACTTAAAAATAAAGTCTTTCATCGTTAATAATTTACTTAATACGTGTGTAAAGCTTTTATGTTTGAACTATATTTGAGAGAGTTTCAATATTTTTAGGATGATGGACATAGAGGTTTATTTGTTTATTTATCAGTCCATCCATATTATTAGGTAATATTTGACAGAACGGTGTAATGCTAAAGCCAGATTTCTAATGTCATTAAAAAATAACATTTTTTGCCCAAGCCTACCCGCCCTAGAAGAATCAAACAAATCCCTCACTGATGACACAAGCTACCTCGCTTATGACGGCTTTAGTTATCTCTTTCCTAACATCTACTTGCCGCCTCTTTAACTGAAGAAGTCGATCAAACAATGCTCGTTCCTGCCGAATATATTCTTCCAAACAACTTCTAATTTCGTGAGACATTGTCCATCTACCTTTTAAGTTAAAACTTTAAATGCTCTCACTATATCTTCTTGCTACTATCAGTTCTCAAATTCTCCAAAACTTGACAAAACTGTAACACAGTAAATTTCCTTTCCAAAAGGCGTTATTAGACGCGTATAAGTCTCCTTTACCTCATCAAACTTTCCCATTAGAGCACTAACAATAACCGAATTTGTAATTCAAATATCCGGTAAACATCCCTCGCCTCACACGGACCAGTCTCAGGATTCTTATCCCAAATCTTTCTCTTGCCACAAGGAACAATGACGAGCACAGAAATACTAACCATCCCCTTAATCCAAAACAATTTAATTCAAAATCAAATAAATATTTTAAGGAAACCTGGCGAACAAACCATGTATGCAAGTGGGTAAGGAGGGGCTTCTCAGGTGGTAAAACATGAATGAAAACTTTTCCATGAACTTGGAAGAGGAGGAAAAAGCCTACTATAACAAGTTGGCTGAAACCATATTAAACACAATATTCGAAGAATTCGCCCAAGAACTCCCCCTACCAAAAATACTTTACGAAGAAAAGGAAATAGGGCACATAGAAGACCTTCTAACCATAGAAATAGAAAAAGAGGACTGGCCAATATCAATATACGCTGAAAGTGAAACATACCTATACTATTACATAGATCTTAAACCCTTAAAACTAAAAATTGGAAAAGGAACGCTAAAAAACATGTCAGAAGAAAAGCTCAGCGACATCATAAATGAAACAGTAGAAGCCCACATAGAAATCGATAAACACCGCAACCTTACACATGCAATAACATCCTTCAAAATAGACCCCAAACTAAACCTCTTTTTAAAAAACAAGGATGATATTGAAAAAGCAATCGAAATCACCATTATAGAAACAATAGAAAAAATAAACACAAACGCATTCCTGTTAACCAAGGCAATAAACCTTCTTATACACGAGGAAAAACTAAAATGCATCAAGCCGAGAGAGGAAGAAATAGAGAAAGCAGTCGAAAAACTAAAGGAGAAAATAAAAGGAAAAGTAGTAAGAAAAATGGAATCATGGAAAAAGAAAATAGAATGCAGAAAAAGAAAGAAAAAAGAAATGTTACAAGGAATAAAATACTACGACGAGTCTCATGAACACCTCCATAAAGGAAACTTTAAACTAGCCTTAGAATGCTTAGAAAAAGCATTAAAACTCAACCCCTTCTACAAAACCTACCCAACATACTGGGGAATAAAAGGCTACGCACTACAACAAC
>Ga0180301_10004881_pt1 | contig 10329 bp, 17 predicted proteins | sample GuaBasSediGuay16_FD_121797 | JGI IMG/M metagenome (GOLD analysis project Ga0180301, IMG submission 121797) | Subseafloor sediment microbial communities from Guaymas Basin, Gulf of California, Mexico - Guay16, Core 4569-2, 12-15 cm | ecosystem: Environmental > Aquatic > Marine > Hydrothermal... | reverse complement strand
GCTATTATCATAAAACTGAATCTAATGGTGTGTGTGATTAAATAGCTAGTTTCTATCTCGAATTTCAGTTTACCTATTCTGATTTCCTTATACATGGCTCTTTCACCTCTTTTCTAATTTGAGTATCTTTTCTAATAGAAAATCTTCTAGCGTAGTCTGTTTAAGTTTTTTAATCCTTTCCTCATATTCTTCTCTCTTTTTTCTCCGCCATTCTACGTATTTAACCATCCTTTCTATTTGCTCTTTCTCTTCAATTTCTTTCTCAATTTCCCTGAGTATTTTTGCTATTCTTATTTTATCCAAAAAGGTAAGATGTGGTTCTCTGTAATTGTGCTTCATCCATATTCTTAGATGAACTAATCCCATGTTATCACCCTAATAAAAAAATAAAAAAGAGAAGCGGATTAACTGAGAGCGTTACTTATATTTTCTACATTTCTGTTTGAGTTTCTCTTTCTATTTCCGTAATTATTTTGTTGTTCAGGGTATTTTATGGATTGCAAAGCTACTATCAAATTTCTTAAGTCTTCCTTACTTAGAATTACGTAATATTCGCCTCTCTGATTTCTCCTTATGTATCTTGCGAATTTAATCCTCATAGCTAATCCTTTTCTGGCGGGTTGTAGTCTTATTGTCATTCTGCTCAAGTTAATCTCTATTTGTCTAGCTGTACTAACATTTCTTGTTACTTTCAATTCTTCTATGTCTTTCTCAATTTTCTCCAATCTTTCCATTATTTTATTCAACAATTCCGAATTTTCCATATTTTTATCACCTCCACTTATTTTATGAGCATGAATATATTTAACAACATTATAATAATAACCGAGAGTTTTAACGGGTTTAATCCTAACGTAAATTCCCCTTGAAAGCAAAACGACATACTTTAAGCGGTATTTGGCTTTTACAAGAAGGTGAATGTGTTTTACGGGCTTATTATCAACAGCATATGAGATAATTTTGGCTAACTTTGAAAGATTCGCTAAGAATTTATTTACCACGTTTTTATTGTAATTACGTATAATTACACAAACGTGATAGGTCGGCATACTTGTAATCCTTTCCTTTTACCTTAGTTTTGCGTTTACTGAATATAAGTCTTGTTGTTGTAGTTCTTCTAGAAGTTTTATAACCGCTGTAATACGTTAAATACCGCAAATCAGCGCTTAACCTCAGTAAATTGGTTAAACCGCCCTTTTTAACGTAAATGTCCATGTTATCTGCTCTTATGAATATACTCTCGCTATCTTTGTGTATTTTCACCTTATAAAACCACGTTTTCAGTTTAGTGGAGTAAACTCTAGCTATTCTTGAGTAATATCGTTTTTCATTACGGTAACTTAACCATTCCAGTAATTCACTTATATCTTCAGGTTTCTCGGTAATCTGAACTATTACAACTCTGTTATCCTTTATTTCGTAAAAGTGATTTAGTTTTATCAGTTTACCGTGATACGGAGGGTCGTTATTTATCTTTAGTCTCATATTCTTTCTCCTTATAGTATTCTGCATGAGATAAATGGGCGATTAATTTAGGTAAGGTGAGACATTGCGGTTTATGATATCCCAAGAATAAATAAGCCATGTATCTTGTAAAGACCTCCATAGCTGTTTCCGTTCCGTATTTGTCAACCATAATGTCGAATATTGTTACTATAAGACTGGTTAGGTGTGCAACGAAATCGGTAGTTGGTTTTAAGTTCTTTATTTTGTTGTAAACCTTTTCTACTTTTTCCAGTAGCTGTATGATTGAATCATCGATTTCTTTGAAGTCTTTTTCACACGCATGTAATATTTGTTTTCCCAAATCCACTTCCATTTCTATTTTTTTCATTATATCTTCATTCTTCATGTCTTATATACCTCATTAACCGAATTGTGCAGATATATTTCAAGTAAATCATTAGTCTCGATGATTGTTGTGTTTTCGTTTCTAAAGCAAAATTCACCACTACTGATAAAACCGATAGGTTCTTTTCTACCGTTTGAAACCATGTATATAATCGCTTGTTTCGGTTTTGTAGCTAGTGTAACCGTTTTAAACCGTTTTGTAGTTAGCTGTATTATTGTTTCGAACCTATCCGTATCGAAATTGAATTTACACAACTTTACCAATACCACCCGCATCACCTCTCAATCTAACGGCTCTACAACTATTTTATTTCCATTTACGTAAACGTATGCCTTTTTCTTTCCGTATAGTTTGAGGTGCTCGATTATATCACACGGAATATTTACGTAACACATGGGATTTTTGCGTCCTTTTCTCCAAATCAAATCTCTGAGGTATTTGTACGTATCTCCCGTTTTAACACGTTTTGTATAACCCATGTTCGATTATAAGCGTTAATACTTAATAAGATTTGTGTATAGGTCGAAAGTGAGCCGTAGAATAGACTATTAACCGATAGCGGAAATATGGCGGGAGTTTGGCATTATAATAGTATAAATATGTTATTTTTTATAATTGTTTAACATTATTTTATAAATATAATCCACCCTCTCGTTAATATGATTTATTTCGTTTCTCAGTTCTCTAATATCTTCTCTCAGCTCTCTTATTTCGCAAAATAGAAACTCTATTTTAGTCGAAACGGTAAAAAAATCCTTTATCAGTTTAAATATTCCGACCTTCATATTATAAAAAAATAAAAAAAATAGACAAAGATTAAATAAATTACGTGAGCGTTAGAGCTTACTTTAGGCTGGGGTAGCCTCTACAAAGTAAATTCCCCATCTTCCAGTTGTTGCGTCCTTCTTAATCTCCAGTTTACAGTTTGCTGGGTCTAAGTCTGGATTGAGCATACTGGAGTTAATGAATCCCGCTAATTCGGCGTTTCCTTTACTTGCAATCTTAGTATTAATGTCATCATCGCTCCATCCCGCTAATACTGCATATGCTACGTGTGTTAGCCACTTGTTACATGAAGCAACTACTGAAGGTACGTATCTCGGGTACTTGAAGAACGGTTTGAGTTCTGTGCTTGTAATTAGATGGTCTTTGTCGCTAGTTATAACGCCTTCAAGCAATGCTTTCTTTCCCCTTAGTGCATACTTTAATTTCGGAATTGCACCGTATATTTTATCTCTATCACCCGTTACCATCCATGTAACTACTGCGTTTCTCTTGAAAGCTTCTTTATTAGCGTCGACTCCCTTTTCAAAGTCTCCACCTTCTGCAAATGCGTTATTTCTGTTTGTAATGTAATCGCTCTTTGCTTTGGTCATTTTGATTTCTCTCTTTACCATTATTTCATCATATCTTTCGTGTCCAGTACCTATGAACTCTGCGTAACCTTTGTTTGACCTATCGACAATTTTGCTTAAATATGCGTCCTCATCGGGGACAACTCTTTGTAAATTCTCGATTATCTTGGCTCTCTTGCTCTTTAGTGTGCTATTCCAGTCATCTCCGACTTTAGCAAAGTCTTCTGGAATCTCTGACTGTAGCAATAAACCGAAATGTACCTCATATATCACCGCCATGTTAGTAAGTAGTCTCTAAAGCTTTTATACTTTACCTAATACTTTTCTATTTTGCGAATTTAATAAAAACGGTTTACGTCCTCTAGGGATGTCGCTCTTAAGCTTTAATCGGTACGCTTTCATGTATATCGCCGTTACTGTACGGTTAAGTATTTTTGCTATTTCCTCTACTGGTAAAATACCGTAGTAACTCTTTAAAACGAATAATTCTTCTTTTGTCCATCTTCTATACCACCTAAGCGGTTTTTTTTCAATCACGTTATCCCTCCACTCCATATTTAGCCATATTATATAAATCTTCAATAATACTATCGTAATAAGATTTCATCTCTGGAAACTGATATAACCGCATAATACACTCGCTGAGTTTAGCCGATAGTGTAGTAAGCAAATAACGGTTAGCATAAGGCTCATGCTCTCTTAAAACCTCTCTTATAGCTCTTTTCATCGATAAAATCCATAAATTTCTTGTATAATCCGCATCAGCATATGGTAAACGTGGTAACGTATAACGGAGTTGGTTAAATATTTCTTTTCCCTTCTGGATTATTTCATCTAGCAGAGTCATGATTTCACCTTATAATATGCGTGTTTTCTCAATTTATCCTCCACTTCGGCTTTCTTATGTATATCGGGGTATAATTTGGTGTACTTACCTTTTCTTCTGAACAGCACTAAAACGCTAACGTTAGTTATGTGGTTAGCCAGTTCAGGATAACCTAAGCTCAATGCTTTCCACCTCTTTAGCCAGTAGGAGTTAAGTAAACAGTACAGTAGTTTAGTTGTGCTTATTCCGTCGAACTTACAGTCTAAAATGTCATGTATGGGCTCATTATAATCAATTCTACCGTAGTGTCCTTTATGCTTTTTTCTGATTCGTTCTCTTTTCGGTTTTCTTCTGAGTAAATTAAGTAAATACTCCAGTATCTGAGTAAGGTAATGTGCTACCCTTTTATGCGGAGAAACGTGCTTACCCATTTCCAATTCGTAAGAAACGTAAAAATCTGCGTTTTCACCTTTTAGTTTTTCAACCGTTAACGGAGTAAGCTTAATGGCGTACATGGTGAAATGGTCTTTGGTAGCGATATACGGAGTGTAATAATGTTCACAGAACGCCTTTGTTTCATCAAAGTTCTCGAAATTTTCAGGAATGTTAAACAAACCGCTCATACTTAGTGTAGTTACGTTTTTCATGAGAGTATCCATTATTCCTGAGTATCGGGTGTTCATAACAATATCCGTATGTGCTACTTCTCTGGAATCTGTGGATAACGCTGAATAGCCCATTACCTTAAGTTTTCTAGCTGTTACCGCTCTCTCTGCTGTGCTTTTTCTTACGTTATCGGTTATCCTTTTTGTAATTCTTCTTAGATTATCCCTAATCCGTTTTCTTATAGATTCATAGAATCTGTTAATTGTACTAACAGTTTCGGTAGCTCTCTCTCTGTATTTTAAATATTCTCTTTCTCTCCTTCTTCTAAATTCTCTTCTTATCCTCATATTTCGTTACCTTTACTTCACCCGCCTCTATGGTGTAAATGTCGGCTTTGAGAATCTCTCCGCCAAATGCTCTCTTTGGGATAACGACAAATACTCTTTTGAATCCCGCTCTCTGCATTATCCTTAACGCTAAAAAGAAATTGGAGATTACTACCGCTGTGTTACACTTCTGTTCTGTTATAACGCTCACTATATCGTCATCACTTCTCCATGCTTTTCTAATCTTGTAGAAATCGACAAATTCTTTTATTCCCAATCTTCTGAGTTTTGTATATAATTCACCTAACGAAAAACGGCTTAAAACTAACGCTTTCATCCTATCACCTAAGCATACGCATATCCGTAATTTCTAATAAGCCTTAACGTTTCGTACAGTTCTAAAGCCTTATCTTTAAGCGTTACGTTCAGGTTTATCGTGTCTATTACAGAAACTATTGCGTTAATCTTAGCATTATAGTACGTTTCAACGCTGGTTAAATATCCTTTGATTAAGCTTATTATATCATCCTTCATACCGCTTAATTTGTTAACGTAATCGTCTATTCTAGCCATCACTTCATTAACGTAATTCTCATAGGTTTCTTTACTACCCTGAAGCTGTAAGTAGTTCAATTGTAATTTGGTGTTGTATTCTTCTATCGTTATCATTTCGTTATCAAATAGTTTCTTTAAAGCCTCCACATTATCCTCTAACTGGTTTAACCTAGCTAAGTGTTCATCTGTTATGCTCGCTATGAGAGTATTGGCGGATTCTATGAATCTCTGGAAATCCAAGACAAAATCCGCGTATATTTGCTGTATAAGGTTAGCTAAAACCGCCAAATGAGTATTAATTACAGCATTTTTTTCATTTACCGCATTATCGTAATACTGTAATGCGGTTTCGATAGCATTAATATACCTTTGTTCAGCACCAAACAATAACGATTCTAAGATAACGTAATTCAAATTACCGATAGGTATAAGCTGTGTTAGTGCATATAACCGCTCTACTCTGTCTAATCTCTGTCCTATCTGTAAAGCTATGCTTAAATCGGGCGGTAAGCTACCACGTTTGGCGTTTAGGATAGTTTGAATAGCTCCATTGAAATTAGTTTCATAAACGCTTGATAAACCTTCAGATAGCATTTCCATTATCGATTCGCTACCTATTTCTTCACCAACTACCGCTGATATTTCACATGTCTTTTCTAGCATTCTGGAAACCATGTGTATGATAGAACTGGGAGATACTGAAACCATTTTAGTAGTTTCTGAATCTTCTACCATGTCAAATATTTCTGTCCACCAGTTAAGCCCGAATAGGTAATTAAACAGCTTTATTTTACCCCATCTTACCATTCCGCTTATGGTTTCTCCTATTCCGAATAATTCTCCTAGTTCGTGTCCTCCCAATCCGAATAATCTACTCTCACCGACTTCTTTAGCCATATCTACCACCTAGCTAACCGTTTCTTCTTTTACTTTAATGGGAGCGGGGAAAACTCTAACATCCTGATGTAAAACATAATGCGTTTCGTAATTAGCCTTACACTTGAACTTATGTCCGTACAAAGTAAGGATAACGTCGAAATCAGTAAAATTAAGCATGTGAACGTATAGTTTAAAGTATTGAGTCATCACTTCTTCAGTATCGGGGTCTTTGATAACGCCTTTAGGATTGAAGAATATAATAGCCTCAACCAGATAACCGCTAAGCGTTTTATCTATCATAACTTCTTCTCCCTCTACTGCTATCAGTTGATATTGTTTCTTTTCCATAGCAAATAAACCGTATTCAATTGATGCTGGTAAAGTACCATATATACCGCCTGAAGTATAGAACGGTTCGTGAGTGGCGTCTTCAGGGAAATAGTAAGCATATAAGGCGTCCTCTATATCACCTTCTGGTGGTGATTGCGTTAGAGGTACAGCGAACTTAAAGAACTGCTTAGCTAGTTCGGGTGTTAATTGCTTGAGCTTTTCTTTGTAATCGGCTTCATCATAGCTGAACTGAGTCAAAACTGGTATTTCTTTCGTGTCTATCACGTCAGTATCGTCATTATAGCTAACAGATACCGTTTTTTCACCTATCTGATTGGCTAAATATGAAATGTAAGACTCTATGTTATACCTGTGGACGTTATAACGTGATTCATACTTTATTTCGTTTACTACTCCGTTAATTATGTCGAAAATAGCGGTTTTGATTTTTGTGTAAACGTCTTTCGCTATGTCTAAACGCTTGTATAAACGGTTTTGCAGTAATTCTTTTCTAAATTCACCCGCTAGCGTTTTGAAGTCATCATACGTTACCATATGTTAAAAGTATGCAATAACTATATATATAGGTTATCCTAAAATTATATATGTTGTGAGGATAAGCTATAGCATAGCACGGTTTATAAAGTCCGTTTAATTAGCTAAAAGAAGGTGGTAAAGGTGGACTACAAGATAATAATCGACAATTCGCAAAATAATAACACATTGACGGATTATCAGGTTAAGGTTAAGATAACAGACCCCGCATTTTTCTCTAAATGTACAGAACAGAAATTTGTTGAGTTCTATGATGAGGATAAGCAAACGCTACTTAACCATTGGACGGAGAAGTTCGATAAAGCAAATAACATAGCTATTTTCTGGGTAAAAGTTCCGAACATTCCGGCAAACGGTACTAAGACGATTTACCTTAAAATAAACACCTCCAGAACTGAGGATTTATCAAATCCCGAAAATGTATTTGACCTATGGGACGATTTCGAAGGTAATAGCTTAGATACAACAAAATGGGAAGTTTTGAGCGGTGTAACGGTAAGTGTATCCAATTCCGTGCTGAGAATAACAAATGACGGGGCAGAATTCGGTGTTAAAAGTAAAATAACGTTTAGTAATTACGCTATACACGGAAAAGTGAGAACGGGTGGGACTAGCGACTGTGATGAGTGGTTTATAGCAATTGCATGGAAAGACGGAAGCAATCATTACAAACATAGACACAATCCCAAACACCCTGACTCAAAAAAACGACACTGCATATACAAAATAGTAGGCGGTAGTGAGACGATTATAGTTTACGTTAATTACACAACAGCAGACACTAATTGGCATAAATTTGTAGCAAAGGTACTAGATAGCGGTAAGAAAGCAATAGAGTTTGAAGACTTACCCGATTTAGAAACAACCGATACAGAACTAACTTCTCCCTTCAATATATGTCTAGGTGGTACTACTTGTAGTGGGCATTACGCAGAATTCGACTATATATTTGTAAGAAAATACACAGAACCAGAACCAACTGTTTCGGTCGTTCCTATCGTTGCTACTCCAACACTCGAATTCAAAAAGAGAGTTGCCGAATGTATCGTTACAGAGAACTGTAAAATCAATGAAGCCGACCCTAAGCTGGAATTATACGATTCTGGCGGTAATCTTATTAAAACTCTGTCATTAGCCGATAAACACATCTTCAAAGATGAAACTAACAATAGAGTAGTAGTTCAATTCTTATTTGTCGATGACTCAAGCGATTCCTACACTTCAGAGAGTCAGAAACTCAAGTTTACCAAAGGCGGTGCTGAATACGTGGCTTTCGAGGCTAGCGAAACGCTGGAAAAGTCTGCTGATGAGCCTCTACCGTTAAGATGGGAGATTTACATTCCTTATACGTTAGATATTGAGTTAGAGGGTGAGTATTGATGAGAAAACCGTTTATTCATGTTATAGATAACGGAGAAGTTAAAATAAAAGGAAATAAGAAGATTATTAACTTAGAAGCTGAATTAAAACTGGGTAAAAAGCATAAATCGATTTGTTACGGTTTAAGTAAGAACGTAGCTGAAAGTATCGGTAATTACGCCAGTTTTCCCAAAATAGATGCGGTAGCTTTACACTTAAGCTATAACGGTGAACTGGAATGGGTGTTCGACCAAGTGAGCATATCAGAAATGACACACGGCGATGACGGAACTGATGCGTTCTTTTTGGTAAAGGCTAAAGACTACTCGAACAAGAAATACGACTTTTACGACATAGATTTGTGCAGAATCTACTACTTTCCACAGTTTACTTTTGTCAGGTGGAGCGGAGAGTGGAAAAAGGAGAAATTGCAGTATTTAATACTTAACCTCAAAGTGTGGATTAGGTAAAACGGTAATATCAAATGAAAACGGAAATACTTTATTGGCTAAGGAGAAGAAAAGGAGTAGTCAGGGCTTTACCGTTATATCCTTACAATCTAACGGACACAGCTAATATTTACTCTAATGTATATAAAACACTAAAAGAAGAAAAAGAGCTAACGGATTCTCTAAGATTCAGTTTATCTTTACTTATACCGATAAAAACGATTGAACAAGAAGACGGCTTAACCATCACGAATTTACTAAGTTCACAACTAAAGAAAATAACGCAGAAAGATAGTTTAACAGTTCATCTAGCACTTATAAACGCTTTACTCAAGTTAGAAAAAGAGGATTCGTTAGCTATAACAGATAGCCTAAGGGAAAGCAAACTAAAATGCGAACTAGAGGACTCTCTAACAGTAGATACTAAATTAATCAAAGCTACCGAACAAGTAAACGAAATAAACATAGCCGATAACTTGCACATAGGTTCTAGGTTAGCTAAACAAGTAGAAACCGCATTAGAGCTTAATCTGGAGGATTCATTAACTATAAGCGACGTATTGAGCAGTTCTGTTAAAATAATAAACTTAGAGGACAGCATTAACGTAACGGACTCATTAAAATCTCAGACTAAGGTATTAGAACTAGTAGATTCGTTATCCATAGGCGATAAGTTAGCAATGCAGAGTAAACCGATAGAGCTAGAAGATTCGCTTACTATAAGTGATAAGCTGAAGATACAAGCCAGTAAAAACGATTTAGAGGATTCACTAGCGATAGGCGATAGTTTAAAGTTCATTTGTCTGGATAACGACATAATGGGCATACTAAGCCGTTTCAAATTATACGTAGAGGATACTGGTGAAACTATAAAGGGAAATGAGAGTAAATGGGTGAAAGTGAAGAAATGTAACGGTTTCTACTGGGTAGGATTTGAAGATATGAAAGGACAGTCGAATCCAGACTACGATTATGAAGACGTGATTTTAATTATCAAAGAAACGTTTGCACATTACGTTATAGACGTTTATCACGGTGAACACAGTTATACCAACAAATTGTATTACGATAATGAGCTTATAGCCGAATTAAAACCACGTGGCGGTAGTAAAGTACAAGAATGTAGCACAGAAAACGCCGAATACGTAACTACAATAAGATTGAGCAAAGCGACGCTAAAAAAGGCTTAACAGGCGTTTTTTGCGTTATTTAATTAATCATAATAACATTATTAAAT
>Ga0180301_10004880_pt1 | contig 10331 bp, 12 predicted proteins | sample GuaBasSediGuay16_FD_121797 | JGI IMG/M metagenome (GOLD analysis project Ga0180301, IMG submission 121797) | Subseafloor sediment microbial communities from Guaymas Basin, Gulf of California, Mexico - Guay16, Core 4569-2, 12-15 cm | ecosystem: Environmental > Aquatic > Marine > Hydrothermal... | reverse complement strand
TTCTTCAAGAATCCTCCGCCCCTTCTCGGTTATCCTATAAAACTTGACATATCCCTTCTTGACGTTGGAGTAGCAGGTTTCTCTCAAGAAACATTTACTGCAGAGGGAGGGAGCACAGTTCAAGGTCTCCTCCAGAATGAATCCATGTGATACAAGTATGCTTAAAACTAGGTCTACTTCCCCCTCAGTCATCCCCAGTTTTCTTGCGATGCTCTCTCGTGTGAAAGCACCCTTACATGCCTCGCTCAGAAATCTACGTAAAGTCCCCTTAGACTTTAACCTGTTTTCATTCCCATGGTTTTTTGTCAAGTTTAAGCCTCCTAACCTGTTGCAGCACGTATTCTCTTTCTTTTTCTGGAGTCTGGAAATCCATGACTATTTTACCGTTTCGTATAACCGGTTTCATAAGGTTTTGCATTTTTGATCCACATTTAGGACATGCTGGGGCCTCCTTGTCGGTTGACGCCACTATATCTATGAAACATGAGGGACATCTATAAATGGTTTTAATCCCCGAAAACTTTCCCCTTTTAGTTATTGGAATCCATCTGCCATCCTTCTTCACAGCAGTTATATCCATCGCAATATCTATTATACGGGCGTTTGCTATCGCAGAGCCTACACCGAAGGCGTCGACCCCCGCCGTTTTTAGTAAGGGTATAGAGTCTTCGTCGATCCCCCCTGATACTGCTATTTTGATGTGATCAAAGCCCCGTAGTTTAAGCTCCCATTTAATTTCACGTACGATCTTCGATAAGTCTCCCCTCCTAGAGCTGGGGGTATCTAGCCTTATTCCGTATATTTTTGGCCCAAGTTTTTCTGCCGCTATTAAGGCTTCTGTTTTCTCGTCGTAGAATGTGTCAACCAAGATTATTCTAGGGACGTCCGGTGGCATGTGTTTATCGAAGGCTTCCCAGGCTTTTGTATGGTCTCCCCTTAAAGCCTTAAATATTATCATTAGACTATGGGGCATCGTGCCAGTCGGTTTTATTCCCAGAAACTTTTCTGCTCCAAGGACGCATGACACTCCATCACATCCACCTATATATGCGTAAAATGCGTTGAAGGGGGAGACTGCTGGATGGGTTCTCCTGGCACCGAAGGATAGAACTATGGCGTCGCCGGCTAGAAGCTTTATTCTGGAGGCTTTTGTAGCGACCCCTGAACCATATGCCAGGAAACCTAGTATAGGTGTCTCGTAGATCGCGAAACTAGCGTAGGGTCCCCGTATATTGATTACAGGCTCCTTTACACCGTAGTAGTCTTCCTTGAAGAAAACGGTTCCTTCAGGGATAGCATCTACATCCACTGGGAGACCCTCAAGAAGCTTAGCGACATCCCTTAACCCTCCCAGCACCGCCCATGGATAACCTTTTGGAAAACTGCTGGGGGTAAACTCGGCGTTAACCTCAACGTTATCTAATCCTTCATTTTCCAGAATCTTCTTTGTTCTAAGGAAATAGATATCTGTTGTTAAACCATTTTTCAAGTCCCTATAGTCCGCGTAAATGAACTCTACTCCATTCAAATGCATCAATCCTCCAAGCAGACATATAATTTACATAATTTAATATTATATTTTCCATAGGGGTTTTCCAAGCGTGTTAAAAAGTTTCTGGGTACATTTTTGGCCCGATCTTCTGCTACAAATCCTAGTACTTAATGTTACCTCGCTTCATCTAGGGACGGCCCCGTCAACGTATAGAAGTAACGTATATCTGAATCGCTAAAACCCAGACGTTTAAGCAGAATAGCGACTTTTCCAAACTGGACCCTACAATCCTCGACTAGGAAAAGCACTAGTTCCTCGGTGGTTAACAGTAGTCCACCTCGTTCCTTCTTTATCTCATCTAAGAATATCTTCATGCTTTCGGCGATTTTGCTGGAAAGGGTTTTCCTGACTTCATCTAGAAAATCGTTCACGTCTAACTCCATTTCCCCGTGGTCGTTCATATACTTCACCTGATTTTTTTCACCATTTCTTCTAGATATCTTGTTGCCTCTTTAAACCATGTTTCCTCTAAAGGCGCTAAATCCAGTTCAACTACTTCGGTAACCCCCTCAGTGGAAACCCTACAGGGTACCCCGATGGATAATCCTTCAGCACCATATCTACCCTTGGGATTCACCGAAACGGGAACGACTTCGCCTGAATCTGTAATGATCTTCTCCACTAGATCCTTTATACATGCTGCAGGTCCAAACCATGTGCCCCTTTTAAGAGATATGACCCTTGCCGCTGAACCAATGAGTTCTTCTCTAATTTCATGGACGTTTTCCAGTTTCACCTTGTTGCCTTCGACTGTGACTCTACTGAACAGCGGAACCATGTGTTCACCATGTTCCCCTATCACGAGGGCCTGGATCGAAGACACTGGTTTACCAAGTTTCTGCGACAATATGAAACGTAGCCTTGCAGTGTCAAGGGAGCTTCCGAACCCGATTACCTTGCCCCAGGGGAAACCAAGTTTCCTCTGTAAATAGAATGCTAGAACATCTATTGGATTCGTAACCACGATGACCACAGGTTTATACTTAAATTCCTTTATTTTCCGCCCTAACTCTTTCATTATATGAAGGTTTTTCTCAAGGAGGTCCATTCGAGTCATATCCGGTTTCCTCGGATAGCCTGCTGTCACTATTATGAGCTCGCATCCCTCTGCATCCTCCACTTTATCGCTTGAAGACAGCCTTACATCGGTTTCAAGGGAGGCGGCGGCATGCCCTATATCCAGTTTCTCTCCCTCCGCCAGGTTCTTGTATATGTCTATTAAAACAAGTTCATCCACATGCTTGGAGTAGAGTAGGGAGTAGGCTACAGTTGAGCCTACGCGCCCTGTGCCGATTATAGCTACACTGGACATTTAAACCACAAGGCTTTTACGAGGTTATTTAAAATATAAAGCTATTGAAAGAAACAGAGCATATTTTTACCAATATTCTCCTCATACCACCTTCGCTTCCCTTTTTACGATAAATGAAAATCCCATGCGATGATATGTAGCAGTTGATTTAAATATACTTGCTAAAGTATTATAATTGAGGATAATATGGAGGATTTCCTGTTAAAGAAATACGAGCTGGAGCCTAGAAAGGTTTCACTCAACAAGGTTTTAAGTGAAGTGGAGGAACATTATTCTCAGAAGGATAAAGAGGGGCTCGTTGAATATTTAAAAGATCTCCATTCCAAAGGGTATGAGTTCGAGTATGTTCTTCTAGACGAAAAAACTTCTGGGGGCATGAAAGTCTGGTTTACGCAGATCACCTTAGGTCTCTACGCAGTTAAGGGTAGAAAAAGAAACCTTGTTTTCAAGACGGTGATCGAAGACCACTATGTTAATGGGGTGCTTAAAGAGTTCCGGAAGTATATTAAGGTTGAAGACTCTAGGTAGAAGGGTCATTCACCGGGCTTTTCATCACTTTTCAGAGCGGTTTCGCGACTTCATCCCTTTAAACAGAATTTATATGTACTCTATTTTTCTTAAATCTATGGCTCAAAATGATGCAAAAATAAAGTATTATCCTAACGAGAATGTGAAAAGGGTTTTAATAGGGGTCCCTAAAGGGCATAAACATTATAGGCTGGCTCTGTTTCTAGGCGACCAAGTATTAGTTTTTAGTGAGGCTGTCTTAGCCAACATTGTGAGAGCCTATGTCACTGTTAAGACCCATCCGGTTAAGAGAAGCCTGGAGCTGGTTTGCGTGGAAAAACCTTCTGGATTAAAGAAAGAATATGCTAGATACCAGCTCTTGGAGAGTGATAAAGGTGATGAAGAGATAGAGGATGAGCTTAAGGTTATTATTGAGCAGGCTCTGATTCAGGTTTAACTACTACAGCTGTTCCGTAAGCTGTAACTATTATGAATCCCTCGAGTATTTCGGTTGTTTCAACGTCCACGCCTATTACTGCGTTTGCCCCCATTTGTCTAGCCTTGCTTTTTAGATGGTTTATTGCCTCCTCTCTAGCTTTTTCGAGTTCATGAAGGTAGGCGGTTCCCCTTCCTCCAACTATTGCCTCTATTCCTGCTATAATTTTTCCTCCTATTCCTCTGGTTCGTACACTAGATCCGTGCACAAATCCAATAACCTTGGTGACCTTGTATCCTGGGATCTCGGGGGTTGTTGTTACTATAACTTCCCTTTCCATTTTTATCCCAATCATAGAGTAAAGACAACCTTAAAATATGTTCCTTTTCTATCTCCTACCGTCATGAGAGAGACTTCGGTAATTTCATTCGACGGTTATTCTGTGAAGATGTCTAGTGATGGACTTTCATTCAAAACTCCTTTCGGGGAGTTCCTTAGAAAAATGAAGGTAACCTTCTATTTTAAGAATGGAAGTCGACTCGACTTTCCAATGTTAGCGGAGGGTATAGGTGCAATGAATTTCAATGAGCCAAGAGAACCGTTTACGGAGGTAGATGTATATTCGAGGGACATCAAATTCTATATGAGGATAATAAGGGGAGGTGGCGGCGCACTACTAGCATACGGGAAGGTGGGTGAAGAGGTTGAGCTTAAGGATCCTCCGGCTGTAATGGAGCTTTCTCTACCGAATGACGTCACACAGTTACTGGTCTACAAGCGTGGAAGAAAGGGCTACGCTATTCCGTTTAAATGTGAAGACCTAGAATCCCTTAGCGATAAAACCTTATTAAACCACCTGTTTTTCAAGAAAAATAGCCTGTTTTTTCTCCTAGCACCCTTAAACTCAACCGGATATATTTCAAACATGAAGAAGCATGGGAGGGAGCTTTATTTAACGCCTATAAGTATGCTTGAAACAAACAAAGGTGACTCCATACCATTTGTGGCATTAATATGGGGGAAGAGCCCGTACAATCTGTTCAACAGGTTTCTTAAGTTGCAAAACCAACTTATGGGGCTCTCCACAAGCCTTCGTAGCGAAAAAACATTTCCTAACTTTTTAAAAAGGATAGGTATTAATTGTAGGAACCTAGATGATTGTGAATCTTTTCTTGCTGGGATATCAGAGAAGTTTAAAGCCGGATATGTGCTGATTGGAGACCACGGGCATGAAGCTGGTGTGGATTTGATAAACGACTTGGATATGAGAAGAGTCAGCGAAAAAATGAGGTCTTTAGACATGAAAATAGGTTTGGAAATAAACTTTAGGTCCATTATAGATGGCAACAAGATTTACAAGGCATTCGATAAGTTCCTGGATTTCCTGGGTCTTCTAAGAAAGCATGGCATAAGATTTGTGAAAATATTTGATGGCCAGGTACCCGAATTTAAGTCTTCTCAGATACCCTTGATGGAGATAACCTCCTTAATCTACGGCGGTTTCGAGGAGGCTGCGAAAAGGAAGAATATGAGTGTCATAAACTGTTTACCTCACCTACCTGAATTCTATCTCAACGCCACATTCTCCCCTGTGTTCCATGCTGGCGACGATGAAGAGTTTAAGGATGCACGGGTCTACATGTATTCCTGTATCCTAAATTCCTTGTGGCTATCGGCAATAGCATGGCCAGACTATGGTGTGTTAAGGGATGGTCGGGACACTTATCTCGGTTTAATTTTAAGGTCTCTTTCAGGCGCTCCAATATACGTTTCACCTTCAGTTCTAAAAAAGCTGTCAAGAGAGTTTCCGAAGATCTGTCTTTCAGACGGTAGAGTCCTTAGGCCAGACGCTCCTGCTCTACCTACAGTAGATTCGATATTCAGTGACCCATTAAACGGCAACGAGGTTTTAAAAGTCTTCACAAGGATACGGGTGGAGGGCTTCGGCGACGTTGGTGTGGTCGGGGTCTTCAACTTGAACCTGAAAAATGCCACGTTAAAATATACTGTTAAGGTTAAGGAGGATACTCCAGTGAAAGGAGATAAGTTTCTAGTATACGAGGGCATAAGCGGGGTCTTCCATGCTGTGGATGCAGATAAAACTATTTCAGGCGTCCTAAGGAGTTATGGAGCAAAGGTTTATGTTATTTCTCCGATTAGAAAGGGTATAGCACCTATAGGATTAACTAGCAAGTATCTTGCGCCCTTGGGTATAGTGAGATTAAACATAAGTGAACGTAAGGTACTTTTAGAGGCTGTAGAGCACGGGCCTCTGGCATTATATGTAGAGGAGACACCTAAAACTGTTGAAGCTGACGGAAAGCTTTTCAAACTGCAGGATTGTGTCACAAAGTTTGGGGAGGGATATTTAGTTAGGTGTCATGCGAAGGTACTAGAGATATTTTTCAAATAGAGCCATGGCAATCCTTAAAATTTTCCCATCCATTAGCCAATTGTGGTAAAATGGTTTACATCGAGTACGGGAATCCAGTTAAACTAGTTTTTGGTAAAGGGGTTTTGAATAAGCTTGGAGAAGAAGCTAAAATGCATGGCTCCAAAGCCTTAATCGTAACCTCTAAGGGAGGTTCCATGAAGCAGTACGGCTACCTTGATAGAGCTTCAAAGAGCCTTGAAAGACACGGAGTAAGGGTAACCGTGTACGCGGGTCACTACAAATCCTTCGATAAATATGGTGAAGGAGGCGTCGGAGCTCGCTGTAAAGGAGGAACGCGACCTAATTATAGGTTTAGGTGGAGGCAGTTCACTTGACGTAGCCAGGTTCGTTGCGGCTGTGGCGGCAGGTGAAAGTGAAGTCGATGAGCTCGTACGGTTTTTAAAAAAGATCATAGGATATTTTACCCGTTACAGCTGTGCCAACGACCCACGGGACTGGAAGTGAGGTGGACGGATACACTGTTATAAGCGATCATAAAGAGAGAGTTAAAAGAGGCTTTTGCGTATCCTGGCTTTTATCCTAAGGTAGCTATAGTGGATCCAGAGCTCATGTTAACCCTTCCAGAGAAGTTAAGTGTCGGGACCACCGTTGATGCGTTAATCCATGCACTGGAAGCCTACGTGAATAAGGATTCTAACCTTTCATCGAAGCTTTATGCTACAGAAGCTATTAGGATAATAGGGCGTTTCGGCCCCCTTGTAGCCAAAAACCGTTTAATATCGAGGTGAGAGCGATGTTGGCTTGGGCTAGCATGCTTGCAGGCTATGCGATCGATGTTTCTAGAGTGGCATTAGCTCACGCAATGGAACATGCGATCAGCACCTTTCATCTTAAGGTACATCATGGTATAGGCTTAGCGGTAATTCTATCCATATGGGCCGAATACACCCGTCCAGCGGCAATAGAATCATTCGCCGAAATAGCTGAGCTACTAGGCGTCGAAACAGCCCACCTCAATGTAGAAGAGACATCTATGAAGCGTGTTTAAGCTTTAATAGGCCTACTGGAAGCCATGGGGACACCGAAAACCTTAAGCGATATCGGTATTAAAGTGGGGATGTGGATTCCCTGGTCGAAAACACCCTAAAATATCAAGGCTATAACCTCAACAAGAATCCACGTGTTCCTCCAAGGGACGAGTTGAAGCAACTTTTCCTTAGATGCATTTAGGTGGCTTGAGATTGCAGGCTTTTATCGTACAATTTCTTTACCCTATGAAGATACCTTGCTATTTTAACTATATGGGGGTCAATCTCCCATAACACGCCTTTTTCCACGACATAGTGTTTTACTGGTAGACCCCCAACTATCTTCGAAACCTCCTCTACTGCCATGTGGAGTTGGATACAATGTGGGGATCCGTCCACAGTAAGCACCACAACTTCTTCTAATTTCACCCTAGAAGCTATGGAGGCGAGCTTAAGTGCAACCATGTTCATATGTTCGTCCTCCATGCAGACTGCCAACGGGATTCTGCCTGAAGCCAGCTTCGAAAATAAATCTGGGTACTCGTCTCTCACACATGTACCATAAATGAGTATCCTAGGATTCCTTCTAATCCTTTTACCCGAAACATTAACTGTCATTAACCTTCTATATACACAATAATCCACGTAATTCACCTTCACAGGTCTATACCACCAATATCCACTATATATCTTATAATTTAAAAAGATGCTAGAACGATATAGATGAGACTGTTCGTGGCAAGCATCGAGGAATGGCGGATCTACAATGAGGAAAGATGAAAATACTTGTATGAGGCACATGTTTTTCGGGGAACCGGTGTCATGAAAAAGTTATGTGGCATTCTACTAGACTACACCTTAATGTTGTTTATATGGATAGGCGGTTTCCTGATTTTTCTCAGGGCTTTTAACGCCACACCTTTACTGCCTGGTATAGATGGGCCATACTATGCTGTCCAGGTAAACTGGATATTGAAGTATGGTGGATTAAAGTATCTGGATCCTCCCTTAACCTTCTATATCATGGCTTTTTTCGCAAATGTTCTGGGAGACGTATTTATAGCCGTTAAGGCTGTAGCATCGCTTTTCACGGCGGCCACTGTAGTACCCTTGTATCTCTTCTACAGGGATTTTCTAGGGGAGAGAGGTGGAGGTATATCTGCTTCACTGGTTTTCATATTGAATTTTTATACCTTCCGTCTACTCGGCGATTTTATCAAGAATAGTATTGGTCTACTTTGGCTGGCATCTTATATTTACTTCCTCTACAAGTTTTTACGCGAAAAAACGAGGGGTTCTCTAGCGGGCCTGTTATTCTTCCTGGCTCTTACAGCTTTAACCCATGTACTCGATTTAGGGACAGCCATGCTACTAACGTTCATACTTACAGCACTGGTGTTTATCTTTAAGATTGACAAGGTTATAGTTGTTCCGTTTATGATCTGTATAATTTTTCTTTTGGGACTTTTTATTGCACCCGCAGTTGTCGGCCATGATATATTCAAGTTCGTTGCCTTCATAGAGGAGACTTTAGGGGAGTCGGATGCTTCGATGCAGATGCCCTTTGACGAATTTATAAAGCGAGGCATCATATCGTTAACCGCGGTTTCATTACTTTTCCTCACAGGTATCAGAAATACTTTAGCGAGGGAAGATAAAAGAAACAGGGTTTTCTTGCTCGCCCTAGCGTTTTCCAGTCTACTTTTAAACCTACCATTTTATCCCATGCAATGGCTTTTCAGATTCCAGTTAATGTCCTCTATTTTCATTGCATATGCTACAGGGTTCTGTACTTCTCACCTTAAAACCTTCTACTCGAAACTCGTTTTGTTAACGTTGTTCACTTCACTTCTACTAGCAACCAACCACTACATCTTCACGGGGTTTAGGCCAAGCATCCCGCTAGAAGAATATAATGAACTGGTAAACGTGGTTCAGAAATATAGTGGGAAGTCCTTTGTGGTTCCAGACACCCGTCTAAGATACTGGGTTGAAACCCTTACCGAAAAAGTCTACAAAAAACCTCCTGCGGTTCAGCAGAATAAAATATTGTTTATCTTCGATAGAAGACATCTACCTAAAATACCCTTATTTAAACCACTATATGAAGGAAAGTATATTATCGTGATGAAAGCCTGGAAACCTCCCAAAATTCACAAACCCTAATTTAACGGAAATGGGAAAAATAAAATTATATTTTAGTTTATTCTAATCTACTTCTTCTTCGACGCCAGTACAACAGCTACTAATGCGATTATTAAAGCTAATACTCCTAGCCCAAGCCCACCCATAGCATAGCTGTTTACAGCAGATATGGCGGAGACCACACTTTCAACCTGTGTGCTTACATCCTGTATCTGGGTGTTTACGGTTTCTACACTGCTTTCCACGGTTTTAATGGTGCTGGCTATGCTTGCATATTCTTTCAGTTCACCCATATATTCAGTAGACCATAGAACTACGTTTCTGAAGAACCTGGGGCCGTCCAGCACTTTGTCATAATACTTCCAGGATACTCCTGGCTGGTAGCCTCCGTAAGGCGTTTCACCGCTTACGATCACTATGTTTTCTGCACCATCGACGGGTATTTTCTCGATGGCCATTAATGTGATTACGGTACCGCTGTCCTTAGGTGTATAGATGTTTCCTTCCCTACCCTGCGGTGGACCCTGATTTTCTTTAACTAAACTATTCTCTGTGGTTGTGGCAACAATGTAGACGTTGTCCGGTTTATCATCTTTAGTTAACTTGTGCCAGTTACCGTTGTCATCAACCCATGCTATTGGGCCTGGACCGTGGAATAGAACCTTCTCTGCCGCATATCCGAGTACAGCTACCTCTGGATCAGGGTTAACTATAGCAACGACCCTGTAACCTGCGCCTCCAGCGTTGCTAACGGTGTCTTCTATCGAAACATAGTCGAATCTAACCCTAGCTCCAATGGCCTCGAGTAGAATGTTGCCTGTCTCCTGAGCCTGTTCTGAGCCTTGTGCTGGGTAATCGCTGTCGGTTGCTATCCATAATACTCTTAACGGAACCTTATCCGAGGTACTTTTTATCCATGTTGCTAACGCGGTGACTTCCTCCGGCTTTAACGGTGA
>Ga0180301_10004879_pt1 | contig 10333 bp, 7 predicted proteins | sample GuaBasSediGuay16_FD_121797 | JGI IMG/M metagenome (GOLD analysis project Ga0180301, IMG submission 121797) | Subseafloor sediment microbial communities from Guaymas Basin, Gulf of California, Mexico - Guay16, Core 4569-2, 12-15 cm | ecosystem: Environmental > Aquatic > Marine > Hydrothermal... | reverse complement strand
GTCTCCAGCGAGGCGAGCACGCCTCCGATAATAGAAATTCCCACACCTACGGCGCTGGAATACGCCTCGATGTTCCTCGCGCTGGCGGCCTCGCAGAACGCGTTAGATTCCCTGAACCTGACCTACGAGCAGGCGGTGAGGATCGGGGAGAGCGCTAGGTCTTTAGGCGGTTTAAGGCTATTAAAAGAGGTTTTGAGGCTGGCTCCGGAGCTCGGCGTCGAAGAGGCCTTAAACAAAGTGGTTAAGAGGGAGCTGTCGGCCGTCTTCTCGGACGAGGAGCTCAAGGCCATGCAGCTGAGCTACGTGAGTGGCGAGCTCTCCCTCGAGGTGTTGAGGGACAAGTACATGACGCTCGTGAGGCAGATGAGGCCGGGCGCGGATCCGTGGATGGAGTGGACGAGGTTCTATAAGAAGCTGAAGAGGATGGGGGTGATAAAGTGACGCGGCTCATAAAGCTCGCCCCGATCCTCCTACTATTAATCGTTATCGCCATGGTGTTGTCGAGCGCGCAGGCTGGCGAACCTGCCGGCGAGATCATCCTCAAACCCGAGAGCCCCGAGTGCATCAAGCGCATAGCGGCCTACAGCCAGTCGAGGCGAATACCGCTGAGGGTTCGACCCGAGCAGGGCTCGTATATCGTCACGCCGGCAGAGGTCGGGGAAGTGATCGAGATAGCAGTCGAGATAGACGAGCAACACTGCTATATGGAGGGGTTCAGAGATGAGATCAGATTACTCGAGTATTCCGCACCCCGTCTAACGATCGAGGCCGCCAACTACACGATGACGTTTACGATACTAGCGAAAAAGTTCAAGACCGTCTACGTGACGGTGATCCCAGATCCTCCCTACTGCTTGGAATTCGTGAGATCCGACTCGGTCAGCAAAGCCGATGGTAAGTGGCTAGTCGGACCGTACAAGGTTGGAGAGGAGCCGGTTCCCATCTGGTTTGAAATAATCCCATCTCACAACTGTTCCTTCTCCGGCTGGAGCCCCAGTCCCCTAACATCGAGCAATCCTCACTCCACATCGATAAGCGGCTACATAGATAGGAACCTCACGCTAGTCGCCTCCTTCCAGCCGATGCCCCTCCATGCTGTAACGAACAATACGCCTCCGCCGGTCTCTATCATGTTAATAGACCTCCTAAGGGAGAATTACCTGCTTCTGGTCATGTTTGCGCTCGTCGCCGGAGCGGGTGTAGCCGTCCCGAAAGTGGTCAAATTAGTCAGGAAGAAGAGGCGGGTCGACTGGCTCAATATAACGCTCCAATATTTGGAGAGAGAGGCGGACGCCAAGGCACCTTGGATAGGCCTGTTCACCAGAAAGGTGGCGTTTAAGGAGTTCAAGGTCAATGAACTCGTTGAGGGGCTCGAGGTGGTCGAGACATCCTCTGAGCACCCCTCACTCCTAATGTTCAAGCCCTCCACGATCGCGAGCCTGCATAAACACCTAGCCGACATGCTCGGCGGCACGTACGCCATGGTCGCGGATAAGGTGATAGCCGGCCTATGTGCCTACTACGGCATAGCCCCGTTCACTAGGGCGTTTGCGAGCGCTGCTCGCACCCGAGTGGAGGAGATTGCAAAAATCTATAGAAAAGGCGGAATATCCGTCTTCCAAGCCATTAACGCATTATACGAGTTCCTCGTCGAGTGGGCCGCGTCGGAGGAGTCATCTAGAACACAGGAAGCCGTCTCAAGGGAGTTCGAGATCAAGCATGGGCGCCTCCCCAAGATACCCGGTTGGGCGGATGACATCATGTCGCTATGCGCGAACGTCTTGCGAACACCGCGCGCCGCAATGCCGAAGGCGGCCGCAACGGGTAGACAGGCTGAAGGCGCCGGAGCCGTAGAGCTGGCGAAGCCGGAAGAGGTGCCGAAGCCAGCCGTTAAACCTTCTGAGATCTCTGATCCTCTCAAGCGGAGGATAGTGGAGTACGCGGCGGCAAACATCTTCTACAACCCCCTCAAGGAGGAAGAGGAGCTCGAGAAGCTCGCCGCGAGGCTCCGCCAAGAAGTGGGAGCGGACATAGGGGTAGCAGAGGCAAAGACCCTCTTGAGGAGGGCGGTCTACGAGTTGAGGGCGAACATCCTAGAGGGCCGGATCGACGAGCTTAAAGATCTCCCGACTCCGAGAGAGATCCTAGAGCTCGAGCCCGACGAAATCATGCTCTATGCCGAGGGCTGCGACCCCGTTAAGCTCTACAGGGTCGCGGAGGAGGCGGCGGCATCGACAGACCCCGAGCAGGTGGCCAGCGAGAAAGCGGAGGAAGTGGTATACGAGGGCATAAGCCTTACTGAAGACCTCAAAAAGAAGATAGAAGCCGCGATCGTGAGTATAGCTGAGAGGATTAGGGAGAAAGGCCCTGTCAGGCCGTCGGTAGCCGAAGCCCCGGCCGCCGAAGCCGTTGGGGAGGAGGCTAGGCCGGAGAGGCTGACCGTGAAGTGGGTGGAGGAGGGCGAGATCGGCAGGCTCTGCCCCCTCTGCGGAGCCGAGCTGACCAAGACTATGGAAGGCGCGGTATGCTACTCCTGCAAGGTGATCTACAAGATTAAGAGAGTCCCCGTGGCGAGCCTCGAAGAGGAGGAGGCCTGGGCGCTTAAAATACCCGAAGAAGTCGTGAGAGATCCGGGAGTTAAGCTCGTGATCCTCAGAGACTACCCGTACAACCTGCCCGCATCCTTCACGGTAAAGTGCGAAGGGTTCGAGGCGACGGTCTACAGGGAGCCCGCCAGGAGGGGCGTCAGGGCCGAGGAGTTCATGGAAACCCTGATCAAGTCCATCGAGCGGGACGCCCAGACCGGCAGGTGCTCGGTAATAGCCGTGACGAGGCCGGGGACGGATCCCTGGTCTAGGAAGGCGATATACTTGGAGAGGGTGATCAACCTCGCCTCCACGCTCGCCCACTCGCCCCACCTCGTGCATAAGCTCAGGCTCGTGATAATAATACCCGAGGAGACGATCTTCTTCAAGGACGTCGCCGGAGAGCTGAAGAGCAGGCTCAGAGAGCTGAACGTGGACTTCCAGGAATACTCCGTCGAGCTGCCATACGAGGAGGTGCTGGAGGTGGCGAAGGAGGTTTCGGTTCCGAACCCCGAGCAGGCGATCCACCTCCTGAGAGCCTTCCCGAAGATCCTCAGGCATTTGAAGCGCGGGAAGCCGCTCGACGAGGCGGTTAGGATCGAACTGGCCTCCGAAGGGGAGGACGTGCGCTACATAGCCGACGTGGTGGAGAAGTTCTGCGAGCTGGGGAGGAGGCTCACGGAGGAAGAGGTTAAGGAGGTCATCGGGGTGAGCGGGGTCGCCTGGGTCAAGCTCCAGACGCTTAAGGCTCTCGACTTGGTGGGGTGAAGGGTTGAGTGACGTCAGCTCTCAGGATACCCTTCCTAATAGGAACGGGCTCGGGAGGTTGCAGGATAGCCTCAAAGCTGGCCATACCCGGAATAGAGAGGATATGCGTTAACAGCAGCTGGAGGGATCTGGACGCTCTGCCGAGCGAGGTCGTGAAGGTCAAGGCGGGAGACGGCTCGGGCTCGGGGATGGATCCCAAGCGCGGAGAGAGGGACTATGCCAAGATGGGCGGAAGGGAGGCGTTGCTCGAGGCCATCGAGAAGATATTAGGCGAGAAAGGGATGTCGAAAGACGACGTGGACCTCGTGCCGATAATAATCTCGGCGGGCTTCGGGTTCGGATCCGGCTCGGGGCCGAAGATAGTCGAGGACGTCTGCAAGCTCTTCCCGAAGTCAGCGGTCGTCGCCTGGGTCACCCTACCCTTCTTCCACGAAGGAGATGAGACGAGGAAAAACGCGTTGAAGTGCTTCAAGTCCGTGGCCTCCAAGGCGGCGGCCATAGCCGTTGACAACCAGCACGTAGCGGAGGTCGCGGGCGTCAGCCTCACCCTAAAGGACCTGTTCGCCAAGATAAACGCGAGGATAGTCCACAGCCTGCTAACCCTATTGAGGGCGGCGGCCTCGCAGAACGCCCTAACCACCATAGACAGGTCGGATCTCAAGAGGGTGCTGGGCAAGGGAGCAGCCCTGATGTTCTCCCAGAGCTTCCAAGTGGGAGCGAAGGATTACGCTAAACTATACAACTCGGACTCGAGCCTCAGCCCCTACACACCTGGAGAGAAGCCCTCCAAGGTCAGGGCCCTAGCCGTGATCCAATCTCCCAGAGCCCCGAGCCCGGCCGAGCTATCCAAGATCGCCAGCCAATGCGAGCAGAGCCTAAACGTCAGGCTCAAAGCCTTCAAATCCGTGATAACCCTAGGGGGAGAGAAGCTCAGGATAAGCATACTCCTAGGAGGGTTGGGATACTAGCTGCGGGCTACGGGAGGTGGGAAGGGGTTGAAGAAGGGGGCGGCAGCCCTCTTAGCCCTGCTCACGCTGACCCTAATCTCAACAACTCTAATGGATAGCGGGGTTTCGGCTCAGCCCACATGGAGCTTTAAGATCGTCGCGGAGCCCGCTGAACTGTATCCAGGCGAGTGGGGGTACATAACGCTGAACATCACGAACATGGACTGCCAGAGCGAGCTGAAGGTCGCCAACTCCACCCACGACTTCGAAGAAATTCACGAAGACGAGCTCGAGGAGATCCTAGCTAGGGCTGACGAGATGAATCGAAGCCGGCAGATAGAGGGCTATGAGTGGGTCACCAAGACCTCATGGGGATACGGGGGCGACGTATACTACGCCGGGCAGCTGAGGCTATACGGCGTCTGCAAGGGAAGGGCGATAACCATCAAGAAAACCCGCCTCTGGTTTCCATTCGAGGGGACTACCCGAACCTATGTCTTCGAGAACTCCACCCAGGTAACCCTGCAGGCTTTCGACCCTGAAGCATACATCTTAGAGGGGAGGAGCGAGGGGTCGAGCGCCCTGATAACCTTCAAGGTCTTCGTGCCGCCGGACATACCGCCGGAGGACTTCGCGGCCAAGCCGGTCGTTGATATAAGAGTAGACTATCCGGGCTGGATAGAGTACACGCTCGAGGGCTTCGAGGTAAGAAACCCGGAGGATGTCGTCATCCAGCCCTACAGAACCTTTAACCTAACGATCACCGACTTCGACGGCCTCAACCCGCTTGCGGGCGCGAGGGTCGTGATAGCCAGGCTCATGCACTACTACGATAAGAGGGAGTACGTCACGCCGGAGAGCGGGACGATAAGCATCCACAGGCTGTTGGAGGACAAGTACGAGGTAAGGGTCTACTGGAACTCGACCGAATACCGGCAGGAGCGGGGCCTCGTGTCTCTAAGCCAGCTATCCGCCTACGAGCTCTCCAAAGGGATCCTAAGGACTCGCATATACAACTTCGAGGTAAGCCTCCTAGACCTGAAGGATAGGAGGGTGGACAACGCGACGATAATCCTAGACGGGGTTAAGAAGAGGTCGGTCGACGGGAGAGCAATCTTCCAGCTGGTTCCGGAGGGAAACCACAGCCTAGAAGTATGGTTTAAGGGCGTGAAGCTCTATGAGGGGTGGGCTTGGGCTGGCTACCACCCGACCTACCACTTCAGGGAGCCGGCGACCAGCATATCCCTAAAGCTGAACGTATCGGATCTGCTCGTCCGAGCCGTGGACGCCCTTGGGAGGCCGGTCGGCGCGGTCTTCAGCGTCGAGGGGCCAACAGAGAAGGTCACCGTGAAGGAGCTCTACCGCCCGGACGGCTTCCTGAACTTGAGCCAGCTCCCGATGGCCGAGTACGAGGTGAAGGCGGTCAACTACTCGGAACCCTTCTCGAGGGAGGTCGAGGGATCCGGAACGTTCAGGCCAGGCAAGCTAAACGAGATCGCCCTCCCGATCTACCGGGTGAGGCTAAGGGTTCTCGACGCGAAGGGAGAGCCCGTGGAGGGTGCCATGGTCAGCCTAGCTTCCCTAAACGCGAGATCTGACGACGATGGATTAGCGGTCTTCGAGCAAGTCCCAAGGGGGTCCTACAACCTAACGGTAAGGTGGCTGAAGGTCGTAGTCTACTCCGGAAATCTGAGCGTGGAATCGGCTAAAGAGTTAGATGTGAAGGCAAGCATCTACGACATCAAAATCGAGATGAGGGATCTAGACGGATACCAGAAGTGGGCTCATTACATACTCTCCGATCCAGCCGGAAGGAAATTCGAGGAAGAATACTCCGCCTACATTAGGGCTGAAACCGTCCCGGGCGGCCGATGCCTTCTACAAGTTCTAGATCCCTCGAAAGGCTGGACGATACTGAAGAACTCGTACGACTGCTCGGATCTAGCCGCTAGGATGGTGCTAAAGCTCCCGCTGGGGAGGATGAAGCTGAAGATACTCACGGCCGATGGGAAACCCCTAGCTTTCGCCAAGGTCAAAATAACGTTCCCAGAATGGGATAGAGTGGAGCTACTGAGGACGGACGGGCTGGGAGAAGTGGAGGTTCCAGACGCTAAGGTGGGAGCCTATCACGTAGAGGTAGTAGACAGCATTACCCTCAGCAAGGTATATGATGGATAGGTGGATTTCAGGGGGGAGCCGATAACGATTCGGGTTGAAGAGCCGCCAACGTCGATCCAGCAAGTAGGTGTTGGACAGAAATCTCAGACCTTCCCGACTCCGCTAGCGAATCCTCTTCTCCTAGCCTTCATGATCCTGCTGGCAGGCGCTGCGATAGCCTGCGGGCTCGTCTTTCTAAAGAGGAGGAAAAAGAGGCGAATAGCGGAAGAATTCTACTGGAGCTATGAATAGCCTAAAATCATTCTAAAGAATATCGAGGTTACGTCTGTCTCTCCGTCCACGCCTTCTACGCATTATGACTAGAGCTGACGGTGCTATTGACGCCATACATGCGGTGATTAGGGCTAATACGAAGTTGATCGACTGGAAGGAGGTCCTGTTAGCGCTCGCACTCGCTCTGCTCGTGTCGGTCATTACAGACGTGGTAGTAGAGGAGGAACTAGCTATGGAGGTGCCAGAAGAAGTCCCATCCACGGGTGGAGAGAGCCCTATTATCTCCGATATTTTTCCGATGATACGTAGATTTCTCACGATTACGTATGGAGCCTCGCCGTCGAAGATAACGAACTCCCCCGTTTCAATGCATTTATCGATTACTTTTGTCCAGAAGGCATCGGGCATAGCACCTATGACCGAGGCCGCAGGCTCACCATCTATGACGACAATCGTTACCGGTACACCGATGCCCTCCGCGTCCGGGTAGAGCATCGAATACAGCGCGATAAGCTTCTCGGCGTTCTCGGGCTCGGACACCTCGTTGAAGACGACGGCCTCCTCACCATAGTAGCTGATCAGTCTTTCCTTGAGATCCCTGCAGGGGCATCCCATGAAGCCGAAGACGTAGAACCGGATCTGGTGAGGCGCTTGACAACTAGTAACGGCTTGGATAATTAGAAGGGTCGCTAGCAGGACGGCGAGCCAAGCGGCTCGAGCCATATCGATGAAAAGAGGGCGGGCGATGGTATTAAGGACTCTATGCCAAAGCGCACGTCGCACCACAACCAGACCACAACATAGAGTAATCGCGACGATGGCATCGCAACCGCCCGCCGATTGGCAGCATTTTGCGCAAACCAACAGGTTTAATATCAGCGATTTCGACGTAATACTCGAGGAATGTCCTCGAGAGCCAAATTCCCGACTTGTATAATATGTGGTAGGCCCGGGATACCGATCGGAACCATAAGCGGTAAGGATGTAGTGGTATGCACCGCCTGTGCGGAACCCCTCCACGCCCAACTGACCTCCCTAATAGACGCGATGAAGGGGGCTAGGCCAAGGGCGGCAAGGAAGAGACCCAGCATATCATATGAACAGTTCAAGGAGATGGTGGTCAAAACCGTAGAGGAGAAGGGTACCGCGCAGCTCTTCGAGTATTGTAGGAGATACGGCTTCTCGAGGAAGGACGCTAGGAAGCTCGCGGATGAGCTGGCCGCCGAGAAGGGCTGGGTGAAGGAGGAGGCCAAGGGCAAGCTCTACATAAAGAAGCCGGAGGCCACCACAGCGTAGGCACAACGCACCACAACCATCTTTTTCTGTTGTCGATGAGCAAAAATATGGTGTAAAAAAGATTTTTGCTCAAAGGCGACGCATGAGGGCGTTGAGTCAACCGGCACTGTCGCTGGGGGTCGAGTGCGAAGGGGGCAGTAAAAGATTAGTCCTGAAGCTATTGGATGTCGCAAACCAAAAAGTGAAAGCCATTCACGATGATTATGGCCACAAGCCCTATTGCTACATCAAGGTCCCCCATGTAGAAGGTGAGGAAGGCGGTGGAGGAGCTCAAGATCCCTAAAGCTTCCGAAGGGCTGCGAGTTAGCGCCCGAGAAGAGGATAGATCCCCTAACCGGAGAAGAGGTCGAAGTCGTGAAGGTCACCGCCACGAACCCATACTCCCTGACGGGGGCCGAGGGGCTCCTGATATATAGGGTGAAGGTATGGAAGACCGACGTACCCTACCACCTATCCTTACTCTACGACCTAGACCTGACGCCCTCAACCCTCTACACGCTTGAAGATGGTTCCAAGGACTTGGAGGCGGAGCGGGTTGAGGAACTGCCAACTCAAGGGGCTGAGTGGATAAGGGTCTTAGAGGCCCCCCGTCCCCAGCTCAGCCACCTATCCATCGCCCGCCATAAGATTAGGGGCGACGGGATATAAGATTCTTGAGACCGGGTCAATTATGGCCAAAGAGGGAGATCGAGTCTAAGGGACATGAGATAATGTATGGCGCACTTTCGCCCAACCCCTCTAGGCTTTTAAACCGTATAGGATGAGCGCCTGATGGAGATGGGCAGGACCGCGCTGACCTACCGGCAGAGGCTCGACATCGAGCTAGGTAAATGGAAGGAGTTCTGGAGGGCGCTCCTGAAAGACGAGCGGGAGGCTTTTGACAGCCTAGTAGGCCACGCTTATCGATATGCTCACGCCGCCTCGATGTACCCGGAGCGGGAGCCGTTCGACCTCTTCGTAATGTCCGGGCTACTGTCCCACGAGGAGAGGCTGCGGATGCTCGAGAAAGAGCTGAGACGGGGGATGAGGCTTGACGCGAGGCTGGCTCCTTGACCTCCACCCAATTGGAAAGAATCAAGTTGGGTTATGGATTAAGGGAATAGATGGAAAAACTTACTTGCATAGGATTAAGTGGACTCCGAAAATTTACGTCGCCGGATCCTTTAAGAAGCTCGTCGAGCTCGCTAAGATCCTAGCACCGAGATATGAAATCGATTTCGTAGAAAGGTCAACTAAGCCGGGGAAAGATCCCGAAACGGTTCTAGAAGTGAAAGCACCGTTCGGAGAGAAGAGGAGGCTGGCTAAGCTCATCCTAGATCTAGGAGGCCACAACTATTTCCAAGTCTACAATGTTGATCTCCCATCAATGCAGGAATTCCTCTATCAACACGATCTTTATCCAACCGCGCTAGTAGAGATTAATGATAACCAGATCAAGGTCTTGGACTCGATCCACGATCTAGACTATGATCTAAGCTGGTTGAAGATAGGATTCCTAGATGCAAAGATCAAGTCGAGCAGAATAATTCCATCATTCCGAGATCCTCTACATGAAATATGCTTGGAATGCGATGGTGATGAAATCGTTATCGCTGGATCGGAGGATGAAATGCTGGAAGAATTAACGAAGCTGCTAGATGAACTCGGCTTAGACGTAATCGTAACCGACTGCGGAGACTCATTCCTCATACCGTACCTGCATTATCGAGCAAAGGTTAACCGAGTCAAGCTGAGGCTCGGAAGACTCAGCGACCCGAAAAGAATCAAGGTCGAATCATCGTCCTACTTCAGCTATGGAAGAATCTACCACAAGTTTAGAGGAATCAAGCTGAGAGGAAGACTTCACATAGATTCCTCCAACTCCATGCTGTATCAGGAGACGGGCTTTGAAGGATTAATCGAGGTCGCGAGAACTGCTAGAATTCCGGTTCAAGACGCAGCACGATATACGATAGGGTCGTGCATGACATCTTTGCAGTACTATCAGGCTCATAGGCTCGGCATCCTGCTTCCATGGAATCCGGGCAAGCCAACTTACATGACTGCTTGGGAGCTTAATCGAGCTGACCGCGGGGGCCTCATCCTCGACGCAAGGCCAGGGATATATTGGAGTGTAGGGGAATTGGACTTCAAGAGCCTATACCCCATGCTCATGCTCAAGTACAATATCTCAGGTGAGACCGTTAACTGCGAATGCTGCAAGGATAATGGATTCAGGATTCCAGAGCTTGGCTATCACGTCTGCAAAAGATGGAGGGGAATAGTCCCGAGGGCGATAGAGCTTCCCCTGAAAAAGAGGCTTCGATACAAACAGCTCTATAGAGAAGCCAATGACCCCAAGCTCAG
>Ga0180301_10004877_pt1 | contig 10334 bp, 9 predicted proteins | sample GuaBasSediGuay16_FD_121797 | JGI IMG/M metagenome (GOLD analysis project Ga0180301, IMG submission 121797) | Subseafloor sediment microbial communities from Guaymas Basin, Gulf of California, Mexico - Guay16, Core 4569-2, 12-15 cm | ecosystem: Environmental > Aquatic > Marine > Hydrothermal... | reverse complement strand
ACCAGTAATCAAAATTATTCCTGTGGTTTTTGTAATATTTTCTTGAATAATCTCTGCAGTATCTTCTAACATTCCTAATTCCTGAAAACTCATAGGTTTAGTAGATCCTGTTAAAAGACGCATTTCAGCTTTTTCCCCATAAAGAGTGGGCATTATGGCAACACGAATATCAAAGATGGAATCAGCATATTTGTATTTAAATCTACCGTCTTGCGGTTTATTATGTTCATCAATTGATAAATTAGACAAAATCTTAATTCGTGCAACTATTGCTGGATGAATTTCTTTAGCCAATCTTATTATTTCTCTCATAACTCCATCAACGCGAAAACGAATTAAAACCTCATCAGCTAATGGTTCAATATGAATGTCTGTTGAATTTATGGAAGCGGCATAAGAAATAATATTATTCGTTAATGAAACAATTGGAAATTCTGTCGCCGCTTTTTTTGCTTCAACTCCTTTTAATTTTAATGAAGAACGAATACTCTCTTGAATAATTGTTTTAAAATCTTGAGAAACTTCCTCTCCGTATTGCGCAAAAGCGGTTTTTAAATCCTCATCAGAAGCTAAATGAGGTTTAATAAAATATCCGCTGTATTTTTCCAAAAAATCCAGATTTTCTAAATTTGCCGGATCTAACATTGCTACATCCAATGAATTATCATGCTTATCAAAAACAACTGCATTTCTTGTTCTGGCTATTTCTTCTGGAAGAATATTAAGAATTTCTGTAGGAATCTGTTTACCTATCAATTTTATTCTTGGAATATTAAGATACTTGGCAACAATATCAGCATAAAAATCACGAGTAATAAACCCGCGAGAAATTAAAAGATCAATTGGATCTTTTTCTATTCTCTTTGCCTCTTTTAAAGTGTTATCAAAATCTTTTTCAGATATAAGGCCTGTGTCAAGAATAAGTTTTTTTAGAATTTTTGGAGGAAGAACCATAAAAATTAAATAATAAACTGATTTACTCCAATATATTTATTTATTATACCACTTAAAAATAAGATGAGTAAAGCGCAAGGAACCCAAAAGTACAAAAGGGATAAACGAGAAGACTCGGAGAGTCGCTTAGGGCTAAAACAAAGAAAAATTAAATGGAAAAGCACGCCTAAGAATAAAACAAGAGCAAGAAAAATTAAACAATTAGGCCAGCCAACAGCTAAAATACCCAAAGCAGCTAAATATTTCTCTTCGTTAAAAAAAAGATTCTTTTCAAATTTTTTGTTTAAAAGATAAATACTAAAAAATACTATAACCGCTGCAATAATAGTAACAATTGATTCAAACCAATAATGTTGCCAAGAATATTTTAAAACATAATTAATTGGGGTATGCGGAGGCAAAAGTCGTTGAGTGATAAGTTGTTGAGACCAAAACCACCAATTAAGAGCCGTGGAAAAGATTGACTGAAATATTATTGCGCTAGAAAAGATATAAACAATCAATTTTAAAAATTTCTCTTTAGGTAATTTCTTTTTAAAAATCCAGTATAGCAAAAGCCCCGCTAAGATTATTAATCCTAAAGCGGGGCGTAGAATTACAAGCAAAAAGCTAACAAACCAATTCATTGTTTATTAAAAATTATTTTCGCTTATAGCTATGGATGTGCATAACAGGTCGCAGTAGTGGTGGTTAAAGCAAGTGTCATACCAGTACCAACTTCATACAAAGTTGTCTGTGTACCACCATCTGTTGCTTCAACATCCCCATCGCCTCCACCATAATAAGTGCTTTCCATATTGGCGACTAATTTAAATGTATAATCAGTAGCGCTTGCCACCCCATAAATATAATACAACGATGGATCACCATCTATCGCACTTTCATTAGGATCCTGAGGCAAAGAACCAATTGGCGAACCGCCAGTCATGCTATCAAAATCAATAGGTATCCAGCCAGAACCATCTGTAGTTAAAGCAGTGGTAGAAGAGGATGTACCAAAACAATTAGAAGTATCAACAGTACTATAAGTTGTGTCTACAACTCCAATACTTGGAGAACTAGTTTCTGTAATATAATAAGCAATAGCTGTCTTTAAAGTATTAAGATCAGAAATCCTTTGGGAATCGCGGGCTTTTTTCAAAAGCTGGGCTGGATTAATTACTAAAACCACTGTAGTTGATAAAATTGCTAAAATACCTATAACGATAAGCAATTCTAATAAAGTAAATCCTTTTTTTGTATTCATTTTAATTTATTAATTGTTTGAATTTCGACCTTTTTGTTTCTCTAATTATATAGAGAGTATAAAAAATAAAATTTTTATTGTCAAGAAGCTTGCTCCTGCTGCTGAGATTCTCCAGTTGCTTTTGTTTGTTTTTTCACTTTGTTTACTAATTCTTCCACAGAAAGACGGGCTTTTATAAAATAATCTATTACACCTAATGCCTTGCCTCTTTCTATATCAGAAGGCTGCCCTAAATTAGAAATAATAATAACTGGAAGTTTTTCTAAAAGAGGATCTTGGCGAATTGTTTCCAAAACTTCAAATCCATTCTTTTTAGGTAAAATTAAATCTAAAAGAATTAAATCAGGTTTTACGCTTTGTTCTGTTAAAAAATTTAATGCCTCCTCACCGTCCGCAGCTCTAACAACTTTAAATGATTCCTTTTCTAATTTCATTCTTAAAACACTGCTCAAGAAAGGATCATCCTCTACTAATAAAATTGTTGGCTTGTTATTCATAAAAATTAATTTTATATTATCCCAATTTTTAAAAAAAATATTTTAATAATTATACTTAAAGTATAACAAACCATAAAATAAAAAACAACCTTGTCAAGAAAACAAGGTTATTTTATATATTCAATCCTTTCTGGTTATCCCAAGTGTAATTAGTCTTGTTTTTTGGATGGTAAGACTAACATCCATATCTGTCAAAATTTGTCAATTGACAAATGACAGAACCAACCTAAATATTTTTATCTGTAAAAACAGATAAAAAATTCTATAAAAGAAAAGTTTCACCACCAGCTTCCGCTAGCGGTGCCTTGTTATGACTTAGCCCCTGTCACCGAACCTACCCTAGTTCCTGCTAAGCAGGATTTTTAGGTATTCCCGGCTTCCTTGACTTGACAGGCGGTGAGTACAGAGTTCGAGAACGTATTCACCGCGGTATAGCTGACCCGCGATTACTAGCGATTCCAACTTCATGAGGTCAAGTTGCAGACCTCAATCCGGACTGAGAGATTGTTTGATGCGATTAGCTCCGCCTTACGGTTTGGCAACGCATTGTCAATCCCATTGTAACATGAGTGTAGCCCAGGGCATCAAAGGGCCATGCTGATTTGACGTCATCCCCACCTTCCTCCCCGCACTCAGAACACGAACAGAAATTAAAATTCCTGTACTGAGTGCGAGGCGGTCTCCTATGACACTTGTAACATAGGACAAGGGTTGCGCTCGTTTCCCCACTGAAGGGAACGACTCGCGCCACGAGCTGACGACCATATTATTCCATTATTACTAATGGTATGGACTATACCATCACCCAATTCTTTATCAGCAAAAAATTGGGGACCAGCGTTTATTATCTACTAAAAATAAATAATAAAATCTTTAAGGCCTAATTAAAGATTAAGTCTCTACGGGGCACAAATTCTAAAATTAGAATTTGTGCTTCCCACGGTATTACCCATCCTTTATATAACAACATAAAAAATTAGGGTTTCACCGTTATGAGCTGGTTTTGCATTCTGAATTACTTCAGAATGGGTCGAAATTTCAACCATGCAGCACCTGTTCCGATGTCCTTGCAGAGGTTCCGGCTTTCACCGGAATTTCATCGGAATTTCAAGCCCTGGTAAGGTTCTTCGTTTGTTATCGAATTAAACCTCATGTTCCACCGCTTGTGCGAACTCCCGTCTATTCCTTTGAGTTTTAGCCTTGCGGCCGTACTTCCCAGGCGGGGTGCTTAACGCGTAAGCTTCGTCACTGATAGGGTCGATACTACCAGCAACCAGCACCCATCGTTTAGGGCGTGGACTACAAGGGTATCTAATCCTTTTTGCTACCCACGCTTTCGTCTTTGAGCGTCAGGAAAGACCCAGTTGGCTGCCTTCGCTTTCGGTGTTCCACACGATATCAACGGATTTCACCCCTACACCGTGCGTTCCGCCAACCTCTTTCTCCCTCTTAGTCTTGCCGTATTCATTGTTGCTCTCTGGTTGAGCCAGAGGATTTAACAACAAACTAACAAAACCGCCTAAGGACGCTTTACGCCCAGTAAATCCGGATAACGCTTGAAGCCTATGTATTACCGCTGCTGCTGGCACATAGTTTGCAGCTCCTTATTCCTCCAGTAATGTCATGCCGAATAAACGGCATTCTTCCTGGAGAAAAGTGGTTTACAAGCCGAAACCATTCTTCCCACACGCGGTGTCGCTCGGTCAGGCTTTCGCCCATTGCCGAAGATTCTCGGCTACTGCCTCCCGTAGGAGTAGGGCCCGTGTCTCAGTGCCCTTGTTGGGGACCATGCTCTCACACCCCCTACCCGTCATAGCCTTGGTGAGCAGTTACCTCACCAACAAGCTGATAGGACCTAGGCTTATCATCAAGCAGATTGCTCCTTTACTCCAATATTCATAGAAAATTAGAGACTATTGGGTATTACCTCGTCTTTCGACGAACTATCCCCATCTTGATGGTAAATTACCAAGGTATTACTAACCCGTTTGCCACTATTCCGATAAATCGGAACCGTACGACTTGTATGCCTTATCCACACCGCTAGCGTTCATCCTGGACCAGGATCAAATCCTCATTTAAAATCTTGGAATAACCAGAAAAGATTGAACATATTCCATACTACTAAATTCTAATTTAAGTATGAAATATTTAATTAACTATTAAGTTATCAAAGAACTCCTTAAAACAAGGTACTAAATATTATAAAGGAAAAATTTTCTTTGTCAACCTAAATTAATATTCGTGCCCCCGGCAGGATTCGAACCTGCGACCCTGACCTTAGGAGTGTCATGCTCTAATCCACTGAGCTACGAGGGCAAAATAGAAAACAATAAAAAACATTAGCGGGCCGAACGGGATTTGAACCCGTGACCTGATCCGTGACAGGGATCCGAGCACTCCAGACTGCTCCACCGGCCCATTTTAATATTTATAAGTGCCAGGGGTGGGAATCGAACCCACGACCTTAGCTTTATGAGTGCTATGCTCTAACCGACTGAGCTACCCTGGCAAATGCTGTATCGTAATATTGAGTATTTTTTATCTTCGTGGTTGCGGGGGCTGGAATTGCACCAGCGTCTCGAGGTTCTTAATACTACCACTTGTTACCAAATGGAATGGACTATCCCATCTCCCTTCTTTAATGAAGGGAGCTCCCATTATAGTCTCTGAACCTTATCCTTACAACTTTAAAAGTATAAGAAGCTTGGCTGCTGATTGCCCTTAAAATATAAATTACTTTAAGGGGTTCCCGGCAATTTAGAGAGTTTTTCCACAGAACGTTACCATTCTGGGCCACAAAATTTTCATGGGCCTCGTGAGATACTACTTCTCCACCCCGCGATCTGTAATTTTCAAAAGCAATTTATTATAAAAGAAAAATGATTTAAATGCAAGGTTTATTATAAAGTATTTAATAATTCATTCCAGAATTTTTTATATATAAACACTATCTCTTTTGCTCTGTCTTGAGTTAAAGAAAAATTTTTATCTCCAATAATTCTTTCTCTGATATTATGAAGCCCAAGCAATACATCTAAATTCTGGTAATTTCTAAATTTTAACTGCTCTAAGTTTTTTACAAAATCATCTTCAGGATATCCCATAAAGCTTAAAGTTTTCTTTACTACTGCTTCTGCTTTAATCACTGCTAATTTCCATGAAGATTGATAAGGTTCTTTTAAAAGTTGACTTATCTTTTTCCATTCTTTACGGCTTTTTCCAGATAAAGAAAAAACAGGAACAATACCCCACCAATTTTGCCATTTTTCTACATATTTAGAAAAAAAACGCAATTTCCAAAAAAGATAAGCTGTTCCAATTAATAGCCCGCAGCATATTACAAAGCAAAAAATCTTAAAGCAAAAAAAATATATAAGAATAGATTCAGTCATTATGAAATAATATTTTCAATTGTTTTTGATATATTTAATAATGAAAAATCAGAAAGATATGGCCCAATAATTTGCATGTTTATAGGCAAATTATCTGCCTGACCGCAAGGCAGATTAATTGCCGGTATCCCAGCAATATTAGCGCTTACTGTAAAAATATCTGAGAGATACATTGATAATGGATCATCAGCTTTTTCTCCAATCTTAAAAGGGAATGTTGGAGATGTAGGAGTAATAAGAAAATCAACTTCTTTAAAAACTTTATCAAATTCTTGAGCAATTAATCTTCTCACCTGCTGGGCTTTTTTATAATAAGCATCATAATATCCACTTGATAAAACATAGGTTCCTAAAACTATCCTTCTGCGCACTTCTGCTCCAAATCCTTGTCCCCTTGTTTTAAAATATATATCATGCAAATTAAAATAATCATTAATCGGGGAATAACGAATACCATCAAAGCGCGCTAAATTAGAACTTACTTCAGCGGGCATAATAATATAGTAACAAGATAAAGCATAAGGAGTGGAAGGCAAGTTAACTTCTTTTACAGTTGCCCCTTGAGATTTAATTTTTTCAATTATTCCTTCTATTGTTTTCTTAATTTTATTATCCAACCCTTCCTGAAAATATTCTTTAGGAAGACCAAAAACTGTATTCTGTATATTTTGCGTTTCATTTAATGGCGACAAAACATCTTGAGAAGTAGAATCCATTGCATCTTTGCCTGCAATACTTTTAAAAACTATTTCTGCGTCTTCCACATTTTCAGTAAATGGCCCGATAATATCTAATGACGAAGCCATGGCAATAAGCCCATAGCGCGAGACTGTACCATAACTTGGTTTAAATCCAACAACTCCGCAGAAACCAGCTGGCTGTCTAATTGATCCTCCTGTATCTGACCCCAAAGCAAAAACTGACATTTTACTTGCCACAGAAGCTGCTGAACCTCCAGAAGAACCTCCTGGCACTCTTTCCAAATCATGCGGATTTTTTGTTGTAAAAAAAGCTGAGTTTTCTGTTGAAGATCCCATTGCAAATTCATCCATATTTGTTTTTCCTAATAAAACCGCTCCTTGTTCTTTTAATTTTTTTATTACTGTTGAATCAAAGGAAGCAGTATAGTTTTCTAAAATCTTTGAACCAGCAGTAGTTTTTACCCCTTTAACCAGCATATTGTCTTTTACTGCATAAGGAATTCCCTCCAAAACATTAATCCCTTTCCCTTTTTTAATCTTCTCATCTGTTTTTTTAGCTTGCTCTAACGCTGAATCTTTAGTTAAAGTTAAAAACGCTTTGATTTGATTGTCTTTTTCATTTATTGTTTGAAAATACCCCTCAATCAATTCAGTGGCAGTAATTTCTTTATTTATTAATTTGTTATGAATTTCCTTAATCATAAATTTAAAAAATTGGTGGAATTTTAAAAGAATCATTTTCTAAATTAGAAGCTGATTGTTTTAATTCTCTGCTCACATCTTGTTTTTCTTCATCAAGCTTATCTTCTCTGCAAATATTTTCCAGCAAAGTACCTCCTGTCATTGGCTCTACATCATTTGTATCTAATTCTTGTAATTGCTTTACATAATCTAAGATTTTTTCAAGGTCCAAAGCAATCTTCTCTTTTTCTTGAGAAGATAATTCCATTCTTGCTAATTCTAATAAATAATCTATTTCTTTAAAATCCATAAAAATTCTTTTTCATCAATAATTTTCACGCCTAATTTTTTTGCTTTTTGATATTTAGATCCTGGATTTTCTCCTGTAATCAAGTAGTCTGTTTTTGAAGAAATGGTTTCATTTACTTTGCCCCCTAAATCTAATATTCTTTCTTTTGCTTGTTCACGAGACATTGATTTTAAAACTCCGGTAATAACAAACGTCAAATTTTTTAATTTTCCATATTTTTCAGAAACAGATACAGATAATAATTTTATGCCTTTTTGATGAAGTTTTTTAAGGAACTTGATATTCTTTTTATCATTAAACCAATCGTACACTGCCTTACTTACTTTAGGCCCAATAGAAGCAATTTGTTCCAATTCTTCTTGTTTTAAATTAGAACCAATTTTAATTAAATTTTGAATTGAAATATTATTTAAACCAAGTTTCTTTTGAAAATATTCAGCTAAAAGCAATGCATTTTCTTCTCCAATATGAAGAATCCCTAAAGCAAATAAAAACCGATTTAATAATATATTCTTATTTGCTTGGATTGTGGAAACAATGTTTTCACTAGATTTTTTTCCGTATCTTTCTAACGGAGCTATATCTCCTTCTTTTAAATCAAACAAGTCAGCAGCGTCTTGAATCAATCCTTCATCCAAAAACCTATTAATTAATTTTGGACCAATGCCTTTTATATCAAATGCTCCTTTACCAATAAAATGGTATAACTTTTCTTGAAAACGAGCAGAACAATTTTTATTGGAACAACGAACTAATATTCCGCCATCATCTTCTTCAACTTCATGTCCGCAAACAGGACATTTTTTTGGCATATGAAAATTCTTTTCATTTCCAGTCCGTAAATCTTTTAAAACTTTCACAACTTGAGGAATAACATCGCCAGCCCTATTCACTATTACAGTATCTCCTATCTTTAATCCTAATCTTTTTATCTCCTCCTTGTTATGAAGAGTAGCTTTAGTAACAGTCACTCCGCTTATCTGAACAGGTTTTAAAATAGCTACTGGAGTCAAAACGCCAGTCCTTCCTACCTGAATAATGATGTTTTCAACTATTGTTGTGGCTTCTTTTGAAGGAAATTTATATGCTATTGCCCCACGAGGAGCTTTGCCAACTACTCCTAACTTCTTAAAATATTCTTTGTTATTTACTATAACAACTACTCCATCAATTTCATAGGGTAATTTATCCCTTTGTTTTTTTATTTGCTCATGAATAAGAAAAACTTCTTTTAATGAATTAGCTTTTTTATTATCATGATGGGTTTTAAAACCAAATGCTTTTAAAATTAAATGTTCTTGTTCGTGTGTTTCCTGTCCTAAATCTGTTACTAATTCATATGTGTAAGAATCTAAACGACGGCTTGATGTAATTTTTGGATCTAACTGCCTTATAGAACCAGCAGCAACATTACGAGGATTAGCATAAAGCCCAAGCCCTTGTTTTATTCGTTCTTCATTAATGCGTTGGAATTCTTTTTTATCTAAAAGCACTTCTCCCCTAACTTCTAAATAGCGAGGAAAGTTTTGTTTCAAGCGATTAGCTATTTTTTTCATCCCCGCTTTAATCAAATTATCAATAATTTTTTCTTTGTTTAATAAACATAAAGGAATTGCTTCAATTGTCTTAAGATTCTGTGTTACATCCTCCCCTATTTTTCCATTGCCTCTGGTTGAGCCAACTTTTAAAATTCCATCTTCATATTCCAAAGAAATTGCCAAACCATCAAATTTATACTCGCAATAAAAATCTATTTTAGAAGACAATGGAAGAAGCTTTTTTATCCTCTCATACCAATCATACATATCTTTTTCACTAAAAGCGTCATTTAATGAAAACATTGGAATTTTATGCTCTGCTTTTTTAAAACTCTTTAGAGGCTTTCCGCCCACTCTTTGAGTTGGAGAATCAGAAGTAATAAATTCTGGATATTGCTGCTCTAAATCAAACAGTTCTTTTTTTAATGAATCCAATGCTTCATCTGATATTATGGATTGATTTAAAACATGGTAAGCATAACGGCATTTATTGATCTCTTCTCTTAATTTGTGAATCCTTTTTTTTACCTGTTCCTTAGTCATAATACACGATGCTAATATATGAATTGATTCAAACTATACCAATAAACTACATAAAATATAATAAATAGCATTATTAATATGTATTAATATATTGGCGCTCTATTCTGTTAATAAAAAATTAACTTCTAGTCCACGGCTAACTCTTTTTGAAGTCCCGGTTGTTTTTATATTGCCAGTAGTAGAAAAATTATTCCGATATGTATAATCGGCGGAAGTGCCAGTAAGATTATTCATTACTGGAGCAGGAGCGTCTGGGTCATTTAAGGCATTATAAATCTGCCACTCCATAGCTGCATCAGCAGCATAAAACGCTTTAATAGATTCTGATGTTTCTATAGACTGACGAAAATCTTTGATAAAAATTGACATTAAAAACAAAGCTGAAGCCATTACAGCCCCTAAAACTAAAATACTCATTAAAAATATCTGGCCTGATGGTCTGTATTGTATATTGTGTATTGTGTATTGT
>Ga0180301_10004876_pt1 | contig 10335 bp, 10 predicted proteins | sample GuaBasSediGuay16_FD_121797 | JGI IMG/M metagenome (GOLD analysis project Ga0180301, IMG submission 121797) | Subseafloor sediment microbial communities from Guaymas Basin, Gulf of California, Mexico - Guay16, Core 4569-2, 12-15 cm | ecosystem: Environmental > Aquatic > Marine > Hydrothermal... | reverse complement strand
TTCTATTATCGCAAGCTCCTCCTTATCCGATATACTAAACTAATTAATAGTGGTAAACGAAGGATAGGGCATCTTAAAGTAATTAGTTTACGTGAGCTTTGGAATCATATGGTTCGGAGTATGTCATATGTCCTTGTTCTAGGTTACAGGAGCATGTTTATGTTTCTTGTAAATAAAGAAGCTTTTGGCACTTATTATCTGCTTAGGCCCGATATCAAGGGTAAGGCGCTAATTACAAATGATCGAGATCTTAATACTACCTTGGTTATTATAGATGCGAGGAGGAATCCCATCCCCTTCCGAGAACTGTTTAATCTGAGCTATGAGCAATGGAGTAATTTAAGAATAATTTTAATTCCAAAGATATTTGCTGAAACCTTTCTATTTACCCCCGAGAGTATCGAGGAGGATACAGTAGCGTTTGAAACCCTGAAGAGAGTATATAAGCTCCTTGAGCGTAGAGGTTCTTAAGCGGTCTTTACTTTCAAGGTAATATTCTTTCTTAAGCGCTCGTTGTTTCTCAGAGAAAACTTATGGACGCTTAAGAGACCTCATTAGAAATGATGACCGCTTCTAAAACTATGACCGCTTAAGAACCCTCATCACTCTGATGATGGGAAGAGTCGGAAGCGCTCTTCGTTTTTGATGTCCCTTTAGTTAACTATATATGTTATTCCTAGTTTTGTTTTGGATATTAAATATAATATTACGTTAATATTATTAGTGCCGTCGGAAATGATGGGCGCTCTAGAAATTGTGGTGGTTATGTTGTGTTATCGACTGTGTTATCGTATCATGGGATGGAGTGTTCATGCCGCTCGGTTAACATCTTTTCTTCACACTGTAAACACCTCTGATGAAGAATTAATGAGCGCTTAAGAAGAATTAAATTATATCGTAGCCTGTATAATTAATTGTTAGGGGTTTGCTTTGCCAGAGAAGATGTTTGAAGCAGAAATTGCGTCCATTGCTGATCTTCTTCAGCGTAGAAATATATTCTTTGAAGTGCCTGAGTTCCAAAGGCCCTATAGTTGGGATGATGAACAGGTAGAACAGTTTTGGGATGACATATACTCAGCTTGGGAGAATAGAAGGAAGTCGTATTTCTTCGGCCCTATGATATTTGCTAAGAAAGATGAGAGTTATGGATATAGGTATATAGTTATTGACGGGCAACAGAGGCTAACAACTCTATTAATCCTTTTATGTGTGGTACGCGATCTATTCCTAAATAATAAAAGCAAAATGTTTGACCCAATGTTCAATGAACGTATTAAGGCATGCATAAGTTACTTTGGACGCTTTAAATTAACTCTTCAGCCCGAGCACCATTCAAAATTCGAGAACACTATATTGAAGGGTATAAAATTCCCTGAAATAAAGACTAAACATGATCTACTTAAGTTACGCCAGAAAAACAGGTACCTATATGTCGCTAATTTCTTCAAGGAAAAACTATTTGAACTTCATAGATCAGCGGGATCTAAGGCTATTAAAGAATTCATAGAGTATGTACTAGATAACATAGAGGTTGTGGAAATACGAACTAGAGAAGTCTCTGAGGCCATAAGGGTATTTCAAGTAGTAAACACAAGAGGTCTTGACCTTTCGCCTGCTGATATTATCAAAGCTAGTTTATACAGTATGACACCTAAAGACCGCATAAGAGAGTTTAAGTACTTATGGCAAAGAATAGAGGAAATTGCGGTAGAACAAAATCGCAATTTAACGGAGCTCTTCACGTATTACGTTTATTATCGTCTAGCACCTAGCAGACCCAGAAAAGCAGTACAGGATGTAATGGACGATATATTTAGAGAGTACCAGAAGAAAGGCCATACAACAACGAACCTGCTCTATGATGTAAAGGATTTTGCCGAGTCGATTAGCTTTGTAGAAAATTTGCAAAATAATACTATAATCACAATGAAGTATCTTCCTAATGAAACTTATTGGTTAACTATATTGGCCTCAGCTAAAAAGGAGGATTATAAAGGCTTTGACGAGCTAGCTAAAGAGATACGGAGACTCTTTTACTTATATTGGATTGCTGGCTACACGACACAGAAAGTTAGACAACTTTCACTGGAAATAATTAATAAGATAAAATCTGGGGAGTCTATAAATAGTATTAAAGAGACTATAGAGAAAAAGCTTAGAGATGACGACGTTTATAGACTTGCTATTGAGAATCTTAATGGTAAAGTATATGGTAAACGATGGCTTAAGCCCCTCCTTTTACTAATTGAGTATGAGTACAGCGAGCCTGCAAAAACAGTATATGTGGATCTAAAAAGAACTCATATAGAGCATATACTGCCGCAGGAATGGGAGAAAGTAAGGTACTGGACAGAACGTTGGTCAAAGGATGAAGCTAAGAAGTGGCTTAACAGACTAGGCAACCTGACACTATTATATAGTAAAATGAATGAAGAATTACAGAATGCAGAGTTCCCCAAGAAGCTTAAGTACTATAAAGGTCTTCAAGATAAGGCTCCTACCAGCTTCCTATTAACGCGTAAACTATTCGAAATTAAGGAGTGGACACCAGATGAAGCCCGCAAACGCCACGAATGGATTATAACTGAGGTATCAAGAATTTTGAGAATCCCTAAAAAATATATTAAATTCTCATGATGCAAAAAGCAACAATAAGCCACAGTACAGCAATAGTTGTCGTTTTAGCGTGTGCTACGCTTTTCTACTTCTTTCCATTCTTCTTAATTATTATACTATATACCATGTCCATATCTATTGTTTCTCATATGTAAGAGCTGTAAGAATAGTAGAAACAACTCTGCTCTGTGTGGGGGTATCCGCACTAGGAACTCTTACACTCTTACATTCATCAACTGATTGAAAAGTTCATTCAGCCCAACGGGTCTGGCAATATGTAAGATTTTACCCTTAGAGTGTAAGAGTCTGAGCAAGATTAGTATAAGAATGAACGGTTCTATCTCTATGTTAAAACACTATATAGTATGATACCTATTCTCGGAGCGAAGCTACTAGATATGTTACAATGTATGCCACTAGCCCCGACGGTGTGGAAGCAAGCGCGTTTAGGAGCCAGCTCCATACGAAGACTAGCAATGCTTGGACGCTATCGAATATATGTTGCGCGAGCTGTTCAGCTGTTGAAACAGTGGTAGATGTAGTCCACGCATAGATACCGATGAATCCCAGGAACGAAATGAGTAGTGCTATAGTGCTTGCTATCCCCGTAACTATTCCCAGACTTCCAAGGGGCTCGACAAGCTTCTCAGCATAGCGTTTACCTACTATAGCTGATATTAGCATTGATAGTATACAAGATATAACCATTAATATCTCTTCCATACTAACGCCTCTATATATAATATAAACAGTTACATAGTATATCTCTCCTGTCTCTCGTTTTATATTTGTACTTCACTACGAACTTGAGGGAGTTCTTCCACTGATTTCCCATGTAGCTAAAGTTTTATTTTAATGGTATTGGAGAAACATATTGGAGTAAGTAGTTTACGGGAAGGAATAGATGAGTGGCTACGTAACGAACTTCGTCAAGGTGCGTTCCAGTAAAGACACTATTGAAGCCTATAGGATAACAGGTAAAGTGAATCTGGGAGTACTCACCGGGGTAATCAATAGGTACGCTGAAGGTTTAGTAGCTTCATTCCTCTCCACAGACTATGGTGAGCTGAAAGCCGGCGTATACGTGGCCGGCATAGGGGATTATCATCCCTGCGAAGAAGACGTGAGAGCGAAGATCGAGGATATTCTAGAGAAGTATCGAGAAGAGAGGACAGCCCAAGGTCTTCCTGTAGATGAATCCTTAAATATTAATAACATTATAATAGAGCCTACTTCAAGTATTTCATCTACAACTTATGTGGTAGCCAATCTGTTGAATAATTTTCTAAGCAAGGTGGTGCCGAGAGAACTTCAATGTCCTCGGAGACCCGGTGAAAGATTTGCCGTTTGTCTGGACATAGATTTCCTCGAAAGAGAGTTCTGGAGCAAAAAAGTAGTAGATAAGGATGAAAGATTCATAGACTTTTGCAATGACTATCCTAGTCTATGCAGAGATACTGGGGTTAGCTGCTCCAAGTTCTTTAAGGTTGTTAAGTGTATAACCATGAGATTTCAGCATGTGGTCTCTGATCAAGAAGAGATTTACTTGGTCTTGCACCAACACTATAGGAGGCTAAGCAATCTTGACTTGAAAATAGTGATAGATTACATTAGGAGTAACCATATAGACTTGAACACCCTCCTAGGTGTACGTGTAAACTACAGAACTAGTAAAGATAGCACTTGGGTATGTAAAATAACTTCTATTAATAATAATGAACTCATGTTAGAGTGCGAGGGAAGAAATATACACATAGGTATTAGCGAACTTGACAGCGTCTCCATAGCCATAAACCCGACTTATAGTCAATCTAGAAAGTTTATCGGTGAATACTTATGCAAGGAGTTCGACAAGCATAAAGATCTTAACAGACTCTATCCCAGTGGATACTTCTCTATTCTCGAAAATGACCTTGAAATAGTTAGGAGAATTATCGGTAAGCCATGTATTGGCAGGGTATGTTTCTCCATTGATAGAAGGCTTAAAAGAGTGTGGTGAAAGCTTTGAGACTATATACTGTGTTCAAACCTACAGACTTCAAATTTAGGTTCGCCAATGGTGCCTCTGTAAATGCATATAACATTATAAGCCTAGAACCACTTTCACGCTCCCCAATTTATGAAGGAAGTATCGAAGGTGTAGATAAGTATGAGTTAATACTCATACTGTATCAGCAAGATAAAGCAAAACTAGCTAAGAAGCTACTAGAAGATATGAGAAATGGTCTCCGCGAAAATAAGAAGATATTTCCCGGATTTAATCAAGCCCTTAAAACAGATATCAAAATAAAGGTAGCCTCATTTAGTAGTTATGATCCCGACGAAATATATGATGTATACATACAGCATGGTTCACCAGATAAGGTATTTCCCCTAATAGTGCTTCCTAAGGTTAATAGAAGCATCTACGACAGCATATACTACAGAACTAAGGCTAGGTTCTTAGCTAGTGACGTTCCAAGTCAAGTGGTTACTGAAGATTTGATAAGGGATGAAGCAAGGTACCGGTGGTCCCTCTTATCAATCTCCATACAGATTTTCGCTAAGATGGGGGGCGTACCTTATGCCCTTGATAGGAGTGTAATGAGGGTAGAGGATCCTTCAAGCACATCAATAGCGATAATGGGTTTAGGGATTTCAGCACATCCTCTTCACAGAAGGCGTGGTGTAGGATTTGTCACGCTCTTCGATCATAACGGTGTATGGAACTTCATGGACTCCAGCGTCTTGTCTATGGATAAACAAGAGGATATGAGCGAGAAGATCGCAGAGCTCCTAGAAAGGAGTATTAGTAAAATATTAAGTACAAGTTCGAAAAAGAACAATATACTAGTAATACATTATTCTGGAAAGGAGATCGGGAGGAAAGAAGAGGAAGCTGTCAGGAACGCGATCAAAAATGCGGAGTCTATGAACAAGTTCGCAGCCGTGTACGTACTCAAAATCAGAGATTCCGACATTATAATTGGCCTTGAAGACGGACCCCATAAAACTAAGGACGGGACAATTACTTGGTATCCGCCTGTAGGAGTAACTTTCCAATTAAAGCCGGACGTATACGCTATGGCCACAACAGGATATTTCGATCTAAGTGAAGGTGCAGGTAGAAGCATGATCAAGGCAAACGTCTACGTAGGTCTACCGACAATAAAGATAGTTGCCAGACACAGGGAGGTGGAGATCTTAAACCACGAATTTAATATAAGTGATAAAGATCTACTTTCAACGGTTTTTGGTATGTGCAGACTTAATTATGTCGCTATAAGTAACCCTGTGTCCAAGGAACCTGTCACAATAAGGTATTCAAGAGAAATAGCGTGGATCACTCTTAGATTGATGGAGAACCAGGTCGATGTGAGTAAATTAAGTAGGGTTAGGTATATTATGTGGTTTCTATGAAAGCCATATGATCTTTGCGAGTCTCTCTACTCTAGAGGATTTCAAGTAATTAATCCTTTCCTCTATCTTCTTGAGATTTCTTTTAACTAATATTTCAGCTAATTTCAACAAGTAGGTTAACAAAGGTATCGCTACAAAGACAAATCCTAATAACCCAACACGAGGTATCGTGGTGAATCCTAACAGCAATCCTCCAATAAGGGGCCAATAAGTAACTGCTTTCTTAAGTGTACTTTCAGCCTTCTCAGCGTATATATAAAGCATCCTTTGAATACCTAGTACCTTGTTTAGTTTTTCCTTGACGTTTCTCTCCTCTACTTCCAGTTTATGTATTTCCTCGAAAACATGTTTTAAACTATCTAATTCCCTTTCTGCGATACTTGATAAGAACGTATATATTGGCGAGAACTCCTCAGTCATAAACAAGTTGTATCCTTCTATTAGCTCTTCATCTATAGGTATGAATCCAGTTCTGTACATTTCTTTAATAGAATGAAGCTTTTCATATCCGCGTTCTAAGTTTGGTTCAAGATCACTAATTATTAGATCCTTGAAGAGACAGCTCCATCCACTACCTTCAACGCAATCAGCCTTGTTTAGTCTAGCTATGAGAACTTCTAGGTGATGCTCCAAGATGTCTTTGTGGATGTTTTTATCAAGTTCCCGTAATGTATCAAGGAACTCTATAACCTCTCCTATTATTTTTAGTGATGCCTCCTCATTTCTGTCGAATACATTAGGATTATCTATGTATATTTTCAAAAGTTTTCTGTAAAGGGTTTTAGCTAAATCAAGGTTACCTTTATGGAATAACACGTAGTAGGTTAGTAATATATATGGGTAGAATGGTTTAGCTATGACTACGTGCTTAGGCAGCTCTTTAACGTCCTCTTTACATACTAGGTCGATTAGGGCATTGTAAAAAGGATCCTCGCTAATACGGTTATCACAGATCCTATCTCCTTCTTTCCCCAGCTGAACAATGACATGGTCTAGCAGGTTCCAAGCAGTATAAGGTCTTACATTTATTATAGCCTTCATACTATATAGGCCCCGGACATGTTCCTCCGACTTAATATTTCTTCCTTTATTAAAATAGTGTGAAACTTGAAAATAAACCATTCCCAAGGATATTGTTACATCAATTTATCCCATCCGTCTCAGATAAATCTTACACACACCCACGCTCAGTAGAAGCAAGCCTGGGCTGCTGTCAGCCGTTGGTGAAGGAGTCGCCGTGCTTCTAATGAATATGCTGTTGATGTGTTGATGGCGTGGTGTGCGTAAGTTAATGCGTGTTGTTGCAATTTTTAAATAAATAGTGCTCTCTTATATGGGTGAGGTATATGGCTAGGAGGAGCTCTAAGAGGGGGCCTAGACACAAGTACTCGGAAGACACGGTTGCGTACATGATCCTCAATGACAGGCGGCTTTATAAGATATGCGAGATTGTGTTTTCAGCCAATGATCTAGTTCATGCTAGTTATGTTGCGAGAAAGCTGAAGATAAGTATTGGCTACGCATACAATCTCATGAGGAAGCTTGAGAAGTGGGGTGTCCTCAGAGCCGTAAAGGATCCTGTTAATGGTAAATTAGCTTTTAGAGCGGGCACTAGCAAAGTTGCTGAACTAGTAGCAGAAGAGATCAGGAAGCGAAAAGCAGAGGAGACCGAGCAAGCCCTTATCCAGCATGCTACAATCGAGCTCTAATAATTGTGTTCTAAAGTACGGTGAAGTTCTTTGAGGAACAATGTCAGGCTCAAAGTTGATGTAGGGGAGAAAGAAAGAGGTATCTTAGAAGAGATAATCCGCTTCGGAAAATCTAATAGGCAATTGGGGCTGTATCTATTCATTTACTGGTACTACGCCCAATACAAGAATGGTATAGAGTTCAGAAAGCTTTGGCGCTTTTACAACAACATTGCTAACCATGCGGTTCATGAAAATACTGTACGTAAGCAACTCCAGTTGCTTCAGAACAAAGGCCTAATAGAAATCAGAAACAACAGAATCTATCCTAAGGTCAAAGATCTAGAAGCTGTAATAGACCTCTTCGATTTTAAGCGGTCAAGAGCCGGAAAGCGTGGAGCCCTAAAACGATTAAGAAGGACACTAAGACTAAGGCTTCATCCAGAATCTGAGCAACTTGAAGTTCCCAAATCACTAGACTACTATGTTAGGAGAATTCTAAGTATTGCTGGTAGGTTAATAAGGGAAGGCAGGCGCTGGGAAGCCCTAGACCTAATAGTGCATACTCTATTGCCTGTTCGAGAAACTGGTGTTCTGTGGTTATGGCGACGGGATGAGTTCATATATTTTGAGCCAAAGGCAAAGCCATCAGTTCACTGCGTACGGTTTTCTGCCCTTGCTAGGGCTCTGAAAAAATTAGGGTTCGAAGAAGGCATTATGGTTGACCATATTAAAGGCCACAAAAACGCTAGAGACATTATTCATAAAATATTTGGTAAAGGCAACTTATCTTGGCCTTGGGGGCGTAGCGTCTTTTACGGCCTCAAAAAGTATAAGCTAGCCAGCGAAGGAAGAAACTACATAGTCGAGTTCTTCTGGAGAAATGGTCTATTGAAGTTGGTGCTCATGGACTATTACGGAAATACATTAGCTATCTATGAGAAGGAATGGCGGGACAGACCACCTGAACCATTGAGTAATAGAACATACTACAAGACAGTTGCAGTCGGAAAGCAACATATCTATGAAGAGAACGAGAATAACTACTTCAGCAGATTCTAGCTGAAGTAGGGAGAAAATGATAATCTTTAAGGAGCTCTGAACTCGTGTACCTTCCTTTCTTCCTCTTCAAACAAGTGTTCTTCATCCCCGATTATGTAGATCCCGACTACTTCCTCTACGTCGGGCTCACCAGCGATATACTCCCTGGCTTCTTCCTCTGAAACCTCCCCCACCTTAACGAAAACATCACCTTCCTTCCTATAAACGGGGACCTTCTTCATATCCTCTACCCGAGAAAATATCTAATCCTAATAAAGCGTTATTAGCTAAATATTGTGAGTAGTTACTCATAACAAAATATGGCGATAAGATCTCATTAGCCCTAATGATCTTAAGCGGTTTAACGAAGACTCTTTAATTGTATTTTTAATGCAGTTGCTCTAAAGAAGTGATTTAAAACTGGTATTTGCATGGGTTTAAAAGGAGTTTTGGCACATCCTTTTTAAGCTTCTGCAAATCCCTTGATAAAGAAAACGCAACAATAGTTCTTTATACCTCTAGGTATAAAGGTTTGTTTATACCTACAATACCAAAGATTTTGTTTATACCTCTAATATCAAAAATCCTCGTTTCTATACTGCTCTCGTTGGTTTGTTTCTTTAATTATATATGTAGATTTTACTGTCTTTTCTACGAAGGTGGTAGGTATGAGAAGATCTATCCTAGTAGATATCATAGTAATAATTACTGTGTTGGGAATTGTAGGGTCTATTAGTATTTCCGCCATACCTGTCGAGGCCCAAAGTGTTAGTGACTTGATAGTTAATAGCGATTTTACTAACGGACTTAGTGGATGGAATGTTAATGTTACCATTAATGTGAACTATACATGGTTCAGTAATTATAATGGTAGATCAGGTGTTGTAGTTGTCAGGAATGTAAATAGTAGTTCTAGGTTCGACTTGTATCAAGTATTTGCTGTTGGCGGTTAATGGAACATACAGATTTACTATTGACTTCTACAGTAACTCCAATTGTATTGATTGTGCAATGTATGTATTCCTCTATAGTCCTAGCGGCTCAAGAATCATAGATATATTACATTCAATATTGGGAATATTAGCGGCTGGTACTCATATCAGGATACTATAGGTATTCCTGCAGGTTCTTGGGAGCTATACATTTTGATAGAGTCTTTCGATGGAGTATATGAAGTTGATATAGATTCAGTACATCTCTATGGAGATAATAATAATAGAGAGACACTGGGAAGCTTCGCTGAAGATCTTGATGGTTATTGGTATATTATAACCTATATACCAGTAGTATTAGCGATGGTGGCCTCCATCGGCTACTTTATCGAGAGAAAGTTAGTGATAAGAAAACTGTCAAGGCCAAAGTAGATAAAAATTTTTGTTTTTCTCTCCCCAATCTATAAATTTCTTGTTATCCCCCCAATCCTATAATCAGAGGCTTCAGTTTCCTCATAAACTCGGCGATTATAGGATTCGGGGCCCTATCGAAAAATTCTGCACTTAGAATTTCCGTATACAGCCCTGATACCTTTCCTTATAATGTTTATAGCAGTGTTACAGGTATAGATTTATATCGATGAAATAGGTAGGTAAAC
>Ga0180301_10004874_pt1 | contig 10338 bp, 8 predicted proteins | sample GuaBasSediGuay16_FD_121797 | JGI IMG/M metagenome (GOLD analysis project Ga0180301, IMG submission 121797) | Subseafloor sediment microbial communities from Guaymas Basin, Gulf of California, Mexico - Guay16, Core 4569-2, 12-15 cm | ecosystem: Environmental > Aquatic > Marine > Hydrothermal... | reverse complement strand
TATATGTGCTCCTTTTGTCTATTTTCGCATTAGTATTTAATTTTATAAAATATTTCCTAGACTTTTTCTTGTTAAATAGTGCGTTAATCTTTCATTTTATTTGTTATACCCCTTTTTGTAAACACAAGCTTTATATATCTTTTACCGCAGTAACTTATATGGGGATTAGTTGCCCCGATATTACCTACCCCCGAAGAAAGGTCCTCCGTAATCTTTTTTGCTCGATGGGATAGGAATAACGAAGCAAGAAAGTTTATTTAACATTCTCTGTTCTTATTTTACCTGGAGTTCGCTTATGCCTTCCCTGCATCCGCCATTCAAGAAAGTGCTTATTGCAAATCGTGGTGAGATAGCTGTTAGAATCATCAGGACTTTAAGGAGACTTGGAATTACTTCTGTAGCCATATACTCTGATGTGGATAGAAATTCTCTCCATGTGTTGCTTGCTGATGAAGCATATCGTGTAGGTCCTCCAGACCCTAAGATGAGCTATCTAAACATAGATAAGATAATTGAAATAGCGAAACGAAGCGGTGCTGAAGCTATCCATCCTGGTTATGGCTTCCTAGCTCAAAGCAAAGAATTCGCTGAGAGAGTTGCTGAAGAGGGGATTACGTTTATAGGCCCCTCTTCTCGTATACATGAAATCGTTAGCGATAAGTTGGCATTTAAGAGATATTTAAGTGAAAATGGTATCCCCGTAGTCCCTGGTCCTCTTAAAAGCATAAATTCTCTTGACGAAGCTCTAGATGAAGCAGAACGCCTTGGGTATCCTGTAATACTAAAACCACGTTTTGGCGGCGGCGGCATTGGAATGTTTATTTGTCATGATGAAAATGAAATCAAGCGTTTTTATAATATATCATCTAAGCTATCAGATACCGCCTTTGGAAAAAGCGATATCTACATGGAAAAATACTATCCTAAGGCAAAACATATAGAAGTTCAAGTGCTTGCAGACCATCATAATAATGCTATACATCTGTTTGAGAGGGAATGTTCCATGCAAAGGCGCTTTCAGAAAGTACTTGAGGAAGCACCATCGCCTGCTATTAATGACGAAATAAGAGAACGACTAACATATACAGCCTTGAAGATAGCAAGGCTTGTGAACTACGTTAATGCTGGTACAGTAGAGTTCATATATACACCCTACGAGGAGAAGTTCTACTTTATTGAATTAAACGCTAGAATTCAAGTAGAACATCCGGTAACGGAAGAAATCACTGGAGTAGACATAGTGGAGGAGCAAATCTATATTGCTGCGGGAGAAAGATTATCTATTTCGCAGAATGAAGTTACAGTACGAGGTCATGCAATTGAAGCTCGTATATACGCTGAAGATCCAAAGACATTAAATCCATGTCCAGGAACTATTAATGCTTATTTGCCACCAAGTGGACCTGGCATCCGCGTTGATTCCTATCTATATTCTGGCGTTGAAGTGCCTTCATTCTACGATCCATTGATAGCAAAAGTCATTGCTTGGGGTAGTGATAGAAACGCGGCGATAGATAGGCTAAGAGTTGCCTTAACTGAATTCTACGTTGATGGAATAGTCACTAATATACCGCTTCACCTCTCAATACTAAACAATTCGCAATTCCTTAACGGTACATATAATACGAGAACTCTTGAAGAAAATATACTGCCGAACATTCATGAGGAGTTCCCAAGACTACGCTTACCTCTAAGAAATAGGATTATATCCAAAGAGGATTCAAGTAGATTCACTCCTGTAATAAGTGCATGGAAGCTCTCAGCGAAATTAGATTTTCTTGAGGTGGATTAATGTTGTCAAGGAAACCTATCGTTTTAGCTTGTACGATTTTACTAATACTGTTCTCTTCGTTTAGGGCGATAGATGCGGGGGAGGCTTCTAAGTCAGTATATATATCGGTAGGCCTTTATGGTGGAAAATATGTAAATGAGAAATCGTTTCACATGATACTCAACTATTTACGGAATTCTACGATTACTATAAACAACATCACCTGGAGAATTAAAGTAAGTATCATAAAGGAGTCTGACATAATTTTAAAGCAAGATATAGGTCTCCTATATGATGTTATAATACTTCCTGATGGAGACCTCTCTAAATATGCTTCATCCCTTACAACATTACATAACGAAATAGTGAATGTTTTAAAGCATGGCGGTGGCTTCATTGGAATAGGTGCTGGAGCATACATTATCACTAAGGACATACTATATCCTGGAGCTAAGGAATTGAAGTATACTGGTTGGAGCTTAATCAATGCTCGTACTTACGCTGTCACATACACTGGAAACATTACTTTAAGGTTAACTAAATACGGTAAGGTTATACTTAATAAGACGACGATTTTATTCAATAAGACTGCTGGCTACGTATTTGAATCGAAGACTGCCTTACCTCTAGCAATAGTCACTTCAGCCTCTAATGCATCTGGTAATGTATATCTAGTCATAGGATATCCAGCAGCATTAGCTTATGAGAACGCAACATTTAGACTCGTTCTCATCGGATTTACCGATATCTCAAAGGAAGAATTACTTCAGAGTATTGCTTATGTCTCCGGTATAGTTAATGCATCCTATTCTAGCTTCATTAATATGTTTGGCCAGTTCCTTAATGTATTACATAATGTGTCATTTGCTATACCTTCCAGTTCTCTAGAGAAGATGAAAAACTATTTGAGGGAAGCAATGTCCAATGCCAATAACAATGTATATTACGCACTTTACCTCTTCTATTGTGCTAAAAATATATTCCGAGAGCACTATCTCCAATGGCTATCCTATAAGGAACGAATATACCTAATTAAGCATGTTGCTTCGTTATCCTTGATCATAGTAGGCACAATGTCTTCATTTTTACTACTCTATGTATACGTATTCAAGAGGAAACATCTAAAAGTAAGAACTATAAAAGATTTACAGAATTACTATGTTCAGTAAGGTTCACTATCCCCCTCTCTTCTGGGATCTAGATCGAAATGTGCCTCTCTTGGAAAGACCTGAGGAAGGAAATTATGTAGTAGTTAAGGCTACTCCTCCACGTGATATAAGGCCTCTAATGGGAATCGACATCGAAATTACTGCTAATGCCATCAAGGAAGAACTAGACGATATTAAGGTACTAAACTTCCTTCTCCCTTCTAATGAAATAATACTTCTAAATAAAATTCCCTATGTAGATGCTGGCGATGAAATAATAGTAGAAGGGCGAATAATAGGGCATAGATTTTACGATCCAATAAATAGAACGTGGCGATTTAAACCACTATATGAAGGAGTTGCACGTATATTGGACAATGAAAGGGGAAATTTCGCAATAGTACGCTTACCCAAACTGACTAGGGGTTATACAATTCATAGAGGAGACATAGTCAGGTCTAATTTTGAATATAAAAAAGGTAAATTTGTAGCTGTTTCAACAGAGAAGGGGGAGTATCATGCTGTAGCAAAGGTCATTAGAGGTAATAGATTATATGTAGTCAAGGCTTGGAGAGGTATTAAACCAAATTATATAAATCGTCAAGCTTCTTTGCAAGATGTAATAAAAGCTAACTCTCATAGACTGAATATACTTGTTAGCAAGGCTAAGTTGATAATTCAGGATGTCATTGAGAGATATGATGGATCTCCTGTGATCTCTTTCTCCGGAGGTAAAGATAGCTTAGTTGTACTGGATATCGCTTGTAATATGCTCGGAATAGAGCGTGTAATATTTAACGATACTGGCCTTGAACTTCCTGAAACCATTAAGGCTGTAGAGGAAGCAGCTAACTTCTTTAGCGTAAACATAATCACAGCCTCTGCTGGAGATGCTTTCTTCAAGGCTTTACATAAGATGGGGCCTCCTGCAAGGGATTATAGATGGTGTTGTAAAATATGTAAGTTAAGGCCTATAGCACAGGTCTATCGAGAGGAGATCAAAAGTGCAGTAATAAGCCTTGTTGGACAGAGAAAATACGAGTCGTTTGCACGTGCACGTGCTCCTGTCATCAGCAGAAGTCAATGGATTCCTAATAACCTTGTGGTTGCTCCTATAAACGATTGGACTGCCCTAGATGTATGGCTTTATATATTCAGTAGGAGATTAAGTCCCAACGAATTATATTTTAGAGGACTTGATAGAGTTGGATGTTGGTTATGTCCTGCATGTGAACTCGCTGAGTACGAAATAGTAAAGGGACTTCATCCCGATTTATGGAGCTCTTGGGAAAGTTATCTTAGTAGCTGGGCTAAAGATCATGGCTTACCTAAAGCTTGGGTTTACTACGGTGGTTGGCGTTGGCTTAAAATACCTGGCGATTTCAGAAGATTTATACAACAGATCCATGTAGATACTAGCTCTTTCAGTATCCCTCGCTACTCTATAGATGTTCACGTACTCGAAATGGACAAGAAACACATCATCTTAGAAATAGAACCCTTCAATATAGACCACTTTTTACGGTTTGCACCTATATTAGGTGATATCCTATCTTCAGATAATATTACTGTAACCTTCAGTAAGGGTCACATCCATGTAATACCTTCTGAAAATAAAGTGATGATTCAAAGCCATGATGATGAATTATCATATGATATTCTATATAATGTGATTAGCGTCCTACTTCGCTCGCAGCTATGCGTTGGATGTGGACTTTGCGAATTATGGTGTCCTAATTCTGCTATAAGACTGCTTGAAGATAACCTTCCTTATGTAGATAGAAATAAATGTGCATCATGCAATTTATGTAATAAGCGGTGCTTCATATCTAAGAGGATAGTACCTAATATAATGAAGGGAATAGGTCTTAGTGCTGGTGATGAGAGATGAGAAGACGTCCTCGAAAAGTATTCTTAGGACGACATTTAATGGTTAAGGGTGAATACGTAGATGCGATATTAAAAGGTACCAAAACTACTACGGTACGGCTCGGCATAGTGATACCAAAATACAGGACTATAATAATTCATGGCGGCGGCAAGGTGATAGGGAAAGCAATAATTGAAGAAGTTAAGCACAAGCGCATACGTGATCTTACGGATACCGATGCAAAATTAGATGGATTTTCAAGTAAACGTGAGTTATTGCAAGAACTCAAGAAGGTGTATAAGAATGTAGCGCCTAGTGATTACGCTACTATAATAAAGTTCAGGTTAGTTCAACTCGCTAAAGATACCTCTGAAGACCATATGTACTTAGGATTTGATCCAGTTGATATAGCGAGGATAGCCATGCGTTATGATCTCCCTTTGAGCAAGGATGACTGGGCGATCTTAGAACTAGTATCGCGTAAGGGAAGCATAAGGCGTGCTGCTCAGGAATTAGGAGGTCTTGAAAAGAGAAGATTAATACGTAAAGTATTAAGGAAGGTAACGAGACTTTTGGTTAATAAGGGTATAATAAAACCCAAAGATGAAAAGCCTAGTACAAAATCGAATGAAAAAGAGAAGGAAGTATGAGCGATCTAAAAACGTTTAAACGCATGGAGCTATTCTCATCATTGAGGGTGCGCAATACTAAGTTTATAGCTATTCGTTGTGATGGTCGTTGCTTTCATGAACTTACTGAGAGATTAGGTTTTAGCAAACCATACGACTTGGTGTTCGCTAGGATTATGGCATACACTGTTATATCAGTAATGAACGCCTGGCGGGATACAATGCGGATCGGCTATACTTTTTCTGATGAGATAAACTACATACTCAAAGAACCGTTCCCCTTCTCAGGTCGTTTAGAAAAACTTATTTCGCTTATAGCATCTACTACCAGTAGTGCTTTTACGAATGCATTAATTCGATATTTAGGAAGAACCTCTCTAGTGCAATTCGATGCAAGAATAATATGGATCACTAACTCAGACGATGTAATAGATTACCTCTATTCAAGACAGAGGGAGGCTTGGCGCAATTTCATAAATTCAGTATCTTATCATGCGCTTATAAGGAAAGGGATGAAACCAGAGGATGTTGAGACGATACTAAAAGGCATGCCAGCTTCTAAAAGACTTGAACTTCTCGCTAGGCATGGTATAGACATTCACTCATTTCCTAAATGGATGATGAAAGGTATTTTAGTACATTTAACGCGCATCAAAAAAGTAGGCTTCAATCCTATCGTTAAGAAGAGAGTTAAAACATATCGGAAGATCTTAAAAGTAACTTGGTCACCTCCATCCTTTAAATCCAATGAAGGACGTATACTTATAAGAGATGCGCTTAACTTATAAGGTGAGCCCTCAACTAAAACGATGAGGATGCGAGGTGGATCTGTTGAAGGATTTATTGATCAGAGATTTAAGTGAGGAAGATAAAGGAAAGGAAGTAACTTTAAGGGCATGGATTCATCAAATAAGACCACTAGGAAGGCTCGTTTTCATCATCCTTAGGGATTGTAGTGGTATGATACAAGCAGTAGTTAAAGGGAATCCTGAACTCCTAGATTTTGCGAAGAAGTTAAACCTTGAAGACGTAGTTGAGATAAAGGGCACAATAATTCCTAGTAAATCAAAAATTGCGCCTATTGAAGTACAGGTGAAGTCAATAAAGATCCTAAATAGATCCTCGCCTCTGCCGTTAGATATAAGCGGAAAGGTACCTGCTGAGCTAGGTACAAGGTTAAGGTACAGGATAGTAGACTTAAAGAGACCTGAAAACCTAGCAATATTTCGCATACAAGCTGAACTCATGGATTCTTTCAGACGATTTTTAAGAAATAGGGGCTTCATTGAGGTAAGTACACCAAAAATAGTGGCAATGAGCACAGAGGGTGGTGCTGAGCTCTTTGAGGTGAAGTATTTCGAATATAAGACCTATTTAGCGCAGAGCCCACAGATCTACAAGCAGCTCCTAGTCATAGCCGGTTTCGAGCGCGTTTATGAGGTAGGTCACGCTTATAGGGCCGAGAAACACAATACTATACGTCATCTTAATGAATATATAAGTTTAGACGTTGAAATGGGTTTTATAGATGATGAAAACGATTTAATAAACTTAGAGGAGGAGCTAGTAAAATATATGCTTGGATCTGTAGCCGAAAATTGTTCTCATGAGCTTAAATTACTCAATGTTGATGTACCTACAGTAGACAGAATCCCTAAATTCACATTTCCCGAAGTAATAGAGATATTAACGGAATACTATAACATGCCCGAATACAGAGATCAAACAGACCTAGATCCAAGAGGTGAGGAATTAATCTGTCGATATGCTAGAGAAAATTACGACTGCGAGTTCGCGTTTGTAGATCTTTTTCCGCTTGAGGGAAGGCCGTTCTATACAATGCCCTATGACTCTAAATTAGGTAGATCCTTTGACTTACTATTCAGAGGTCTTGAGGTATCTACTGGCGGACAAAGAATACATAAGTACGATCTGCTCGTTAAAAGGATTAAGGAAAAGGGCCTTAACCCTGAGAGCTTCAAATACTATCTTGAAGCATTTAAATATGGTGCTCCTCCACATGGAGGTTTTGCTATAGGTGCTGAACGTTTCACTATGAAGTTACTTAATCTTAAGAACATACGAGAAGCCTCCCTGTTTCCAAGAGATAGGTATAGAGTTGTGCCATAAGATCTCCCTCGTTCTCAGCTCAATATTTTCCCTATACACAATGGCTTTTCATGATCTCTTAATAGTACCGTGCCTAGCTCTATGTCCGTCTCATAAGGTTCTGCACATACTTCTCTTTCAAACTTTAAGATGAGCTCATCTTTCATCTTCCTAATGATCTTACATGGAACTTGAGCTGAATGAATACATGCTATAATAGAGATCCCCTCCTTCAATTCGCTACTTTTCCAAACGACTTCTATCCTAGCTTCCTTTAACTTCTTAGGTAAGCGCTCGGGAGCACTTATAACATACCCCCTCTTTATATACTGCCTCCCTATACCTCTGAACGATATTCCTATATCGTCACCAGCAACAGCCTTCTCTAGTGGCCTTTGATCTTGTTCTATACTAGACACTATACCCACTCTATAAACTGGTGTTAATATTATTTCATCTCCTACACGCACTTTTCCTCTAGTTATTACGCCATATGCTACATTGCCCATACCATATGTACCTATTATCGGCATTCTGAGTATATCTTTTAAGCGCATTCTTTCCTTGATAGTACTTAAGAAATTGATTATTTCCTCTATGCCCTCTTCTGTTCCCTTTAAAACTTTTATAATACCAGAGCTCCCTTCTCTTATATCACTTCCTTCAGAGGATACTACTATCTTTTGTGATATCCTAAGTAAATCGAGCAAACAATTATAGAATGCCCACAATTTCTCGTTGCTTCTATTAAGCACTAGAACAGTTGCATCGGATACAATAAGTGCAGTCAATACGTCTGTAAGGCCCTGTATAGAACCAGGTGTATCTAATAGTAGTAATCTCCTCTCTCCCAGTGTTACATCTATGAATTTTATGCCTAATGTATGTCCACTAAGTCTCTCATTAAGTTCGAAATTCACTAAAAGGGAATAATAAGAGCTATAACCTAGCGCTTGTGCATCCCTCTGTGCATCCTCTATCCCTCTTTTTCCAACTTGCTTTAAATCTACTAAGATTCTTCCTATAATTGTAGACTTACCGGAGAATGGAGGTCCTATAAAGGACACTATCTTCTTCCTCATACTATTACCTCGTCTAAACTATCAATGGGAACTATCTTTTGTTCCCTCCTCACCATATCTCTTAATATGACTTTATTCTCGTTTAGTTCCTTCGGGCCAACTATTACAACATACCTTATACCCATTTTATTTGCACGAGATAACGCTTTTCTTAATTTCTCCTTAATTAAACTACTTTCTGACTTAATCCCCTTTCTCCTTAACATTAAGGATATCATGAATGCTTGCCTCTTCAATGAGTCGTTAACAGGAACTACTAACACACTTGGCTTGCTCTCCTCAGGTATTTTTACTCCTTGCAGATCCATCGCTATTACTAACCTATCTAAACCAAAAGCAAACCCAGCTGCAGGTATATCTGGCCCACCAAATTCCTTTACTAAATTATCATATCTTCCTCCACCACATACTTGACTTTGTGCCCCTAACTCTCTTATATGGAACTCAAATATTATTCCAGTATAATACTCAAGACCTCTGGCCATTCCTAAGTTCAACCTCATAACAACTCCTGAAGATCTTAATAAATCTACTAACTCTTCAATTCTGTTAATCTCCTCTAACACTGTCTCTACTTTAAATAATTCCCTAGCCCTTTCTATCACTTCTTGAGGTTCTCCTTCAAGGTTCTCTAATACGCGAAGTAGTGTTTTCCCTATATCATAAGGCATTTTGTATACTCCATCACTTATCTTCACTCCTCTATAGCACCATCTTGCTACTAGAAGCTTTTTTAAACTATCTATCTCATACTTTATTAGATCCTTTATCTCCTCATTATCCAACTTCTCAATACGATAGACCCTTGTATCTGGTTTAAGTGCACTCAGCATTTCATTTTCTATATTTTCCTTCATTCTAAGAATTCGCTTCTCGCTCTCAATATTATATATCGCTCTCTTCAAGAATAGTAGGTCGTTTTTATTGAATTCTTCCTTTAATAGAAGAGCATTGAACTTATTTATAGTGCTCTGGGCATGATCTATATCTGATAATATTTTATTTTGTACCTCGTAACCAACCTCGTAGGCCTCAAGATATCTTCTTAATATGCCAACATCACCGACGATTAGTTCGTAGTTCTTAATGCCTATTCTCCTTAGACATTCATCAGCAAGGATCATTACCTCTGCATCAGCTTCCACTTCTTTGGCACCTATAAGTTCAATGCCTGCTTGCCAGAATTCTCTATATCTTCCTGCTTGGGGTTCTTCATACCTAAAACATCTCCCTATATAGTAAAGCCTTATAGGCTTTAAGGAGAGGCTTATCTTTCCTTCCACTATCATCCTACATATTGACGCGGTCATCTCTGGTCTTAGTGCCATCTCTCCTTCTCCGGTCTCAAATGTAAACATAGTATTCCTAATTTCATCACCTGATCTTAATGCGAACAAATTAAAGAACTCGAAGATAGGTGGCTGTACTTCTCTATAACCGAAAATCTCAAATGTATTCCTCAGTATCTTTTCAACAAATCTATATTTGACTAAGTCGTCTGGAAGCAGATCTCTAGTTCCTCTTGGCGCTTTTACTTTCATGGGTTTTCCTCCACTTCCTTAACTATTAACTCATTTAGTACATAACTTAAAATTTAATCACTTTACCCTCTAACTTGAAATAAAAATATGACCCCGCGGTTGGCCCTTCTCCATCCTCATCAGGCATCATGCCTTCGTAGAGAAGGACCCTATATTAGCTACTTATGACAGACTATATAAGCTTTCCT
>Ga0180301_10004873_pt1 | contig 10339 bp, 2 predicted proteins | sample GuaBasSediGuay16_FD_121797 | JGI IMG/M metagenome (GOLD analysis project Ga0180301, IMG submission 121797) | Subseafloor sediment microbial communities from Guaymas Basin, Gulf of California, Mexico - Guay16, Core 4569-2, 12-15 cm | ecosystem: Environmental > Aquatic > Marine > Hydrothermal... | reverse complement strand
ATGGCGTGAATTCAAAGCCCAAAAGTTATCATCTGAAAAGGGCAAATATGTGAAGGTGCCTGCGGGTGCAACAGTTAAGGTGTTCTACGCAAAGCCGGAATCAACAAAGTGGACACCAACGGCGATGGATACGGGGGTGTTGTATAATAACATAAAGAAAACATAAAAAGGAGGTGATGGGATATGCTCTGGCACAAATATGCCCAAACCAAAGGAGGCGCTAAAAGCAAAATAGCCTTTGGAGATGTATATTTAAACAAGAAGGAGGTGAAAAATAAATGGAAAAATAGCTCTATTGGTCCTATTAACGCTTGCTCTGCTGTGCACTACCGGAGCACTCGCACTGTTATACAATAATCATGCGAGCGTCAATATGCCAGAAGAAGCTCCATCTGAAATTCAAGATCGGGAAGGTACGCAACATGATAAAAACCGAGCTAAGAGGTAAATTGATTGGAATCTTACTGATAGCGCTAATTGTAACGTCAGCGTTTAGCGGAGCGGTAGCTTCTGAAATTTCCCTTTCCTCCGGGTATGCTTCTGATGACGAGATTGATAGGATTCTTGGTCAAATTTTTTTATGGACAGATTTGGACCCAGAGGATATACACTATGGTTATAGCACTTTTCCAACAGAGGATTTTATATTATACATTTTTTATCAAGAGACCTCTAAAGAGTATCCAAAGCCGCCAGCACATGTAAAACTTGTTTTGTGGGATAGAAATACCAACCAGCCAAGCGAAGATTTTGAAAAAGCATACGATCTCTATACAGAGTGGTATTTAAATGAACATAATCATGAGATAATAAATGATGTGAATTGGTATATTAAGCATACCAATTACGAGAAAGTTCGTGCATCAGGAGAGAAATGGGCGAGTAACACCAAGAATGGAGAAGATTTTAACACAATTTTTGGGGGTGTCATACAATTAATAGATTCATTAGCAAATTGGGTTATAGGTTATCTATGTTCAATTCTTACCGCCCTGCAGGGTTTAAGTTTAATTTATACTGCTGATCATGCAATGGGTGATAGTGTTAGTGCAGCGAAAACTTGCCAAAATAGACATTTAGCACTGCAGGAGTTATTGGGCGATTACTATACTGCTGTGAAAAAAAAGTCCCCACAAAGGGAAGAACTCGAAGACGAATTGCAATCATTTGAAAATAAAAAGATGGGTGCTTATTATGATTATTACCTCTATTGGACTGTATATCCTTTAGAGAGTGAATGGCGATACAAAGAAACAGGAGACCTTACATGGGTTGAGGTATTCAAGAAGATGGAAGGCTGGTTTAATCATTCTTATGGTATGCAAGGTGTCTACAGTGGTGTTGCTGAATATTTCTTTGCTAAATCTAACTATACATGCATCAACGAGAAAATGAAGATATTTGAGGAAAATCCCAATAAGACAAATTTTGAGGAGATATTCATTACGCTGGTAAACTCTTACGATTTGCTGCGCGTAGGATTTATCTATACATCAATGGTGCATACTCAAAATGCAGTGTTAGATAATTCGTTACGTCCAGATTGTCAACCTGTTGAGGAGCCTGACTCAACTTATCAAATATTCCAATATTTATATACTGATTGTGATGCAACAGAAAAGATTCTTCCATATCCTTACAATAGCGAACTTAGCGATATCGAAGGGTACTACTTTCATTATAACAAAACGGAAAAGCAATGGTATTGTTGTCCAAGTTCATGGGATGTTTATTCTAATCCGAGTGAAATAGATAAGGCTATATTAGCAAGTAAAGTAGCAAAAGAGTGCGGTGCTGATACTCAGAATGCTATACTGAACTATCTCCTTTTATATGGAAAACTATCAGATAGCATTGATAAGTTAGTAGCGTCTTCTGTTGATATTACTGATACAGGCTCAATAAATGCCACTTCAGCTCCTCCCGGGGCTAATGTTCAAATAGATGGTATGAATTGGTTATTTGGAAAAACGCCAGTATTAATTGAAAATGTGCCAACCGGAACTCATGATATAAGAATGTATCATCCACGGCATGGCTATAGTTGCCAAAAAAGCATAGACGTTAATCTAAATCAGCAAACAGATGTATTCTGTGATTTAACCCATCCGCAAGATACGGTTCGAGTTTTTGGTATAATTGAATCTATTGATAAGGAAGAAGGGATATTCCACATTAAAGTAATTGAAGTGGACGAAGGAGTTTTTACCTATCCAACTGCTCAGGTTATTACTCGTGGTGATACAGCAGGTGATATTGATCCTGATCTCCAAGTAGGGGATAAAGTCATGGCTTATGGTACGCTCCATGAAGACTACCAAGGTGAGATCTGCGAGAATTGTATTTCAATAGCTACTGAAACACCTCACGAATATTTTATTATTCATGCATCTTTTGGAACAGGGTCAATTTATGTGGATTCAGTACCTTTAGGAGCTAAAATTTATCTTGACGGCGAATTGATAGCCGAAACACCTTTCCTGATTGAAGATGTTTGGGTTGGGGAGCATCAAATCAAATTATCTACTGGCTATGACACATACCATGAAACCGTTACTGTTGAAGCTGATAAACAAACGAAAGTGTATCATGAATTTGCACAGCAATATTACAATGTTTTTGTCCATGTCTATAATGCCACTTCAGGACAGATGATTAGCGGTGCTACCGTCTTTTTGGATGTTATCCATCAAAAAGAAACCGATTCTACCGGAGAAGCTATCTTTCCACTTGTAGCGAGAGGAGCGCACGAGTTTGCTGCTGTTAAAGCAGGATATGAAACTCCTGAGACCAGAACGTATGTTGTGACCTCGGATATGGGCATAGGTATAGGCCTAATTCCTGAGGGGTATCAAGATAGCATTGCACCTTCAGTTTCAATTACTTCGCCAACAAATAATGCTAATGTTGAAGAGGATACGATAGAGGTAAGAGGCACAGCCTCCGATAATATTGGCGTGAGTAAAGTAGAGATTCGGGTAAACGATGGAAACTATTATATGGTTGAAGATACGGGAACACAGACCCATCCATATCTCACGTGGAAGGCTACTGCTGACCTCTCACAGTCTATTAATGACATTTGGGTTAGAGCTACTGACTATGCGGGCAATTCAAAAACCATTTCCATAACTGTAATAAAAGTTGGGAGTAGCAATCCCCCTGTTGTGACTATAACCTCTCCTCAAAATGATGCGCAAACTCCCGATTGGCATATTAATGTCACAGGAACAGCTTCAGATGATGCCGGTGTTAAAAAAGTTGAAGTTAAGGTAAATGATGGAGTGTGGTGGCTTGCAGAATCTGTTGATGGAAGTAACTGGGCTCAATGGAAAGCCTTTGTAGAGTTGCCCAAAGAGTATAACACCATTCGGGCTAAAGCCACTGATATACATGGAAATACTAACACCACGTACGTGATTGTGCATTATAATCCTGATATTGATATTACTGTTAGAGAAAGTGGTGGTGCTGATTACACCAGTATTAAAAGTGCAGTCAATGCCGCACATGACGGCGACATAATATATGTTTATGAGGGCACTTATAGTGCACCCGGTTTCTCGATAAAAACAAATAACCTGACATTACTCGCTCAGAGCGAAAATGCAGTGATCGATGGCAGTGGGTCATATAGGGCTGCAGTTTATTTGAAAAGTAACAATGTGATGATTAATGGATTCACAATAAAAAACGCTGATGTTGGTATTTCAATTGAAGAGAACACCTATGGAAATCAAATAGCTAACAATCGTTTTATGAATCAGGATCTGGGTATAGAGCTTGAGGAAGGAAGCCATGATAATAAAGTATATGCAAACACAATCAATTCAAAAGAAAATGGCATTTATTTAGATGAAAGTAATAACAATACCATTACATGCAATGTTATTTCAACTAACTATGCAGATGGTCATGGTATCTATCTCTGGAAATCCGGTTGGAACGATGTACGTAATAATGTGGTAAGTAATAACCGAATAGGAATCAAATTAGAAGATGCAAACAATAATGATGTCAGCGAAAACTGGTTTGATAATAACTATGTTTCTATAAGCTTAAAAGATTCTGTTCAAAACATAATCGCTGATAATAATGTACCAGATGGACACCGTGGTATAAGCCTACATGGTGGTGGATACAACCAAATTATTGGCAACAGCATAACCAACATCGACACAGATGCGGTTAAAATCGATGACCAATCGGTCTATAATGAAATAAAATGTAACATTATAAAAAATTGTCGAGAGGGTATCTATGTTGAAGATTATTCTGATTATACTGATATCATTGAAAATAGGTTAGAATCAAACTATTATGGCATATATGTTCTAACCGAAAACTCGCGTATAATCGGAAACTCTGTTAAGTCCACAGTTAAAACCGCTTTATCCGCTGGTGGAGGTTCTACGATAATGGAAAATACAATCGAAGGATCGAGTCAAGGTATAGGAATCTATGCCTATGGAAGCACAACTCTTGTCTATCATAATAATCTGATAAATAACCATATTCAAGCCAAAAGTGATGGTGGAGCTTCCTGGGATAATGGTCCGATAGAAGGGGGTAATTATTGGAGCGATCACGCCTGTACAGGGAACCCAAGTGATGGAAGCCAACCCTATATTTTAATTGGCGGAATTGATAACTATCCATTCCAAGACCCAAACGGCTGGTGGAATCCTTCCCTCACTATAATCTTCAAAGACCCAACACCAGAAGATGGTTCCATCATTGGCGAGAACTATGTCGAGGTTAATGTATCTATTTCTAAACCGGTGGTAAATGCATTTTTGAATTGGAATGGAAGCAGTTATCAAATGCTTAAAAATGGTAATAATTATTATAATATGACAGGGTTAGAAAATGGGATTCATTCTTTCATGGTTTATACAAATGATTCTGCGACTATAACAAGTGAAATACGATCAATAGTTATAGATGGAACTCCTCCAGTCATTGAAATAACTTATCCGCCGAATAATTCTGTCTTTGAAAACAATAAAATCATTATTAACGGAACATCCAATGATAATATGGGACTCGAAAGGGTGGAAATTAGTGTGAATGATGATTACTGGAGAATTGCTTATGGATTGAGTTCGTGGTATTTGCCATTGAATATCTCAGAGGGTATAAATAAAATTAAAGTAAGAGCGAAAGACATCGCTGGCACTTATACCGAGGAAAAAATTCAAGTGACCGTGACTAAAGCAGGAGTTCTAACGATTATACATTACCAGCCTGATAGCGATCCAACTTCAATTCAAAATATTAGTCAGACATTCACTATCCTGACTAACCAGATCTGCAACATCACTTGGTTGATTAACAATAGTGTTGTACAAACAAACATATCAACAACTGATGCAAGTTACACTAATGATACTGCTATTTTAGGGGTGTATAATGTTACGGCTATTGCTGAAAATGAGAAGGGGACAGATTCGCATTCTTGGATTTGGACTGTTGTTCCTTCGACATTGCCACCAATCGCATCATTCACATATTCACCAGAAAATCCAATTGTAAATCAAACAATAACCTTCAACGCATCTCCTTCATACGACCCAGATGGATTCATCACAAATTACAAATGGGACTTTGGTGATGGAACAAACGCAACAGGCAAAATAGTAACTCATTCTTATTCCGCAAAGGGGGCTTATAAAGTAACCTTAACAGTAACCGACAATAATGGAACAAAAGATACAGCCACGCAAAACATTTCAGTAGACATCACAGGGCTATTATTTGAAGATACTTTTGATAACGGATTGGATAACTGGATTCCATTTGGTTCTCCTTCCCCACGTGCTCTGGCATCTGTAGAAGGAAGGAATGGAGTTTTCGATAACAATGGAGATAGCTGGTGCAACAGCGGTGTTGTCTCAAAAAAGAACTTCTCATTCCCAAACGGCTTTACAATGGAGTCTGACGTTTACGTCAGCGTTACTAACAAAGCGGGATGCTGGGATGCGGCAGTTATCGGTTTAACCAAGGAAAACACGCCTTATTGGGATCACCCTCTTTGTCCAGGTGAAGGTTACTACACGGGACTCGCTTTTAGCATTGTTTATGTTGGGGATGCCTGCTGGGCAGCTCCTCCAGAAAAGAGACAACACGCTTACTTTAGAATTGGTCTCTATACTGAAGATGGGACAGGAGAAGGTCCTGGAAGCTACGCGATAAATGCAGACGATTACATAAATGGATGGCATAACCTCAAGATAGTCGTCGGAGAAGATAGGTTTGTCAGTTTCTATTGTGATGACAAATTAATCTACAAATCCATGAAGAGGATTAACGAAAATATCTTGCGGGAAAAGAAAATATATCTGGGAGAACGTTCTTCTGGTTCAGCGGGGAAATCTTACCATGATTTTATAAAAGTGTATGCTCCAATACCGACAACCATAGATCAAATAATGTCGGATGCAAAGCTGATAGAGAAGGTTCAAACGAACTCAACAGTAAACCTCACTGCTATTGTTGACGATAGTGATTTCAATGCCACCCTACAAGGAGATTATGCTGTCTGGGAAGAAAAATTAGACGATTATATTTACAAGGGAGACACATATCATGGCGTTGCCGGTTACAGCAAAAGTCCTCTGATTATCAAAATAGCAGTTAGCGAGGATGGAACTTTCTATTTAGGTACTTTCAATGGAACTGCAAAGGACAATTTGTTGATATTTTCACAAAATCGTGGACTTACGAATTATTATGATTTCAGTGGCAATTTACTTGATAAATCGCGGTATGGTGAGCCACATGATGTTTACTTAGATTTAGATGCAAGGCAGAATTTATTAGCGTATATCTTTGGCGACCTTTACAAGAATCTCTACGTCAATGAGTACATAATATCTGGTCCAAAAGATTACTACGAACTTTATAATTGCGAGTATTCTTTAGAAAACCGCTTTGACCTCCCATTAACGGTGACAAGATCGTTTATGTACCATCAACAGTTTGATTATAGCTGGTATAATCAAAAATATAGACCAATAGAAGAAGCTAGAAACGCAAAATGGTCGCCTATCGCGAACAATCCAAATCAGAACAGATATCTGTCGAGAAGTTTCGATATCGCGTATCAAGATGTTGGCGAATCGTTTGTTTGGATACAAGCACATACCGATAATGGTATGCATAGTGACGTCACGATTTATGGTATGGATATTCCACCCGACTATAGCTGTAGTGGAGGAAGCGGTAGCAGAACTTGGAGGGTAACTTATGACTCAGCTGCCGAGAAATACAACGTGCATAATAACTACTGTGCAGCGGCACAACTATTTTTGAACGATCAACTGCCTAACAAGGTGCAGATGGAGGCATATACTACTTGGTCTGTGTCAAGACAATCGGTAACAATTGTAGTCCTCGGTGATATAATTACATCAAACCATACCGAGTCTCCTTTTCCAGGGGATGATAATAACCCTGCACCGATGATTTGGAAGATTGAGCCATCAATTCCATTCCCACCAGAAACAAAGCCGATCCATAACATTGACACAGGAGAAAATTTTGAAACAATTCAGGCTGCGATAGACGATGCTAACACAACACATGGGCATACGATAACGGTTGATGCTGGGACGTATAATGAGAACGTGGATGTGAGCAAATCATTAACAATTAGATCAACCTCTGGAAATCCTGCGGATACGATTATAAATGCATCGAATCCAAACGACCATGTCTTTGATGTAACAGCCGACTATGTGAATATAAGTGGATTCACAATTAAAGGAGCAACAGGGGGAGGTAAGGCGGGAATATATCTCGCAAGCGGCACAGATCACTGTAACATATCAAATAACAATGCTTCGAACAACAAGTACGGAATCTATCTCGCCGATTCTTCCAACAACCTTATCTACAACAATTACTTCAATAACACGAACAACGCTTATGATACCGGAAGCAACATCTGGAACATCACAAAGACATCTGGAACAAACATCATAGGAGGACTTTATCTTGGTGGTAACTATTGGTCAGATTATGCGGGTGTTGATACCGATGGAGATGGACTTGGAGATACGTTGCTTCCGTATAATTCTTCTGGAAATATAACGAATGGAGGGGATTATTTACCTTTAGTTTCAATTATAGGCAAAATCGTCTATGTATCAGACGAAAGTGGTAACGATGACATTTGGATAATGAATGCAGATGGCAGTAATCCAACACAAGTTACTACTGATACAGCTCGGGACGGTTCCCCTTCAGTTTCACCCGATGGGACCAAAATTTGTTTTTCATCAAAGAAAGATGTTTCTGCTTCTTACCTTTACAACCTGTGGAATATAGACATCAATGGTACAAATCGTGTTCGACTAACTTCAGGCAATCAAGGAGATACAGACCCAGACTGGTCGCCGGATGGAACTAAAATTGTATTTACAAGTTACAGACCCTGGGGTAGAGGCGGTGCGATTTGGATGATGGATGTAGATGGTAGTAACCAGACAGAGATGGCATACACAAGTGGATATGACTGCTGGCACCCCTCATGGAGTCCTGACGGCAGTAGGATTGTCTATTGTAAAGGAATTCGATATGGTGGAGGGGATTATGGGATTTGGATTATGGACGCAGATGGCACTAACCAAACCCGCTTAACTGATTTTGGCAATGTCAATCCAGGTGGACCCGTTTTCTCACCAGATGGTTCGAAAATCGCTTATTATTCAGATGCCAGTGGAAATTGGGACATCTGGGTGATGGATGCAGATGGCAGCAACCAAGTTCAATTAACTACCAATACAAGTAGTGATACCGCGCCGACATGGTCGCCAGACGGAACCAAGATCGCTTTTGCATCAGACAGAAGCGGCAATTGGGACATCTGGGTAATGAACGCGGATGGAAGTAACTTGATTCAAACTACCACTGATACAAATAACGAGAGAGAACCAGAATATTTTATACCTTCAAAACCACTAGAAGATATAATACCGCCTTCTATAACATTCATCCTACCGACACCTGGTAACGATTCAGAGGTAAGTGTGGACTATGTTTTTGTCAATGTAACAACAAATGAACCTTGCAACACCGCCCTTTTGAACTGGAACGGAGTAAATGAAACGATGCTTGGTGTAGGAACGAACTTCTATCAGAACAAAACAGGTCTATCAAATGGAATCTATACCTACAAAGTGTATGCTAACGATACTGCTGGGAACTGGAATGTGAGCGAGACAAGAATAGTTACCGTGAATGTAACTGGAGTTAAAACGTGGTATGTTAATGATGACGGAGGTGCAGATTTCACTTCTATACAAGATGCTATTGACAATGCAAGTAATGGCGATTTTATCGAAGTCTGGAACGGGACTTACAGTGAAAATATAGATGTGAATAAGCGATTGACGATATATTCAAGAGATGGTGCTTATGTTACGATTGTGAAAGCCTCTAATCCGAATGATCATGTTTTTGAGGTGACATCTGATTACATAAACATAAGTGGATTCACGATTGAAAATGCGATTGGAAGGCGAAAGGCGGGGGTATATCTTAATAGTGTGGACCACTGCAATATTTCGAACAATAATGCATCGAACAACTATGTTGGCATATGGTTAGATTCTTCGAGCATCAACATGATCACTAGCAATAGCATGAAATTCAATAGTTGGCACGGCATCTATTTATTCAATTCCACTAATAATAATCTTGCAAACAATGAGGCGAGTTTTAACGAAAATTATGGTATTTTTTTGACTTCTTCAAGCAATCGAAACAGACTATCAAAAAATAATGTATCTGGAAATAAATACGAAGTTTATCCTAATGCCGGAATATTTCTCGATAACGTATTTAAAAATACAATTGTGAACAATAATGTATCTCATAATGATGGTTTTGGAATCTTTGTGATGTGGGGAAATGATAATAACTTATCAAATAATTTAATTACATTTAACAATATGAGTGGGATAAGAATAGATGTTTCAAGGAATATAGTGATACACAATACCTTGAGTTATAATAATGAAGATGGTATATTCCTATACGGCGCTTACGACTGTCTTATTGAAAATAACACAGCTTCTTACAACAATAAAAGTGGTATAGCTCCTGAAGGTGGTAGCAGAAATATTACTATCAGAAATAACACGGCTAAAAATAATTCGTGGAATGGCATTTTCCATTATGGCACTCACACGAGTCTGATGGAATTAAATAAATTGGTGGTGTTTCATCATCAGTTAAAATTCACCTCCAGCAGATATAATTTCAACCTCTCCCTTTATAAATCTTAAGTTATCACTTTTCATCATCCTGTGCTTAAACACCAGGTAAGATTCTT
>Ga0180301_10004872_pt1 | contig 10340 bp, 10 predicted proteins | sample GuaBasSediGuay16_FD_121797 | JGI IMG/M metagenome (GOLD analysis project Ga0180301, IMG submission 121797) | Subseafloor sediment microbial communities from Guaymas Basin, Gulf of California, Mexico - Guay16, Core 4569-2, 12-15 cm | ecosystem: Environmental > Aquatic > Marine > Hydrothermal... | reverse complement strand
TGCCTTCGGGCCGGAGACCTCCATGATGTGGCGCTTTCAACAAAAGGGGGCGGGCCGCCTCATCGAAAGGCCTTGAGACTCCCCGAGTGCATGATTTTCCCCGGAAGGGGCCGCTGAAAGATTTGCTCGGCGATCCTGGCGGCCTCTATCATCTTTTCCAGGTCTATTCCGGTTTCGATGCCCAGTTCCTCGCAGAGAAACACCATGTCCTCCGTACAGATGTTGCCGGCGGCTCGCGGGTCCTTGAAGGCCGCGAAGGGACAGCCCCCCAGCCCCCCCACACAACTGTCGAATAGATCTACGCCCATTTGGAGGGCCGCATAAAAATTGGCCGGCCCGAGACCGCGGGTATCGTGGAGGTGGAGGCCCACTCTGGCCTCGGGGACGGTCTCGCGCACGGCGTGGATGACCCGCTTGATCTGCTCAGGATTGGCCCATCCCATGGTGTCGGCCAGCACGATCTGGGGCAGCGGTTTTCCCCGTTCAGTGCAGGTATCCGCCACGAAACGCACGCCGTCCGTGACGGCCTCTACGGGTACCGGGCCCTCGAAATTACACCCGAAAGCGGTCAGGATATAGGCCTCTTCCAGGGGGACGCCCATCTCATCGAAGAGAGGGAGCATGTCCAGTTGTCGTTTTTTCAATTCAGCCGCGGAGCAATTGTTGTTTTTCCTGGCGAAGGCATCCGTGGTGTATACCACCATCTTGCCGTAGAGGTAGACACGGGGCGTCTTGGCGGCCCTTCGGAATCCCTGTTCGTTGAGCCATACCGCCGTGTATTGCACCCCCCGGCGCGGAGTGATGGCCGCAAACAGGGCTTCTGCGTCCGCCATGGAGGGAACGGCCCGGGGACTCACGAAAGAGCCCACCTGTATTCGTTTGACGCCGGTTTCACTGAGGGCGTCCACGAGCCGGGCCCGCTCTTTCAGAGGGTAGGTTTTGGATTCGATCTGGAACCCCTCCCGGGGGCCCTCCTCTCGAAATTCGACGAATTTGGGCAGAGTGTACATGGACCTCCTCGATTCCCATCACCGTGAACGGTCGGACATAATCCTCCATCCCCCAGGGGTGAAGGGTGGATTTTCCTTGTTTCCCGCCAATGTCTCAAAAAGTGGAGGTCCTGTAAAGGGGGCGTTTCAACACGGGCGAGGGATGCGGGGTGTGGAAAGGGCGTGGCATTTCCCGATGGGATCTGGTAAAAGAGTCTCCGGAGGCGGGTCGACAGGAGGCGTTTCGCCGACCCGAAAATCAGGGTGCGTACTTGGGGCAGGGCCGGGAAGAGAGCCCGTGGATTTTCGATCTCTTAAGGTTTAGGAGAGGTAAGATGGAAGTCATTCATTTTTCTGACTGCGACGCGGTTGCGGTCGAACAATTTCCATTCAAAGGGACCATGAGGAAAGTGGTGGGCACCAGCGTACGGTGGCTCTCCCGGGCTGGGGACGACGGCCATGGGAATGCCGAATACGGCCTGCGCCACTTCACTGTGGAGCCGGGAGGGGAGATCCCCATTCACAACCACTTCTACCACCAGACCATGTACATCCTGACCGGCCGTTTCGAGTGCTGGCGGTTCGATGGGGAAACGGAGAAACTCCTGGAGAAGAGGGAAGTGGGCCCCGGTGATTCGGTGTACATACCTAGCCTTGAGGCACACGGCATGCGCAATGTGGGCACGGAACCCGCCACCTTCCTCTGCTGTATCGCCAATGTGTACGAAGGGCAGGAATAGTGACGAGTTCACTTCCCTCCCGGGGGAAAAGACAAAGGGGCGAGAGACCATGGGAGACGAGATAGGGCAGGTGGACCTCTTGGTACGCCGTGAGATCGAAGCCCTGGTGGCCGCGCCGCTCATCCGGGCCTTCATGGATGCCATGGGCCGTGAGGAGGCCCTGGGTGTGGCCCGGGGGGTGTTCCGGCGATTGGCCGTGGAGTCGGGCCGGATGCTCAAGGCAGTTGCGGGTGGAGACGATTTGGAAAAACTGCGGGATGGATTTGCCCTCTTTGCCGCAGGGGGCTCCCTGGAATTCGAGGTGAAGGAAGCGGGTCCGGAACGTCTGAGCCTGGACGTGACGCGGTGTCGCTACGCCGAGATGTACCGGGAGCATGGTTTCGAGGATCTGGGGACCCTGCTCTCTTGCGACAGAGATTACGCCCTGGTGGAAGGGTTCAACCCCAAAATCCGCCTCGAGCGGACCCGGACCATCATGGAAGGGGCCGACCATTGCGATTTTCGGTTTTCCCTGAGACAGGACCGGAAGGAGGGTTGATCCTTGGAACACGAGGCCGTGGAACTGCTTTCGAAGTACCTGAGGGTGGACACTAGCAACCCCCCGGGAAACGAAGATAGGGCGGTGGGGTTTTTTGCGGATATCCTGGACGCAGAGGGTGTGATTTACAAGATTTACGAACCCCGCCCCGGCAGGGCGTCCCTGCGCGCGGTGCTGCCGGGTACCGGTGAGGCGGGACCACTCATCCTCCTGAATCACACGGACGTGGTTCCGGCCCGGGCCGAGGAGTGGAGTTTCGATCCCTTCGGGGGCGTGGTGGAGGGCGGGTACGTGAAGGGCCGCGGTGCCCTGGACATGAAGGGGCAGGGGATCATGGAATTGCTTGCGCTTCTGGACATCAAGAGGCGCGGCATACGGCCGGTGCGGGATATCGTTTTCCTGGCGGTGGCTGATGAGGAGGCGGGCAGTCGCTGGGGCGTGGAGTACCTCCTGGAGCATCATCCGGAGGACTTCCAGGCGGACCTTGTCCTGAACGAAGGGGGATTCGGTCTGAAGAATCTCTTGCCCGAGCAGACCGTGATGATGGTCTCCACCGCGGAGAAGGGGGTATGTTGGCTCCGGTTGACCCGGGAAGGCCCCCCCGGCCACGGGAGCCTTCCCCACGGCCGGAACACTCTGGAAAAACTCGTGCAGGCCCTCTCCAGGCTTCTGTCGGAAGATCAGCCCGTGCGGATCACTCCCGTGGTGGAGCGCTATTTCAAGGGATTGGGCAGGGGATGGGATTTCCTCGGTCCGTTCCTGGAAGAAGGAAACCCTGAGACACTTGCTCGAATCCTGGAGGAGAACGGACTCATGGCCATGCCCCAGGTCTCGGCCCTGGCTCGCAACACCATTAGCCTGACCACGCTTCAGGCGGGCATCAGGACGAACGTGATCCCCAGCAGGGCCGAGGCCCACCTGGACGTCCGCCTCCTGCCTGGCCAGCGGATCGAGGACGTGGTGGAAGATGTGCGTCGGCGCCTGGGGGATGAGCAGGTGGAGGTGGTATGCGAAACGGGTACGGAGTCCACGGAGTCTCCATGGGACGGCGAATATTTCAGCAGGATCCAAAAGGTCCTGGAAGCCGGTTTTCCCGGGAGCGTGGTGGTCCCGTCCCTCATGTTCGCCGCTTCCGATTCCCGCTTTTTCCGCCAGAGGGGTATCCCGTCCTACGGTGTATGCCCGGTGCTGCTGGATTTGGAGGACGTGGAGATGGTGCACGGGATCGATGAGAAGATCGCCGTGGACGAGCTGCTGAAGGGCACGGAGGTGTTCACGGCGATTGTGGAGGAATTTTGCGCACACTGAGGATGGCAAGGAGAGGAAGAGAAGACTTTATAACACCACCACGAACTTCTGCTCGTTGACCCGGGCCCCCCACTGACTTCCTTCCAGTTGATCTGCGAGCCGGAAACCGAATTTTTGGTAAAGATGCCGGGCCGGGTCCAGTCCTTCAAAGGTCCAGAGATACACCCGGTCGTAGCCCTGTTTTCGGCAGAAGCCCACGGCCCTTTCCATGAGCCGGTGACCCAATCCGCGGCCCCGAAGCCGTGAGGAGAGAATGAACCACCTCAGGTGGGCCCCTTCTGTCCGGGCATGGATCCCGTCGATGATGATCGAGCCTTCCACACGGCCCTCCAGATTCACGGTCCAGAATCCGTCCCGGTCGGGATCATAGCGCCTCAGGAACTCACCCATCTCCGTGGCCACTTTGGCCTCGAAAAAGGTCCCGAAACCCCAGTTCCGCGCATAGTACGTGGCGTGGAGTTCCACGATCCGTCCGACCGCCCCCGGCACGTATCCGTTGATCTTCACCTTGTCCATGTCCCTATCTTCCCAAACTCGATCCGGCCCCCGGTGGCTCTGCAATGACCCCGAGAGACGACCTGCTGCGCGGAAGGCGCCCGGGCGTCTTGGGGCTATTTTTCAGGCATGGGTGGGGCCTGTCGATTCGGGCTTTCTCATGCGGACTTTCTCGACTTCCAGTGTGAGGTGATTCCGGGCCGAAGCCCAGGGCAAAAAGGGCGCCCCCCCTTCTCGGCCCCTTTCCGTTTCAACGTCTGGCGTGGAAGATCTTCAATACCGCCTCATACGTGGGGCCTGATTCAGAGTGCTCGGGCTGGTGCTCCCCGGGACCCTCGATCAGGGTCTGGATGTTTTCCACGGGGAAGTTATAGGCGAGTTTTTCCCGGGCATTCCAGACGATGAAATGGTCCTCACCCACCTGGAGCATCAGGACTTCCTCGACTGTTTCAGGATCGGCGGCATTGATTCCCATCGTCCGGCCCTCATATTTCTTGAGCTGCTCCTTGAGGCTGGGCCGCGGTTCAATCGCCCGGAGGATTTCTTCACGGTCCGCAAAGAGGCGTTTTCTCTTTTCCTCTTCACGAGCTTTTCTCGCGGCCTCGGCCTGTTCCGCCTCTTCGATACTCGCCTTCAAAGCGGCCAATCGCTCCTCCTGCTCCTTGACTTTTTCAAGGGCTTCGTCCAGTTGTCGCTCCTGGGCCTCTATGGACCGGAGAGCTTCCTCCTCTTTCTTTTTCCATTCCTCCTGCTTTTTAGACCAGAGGGCCTCTTCCTCTTCGAGCCGCGCCCGGGTGTTTTCCAGCTTCTCCTGGTCTTCGCGAATCCTTTCAAGGATACCGCGGTGTTCGGCCTCCAGTTCATCGCGTTTCATGGCCTGGAGCCTTTCATCCTCTTCCCGGCTCTTACGGATTGTTTCCAGGGCCTCCTGTTCATCCGCCCTTTTCTCTTCCACTTCCTGGAGGGTCTTTTGCGCTTCCTGGAGGCGTTCTTCCAGCCCCTTCAATTGTTCCCGGACCTCCTGGATCTTCCGGCCGTTTTCCTGCAGGGCTTTTTGTTCCTCCCTTTCCCGACTGGCCTTGAGTTCTTCGAGTTCCCGGGCCTCCTTCTCCTTGAGGGCCCGAAGGTCGGCGATTTCCTTTTCCATGGCCTCTTTGAGGGCCTCTTGTTCCGCCAGGGCCTTTTCCTGCTCCTGAACCAGACCCGAGACCTCGTCCAGGCGTGCCTGGGCCTCCCTCACTTTAAGGATCGCTTCCTGCCGATCTCGTTCAAGCTTCTGGCGTCTTGCGGCCTCTGCCCGTTCCTGGGCTTCTCGCATCTCCCGGGCCTGGATCTCGAAATACTTGGCAAAGATGATCCCGCACCTGGGGCATTTCTCTTCACCCGGGTCCTCCATACCGCATTTGGGGCAGCGGGAGATTTGCGTGGGTCCGACCCCCTCTTCAGAGTCCAGGGTCGATGTCTGAAGCCGGGTGGTGCTGACAAGGTTCTGGGAGACGGAGGTCAGGTCCGTTCCGCACCGGACGCACTTTTCCGTCGCAGGGTTGACATGACCGCATTGGGGGCATGTGACGATTTTGACGTCCATAGGGCTTCCTCCCGTATTTTCGAGGAATGGAAAAACCACGAGATCTCCCCGCCGGGGCATGGTCGATGCACCGGACCCCTGCTAGGCGATCTACCCCGGTGGCCTTCTTTCCCCTTTGGCTCGCGGGCCTTCTTGTGATACAAAAAATGTCGATGCGCGTTCCCTGCCTACGAGGGAAGGCCACGTGATTTATATCGACCGCTTCATCATAATCTAAAACGATTTGGGATGCCAGGCTTTACGAAAACAGAGGGGGTTTTTCGCAACGGATCGTGGAGGAAGGTCCGCCGGGGTGGCCCGGCCGAGAGGAGGGAGAAGTGATGAGCGTTCCCACCAGGGAAGAGGCAATGGCGTTGCTCAAGCGCTACAATGAGTCGGAGAGCCTCATCAGACACGCCCTTGCGGTGGAGGGCGTTATGCGCTACATGGCGAGAAAACGTGGAGAAGACGAGGAGAAGTGGGGGGTCATCGGCCTGGTGCATGATCTGGACTACGAACGCTTCCCGGATCAGCACTGCCGCAAGAGCGAAGAGATCCTCACACAGGAAGGGTGGCCCGAGGAATACATCCGGGCGGTGGTGAGTCATGGCTGGGGCATCTGTTCGGACGTGGAACCCCGCACGGACCTGGAGAAGGTCCTCTATGCCGTGGACGAACTGACGGGGCTCGTGGCGGCTGCGGCCCTGGTGAGGCCTTCACGCAGTGTGATGGACATGAAACCCAAGTCCGTGAAAAAGAAATGGAAAGACAAGCGATTCGCCGCCGGCGTGGACCGCGGGATCGTGGAAAAGGGGGCACTGATGCTCGGGGTGGAACTCTCCGAACTCATCGCGGACACCATCATGGGCATGAGAGATGTGGCCGAGGCCATAGGGCTTAAGGGAGGACAGGGGTGAGAAAAATGATTTGCGGTGCAGCCTCGAAAATGCCGTTTTCCGGCAATGGAGGTGCCGTCTCATGATTCCCACAAGGCTTACCTCGCTCCTGGAGATCCGCTACCCCGTTATTCAGGGAGGTATGGTCTGGGTGGCCGACTGGAGGCTGGCATCAGCGGTGTCCAATGCCGGGGGGCTGGGCGTCCTGGGCAGCGGTTCCATGGACCTCGAAACTCTTCGGTGGAACATAGGCAAGATGAGGGAAGAGACGGACCGGCCCTGGGGCGTGAACATCCCTCTGCTGCGAAGGGATGTGGAGGCTGCTGTCTCCCTGTGCCTGGAAGAGAGGGTCGGGATCTTTACGACCTCTGCGGGCGACCCCGCTCGGGTGGCGCCTTTGCTCCGAGCAGGCCGGGCGAAAGTGCGGATACTCCACGTGGTCCCCAACGTGCGGGGCGCCGTCCGGGCCCGGGACGCGGGCTATGACGCGGTGGTATGCGAAGGTTACGAGGCTGGGGGGCACAACGGAATGGACGAACTGGGAACACTGGCCCTGGTGCCGCAGGTGGCCGACGCCGTGGACCTCCCGGTGGTGGCGGCAGGCGGAATTGCGGACGGCCGCGGAATAGCCGCCGCCCTGGCGCTCGGTGCCGACGGGGTCCAGATGGGAACCCGCTTCATCGCCACGGCCGAATGCGGGGCCCACGAGGCCTTCAAACAGAAACTGGTGGAGGCCCCGGATACGGGTACGCTGATTACGGGCCGGGGTTTCAACATGATGTTGCGTTGTCTCAAGAATGAATATTCCCTCTGGCTGGCGGAAAAGGAAAGACGGATCCCGGATCGGGAGGCCTTCCTGAATTTGGTGGCCAAAGAGCGCAACCGTGCCGAATCGGGCATGATCAAGGGGGACGTCTCCCAGGGGATCCTGGAGGCGGGTCAGTCGGCGGGTCTTGTACGTTCCGTGCCACCGGTGGCCGAGCTGTTCCGGGAACTGGAACGGCAGTATCACGAGGTCGTGGACGGTCTCAGGCCTGGAGGGAGGACGGGGAGGAGAAACAGGAGATGAAAAGGGAAGTCTGCGGTTGGACCGGAAGGATTTTGAAGGTTGACCTCTCACTGGGTAGTATCGAGGACATCGATACCATGGAGTACGCGGAGGGTTTTCTGGGAGGTCGTGGGATCGCCACCCGCCTTTACTGGGAATGTGTGGCCCCGGAGACAGGGGCCCTGGATCCCGAAAATGCCCTCATCCTGATGACCGGGCCGCTGGGGGCCACGGGGGCGCAGGGGGCCTCCCGCTTCGAGGTGGTGGGAAAATCCCCCATGCTGTTGCCCGAGGGATTCTGTTACGGCAACCTGGGGGGCTATTTCGGCCCGGCCTTGAAGCAGGCGGGCTATGACGGTGTGATGGTTACGGGCAGGGCCGCGGAATCCTGCTACCTCCTGATCCAGGACGGCCGTGCAGAGATTCGTGACGCCGCCCACCTATGGGGGCTGGGCACGTACGCGGTGCGGGACAGGCTCAAGGCCGATCACGGCCGCCGGGCCCATTTCGTCACCACGGGTCCCGCCGGCGAGAATCTGGTGCGCACCGCCGCCCTGATCACGGACCACGAGGGGAGCGCCACCGGTGGCTTTGGAGCAGTCTTGGGCTCCAAGAACCTCAAGGCCGTTGTGGCACTGGGTTCCGGAAGGCCCAGGGTGGCGGACCCAAAGGCACTGACGGAACTCAACCGCCTCACCATCCGGTTGAGCAAGCGCGGCACCCTGCGGATGCCCCTTCCCAAGGACCAGATGCGTTATGTGGGCCGGGCCTCCTGCTACCAGTGCGGCCTGGACTGTCTTCGCGGGGCATTTCGAACCGCTTCGGGCAAGGAGGTGGTGCGGAAGTGCCATTCCATGGTCTTTTACATGCCGTGGGTGGCCATGAGGCCTGGAGAAAAGATCGATACGGCCGTGGACGCCACCAAGATCTGCAATGATCTAGGCCTTTGCACCATGGAAATGGACAACGTGATGGGATGGCTCGCCAGGGCCTGGGAGGCGGGGGATCTGTCCGCTGAAGAGGCCGGCCTGAACATCGGGGAGATCGGATCCCGAGCCTTTTTCGAAAGGCTCACCGAGATGATCACCCGCAGGGAGGGCCTGGGCGATGTCTTGGCCGAAGGTCTTCTGCGTACAGGTGAAAGGCTGGGGGAGCGGGCGACGCGGCACTTCACGGAGGATGTTTCAGGCGTGGGACTCGGTTCTTCCTACTCCCCCAGGGAGTATGTTATCAACGCCCTGCTCTACGCCCTGGAACCCCGGCAGCCCATCGCCATGCTTCATGAGGTGAGCTATCTTATAGCCAGGTGGCTTCTGCACCGGATCAAACCGGAACTCAGCCCCACCACGGCCGAGGTCTTTCGGGCGGCGGCCACCAAGTTTTGGGGCAATGACAAGGCCTGGGATATGACCACTTATGAGGGAAAGGCCGAGGCCGCCATGCGAATCCAGGACCGCACCTATATGAAGGACAGCCTGGTGCTTTGCGATTGCGCATGGCCCATCATGGATTCCTTCAACACCCCGGATCACGTGGGAGATCCGAACCTCGAGGCCCGGATCTTTTCCGCCGTTACCGGGCTGGAGTCGGATGAAGAGGGGCTTCGGGCTTACGGCGAGCGGAATTTCAACCTCCAGCGGGCGGTCCTGTTGCGCGAGGGGTGGAAGCCCCTGGAGGGTGACGAGCCCGCTTCTTTCAACTTCCCGGAGCCGATCCTTCATGATCTCCTGAACCCGCGCCTCATCGTGCCCGGGCCCACGGAGGAACCCGTGTCCGTGAAAGGGAACGTCCTGGACAGGGAAAAATACAAGGAGATGAGAGCAGAGTACTACGAGTTGCGAGGCTGGGACCGGGAGACGGGCCTTCAGACGGCGGAGACCCTGAACCGGCTGGGCCTTGGGGACGTTGCGGAGGCCCTCAAAAAGAGGTCCCTTGTCCGATGAGGTTCGTACATACCGCCGATACCCATCTGGGCTTCGAGGTGAGCCGGGCTTTACTTCGTTTACCCCGGTTCCATACAGCGCATGAGTTTTGCCGAGATGGAGGAGGAGAAAGGGTTCGTTGCCGGTGAGATGGAGGGCGGCTCCGTGTATGTCCGGTTCGTGCCCCTGCCGGCACATGACATGGAAATCGTGGAGATCCGGGCCGCGGGCCTCACGGCGGAGGCGTGCCGACGGGCCATTGAGGCCCAGCACCGGCGGTTGCGGGAGGATCTGGTGATCCGCTTCAACCTGACGGGCGGGAGCGCGACTTCGGATTACCCGGACCTGGATTTCCGCAGCATCCGGGCGGCAATGCCCCCGGTGATGGAGTGCGGATTTGCCATCAGGGCGGGCACGCGGTGGGTGTACAGGTAGGGGAACAGGGGAGCCCAGCGGCTGAGTACCAGGGAGATCGGGCTACGGCCCTGGCGGGCCTGGATCCCTTCGGGGAGAAGGAAATAAAATGCGTATGAAATACTGCCCCCAGTGCGGGGGTGAACTCGGAGAGTCCCTTATCGACGGTCGCATGCGCCTGGGATGCACCGAGGCGGCCTGTGATTACGTATTCTGGAACAACCCGACGCCGGTGGTGGCAGCCATCGTGGAACGGGAAGGCTCCGTGATCCTGGTGAGGAACAAGGGATGGCCCGAAAAGATGTACGGGCTGGTGTCGGGATTCCTGGAAGAGGGAGAGACACCGGATCAGGCGGTCCTGAGGGAGGTGCGGGAGGAGCTGTGCCTGGAGGGTGAAATCGCCGGGTTCGTGGGCTACTATTC
>Ga0180301_10004870_pt1 | contig 10344 bp, 8 predicted proteins | sample GuaBasSediGuay16_FD_121797 | JGI IMG/M metagenome (GOLD analysis project Ga0180301, IMG submission 121797) | Subseafloor sediment microbial communities from Guaymas Basin, Gulf of California, Mexico - Guay16, Core 4569-2, 12-15 cm | ecosystem: Environmental > Aquatic > Marine > Hydrothermal... | reverse complement strand
TTCTCCAACTCTTCAATGGCTAATACCGCTAAATAAGTTGTACACATTCCATTTTTTGAGTCCGTGTCATCGATGCCTATCCAGAGTCTCATTAAAACGAGATTTTGTTTGAGATTTATTAAGATTTGATGTTGCGTTTGGTTTAAATTTTATCAACGATCCATCAAACTCGAATTTTCCAAAATGCGACAAGTGTACATATCTGCTAAAAACAACAAAAATTTAAACTCAAAGTATGTATTAATACCGAGGAAAAATGAAACTAGAATTTAGAGAACCCGGAAAAACGTATAATCGCGGAACGAGAACGATTCCAGCACATGTTATTGAAGGTGTAGTTTTTATTGACGATGAGCACGTATTAAGTTTTGAATTAGTGATAGTGGGATTATCACAAAAGAAATTTGACATAAATTTAAACTTAGAAAAACACCCTATGAGTAAGCATGTTTATGATTTTTTTAGTAATATACTGAAAAATAGATCAGAAACGATGACAGGTCTAAGTGAGTACGGAAGGTATACTTCTGATAAATGCCCAATATATGCTCAGTGGAGAGTGAAAAAAGAAGTTTTACCTGAAATTCTTGAAGAAATTGAAAAGAAAATGAACGTAGAGTGGAGAAAAGCAATAGAGAAAGCGTTGGAATATTTAGAATATTGAGAAGGGGGCAAGGTCATGTTTAGCTGGAGAGGAAAGCCAGAAGGTGGGACAGAACACGAGAAATTGATGGAGATATTCTTAGACAAGGCTATAAAAATAGAGGATTTACCTCAAATTAATGTAACGAGTGAATATCCAATTCAAGGAACTTTGAAACTGAGGGTGGATTTTGGAATGACTGTTATAGAGGAATATGATGAATTTGAAGGAATTATAATACCTCACAAACATTATGTTCTTTGCTTCGAGATAGAAACGGATTGGAGAAAAGCTATTTGTAAAGTAGCAAATTATACCTTCGCAAATAGAGGTCGAACAACTCCAATTCAACAAGTGTTCTTCATAGTTAAGGGGAACAAAATTGGAATTGATACGTACAAAAAATTAAGAGAATGGTTAAACGATATGGAGAGGGTAGGAAAACTTAGATTAAGATGGTTTATTATTTTTTTAGACAAGGAAGAAATGTACGAACTCAAAAAAGGAGGGAAACTAAAATTGATCAAATAGTTTTGAATTTTAGTTTTTGGGCTTTTACCTCTGTCGGTGAGACGATCTTGTTTGTTTTGAAGGTAATTATTTAAGATTAAAAAAGAAACAATGGATTTACATTGTCAATAGCTGTTTTAGCTTAATTACATCTTAATTGCATCGAGCATAGTTTGTATTAACAACTGAAATCATTGAGAAATTACTTAGTCACGGACAATCTTGGCGGATAAGATTTTGGCATTGTCCAGCTCCCATCACTCCAAGAGGCTTTCAAGAAGTAGCCTCTTGAATACCAATGATATTCGGGAAGAAATGTGATTGTGAGGTCATAGGTTTCTCCACTCTTAAGATTTACTACAAAATTCTGTGTTTTTGTAATTGTGTCAGGTGTGCCTTTGTTGTCATGTATAACCTTCAACGTTACTGTACCATCATAGCTACCCCCTACTGCTTGGATGATTACATAACCTGTAACTACTGTGTTCTCTGGAATGCTCGTCACTTTAACGCCGTTAGCTATCCAGTATGCATCCATTACATATAGTGTGCCTGTGCCTTGCACCTGAGTTGGTGTTTGGGTTGGCGTATAGGTTGGGGTATAGGTATATATTGGAGTTGGCTTGATTACAGAAAGTCGTGGTGGATAATAACTCTCCATTGTCCAGCTCCCACCACTCCAACTTACTTTTATGTAGTATCCTCTTGAATATGAATGATATTCAGGTGTGAATGTTAATTCAACTGTTCGACTTTGTTCAGATGAAAGAGATACATAGTAATTTCGTGATATGACTGTGGTGTCAGGTAAGCCTTTATTATCTTGTTTGACTGTGACTGTAACTTCTCCATCATAATTCGGGTTTCCAGTGATTGTAATAAACGCATGAACTAATGTTGAGGGTTTAACAGAATAGACTCTATTTCCGTTTGCCACCCAATACGCATCAGTTATTCCAAGACTTCCAGCAGGAGTATAGCCCGCCAATTTCTGTTTTATTTTCTCTTTAACTATTTCAACAACATTAATCCTTTTCGTGGTTTCAAATGGAATATTTAAAAAAATTATATGAGCATATCCTTTAATCTTAACATCCAGATATCCATTTCTTTTTACTATAGACAAAGCCAAATCGTCAAAATTTTCAATTTGATTTCGATAAAGCCTATGTGTAATTTCTTTGGTGATACTTGACTGAGGAGGTATAGAAAAATCATCAATATGTCCATTTCCCATATAGATACCATTCATATAAATCTCATAATCAATTGAAGGGACATACAAAGGAATGAAGCTCGGATTGCTGATCTCTAACTGAGCTGATAGATCTATTGAATTTACAACCGAAAGTAAAGCGCCTATCAAATTTCCTATTAAAACATCGTATAAAGTCTCCAAATTTGGTTTAACTTCAACATTTGAAATACCTAAATTTTCTAACCTGATGGAAACACTGCTGTATGAAATGTAAACGAATGATAGTCCTCCAAAAACCAAGAGTATCAATATTAGGGCATAGATTGCTTTACGCATTCTACACACCTCTATACTTTAGATGAATAATAATTACTAATAATAATTACTAATAATTAACTATTTTTACTTATTGCTTATAATTACTTATAGTTTATAACAATTTCGATTTGTTTCGCAGTCTGCACATTCCATAATCAACAAATAAAATAGGCAATAGAACTCCCAATACTTGCAACTTAGCCGATTTCTTAATTGCTGATAAGCCCAGAATTTCAATCTTACCTCTTTGTATATATTCTCAACCTTGTAACCGCGCCATAATTTAGAATACGTTGGATTAAATCCCGAATGATATGAGCAACAGCTTTAAAATCTCAATTAGCACAAATTCAACTCTTTCCAAGCCCTTCTAATCTCATTTCCCGCCTCCTCAAATTCAACTACCTTAGCCTTAACAAAGCTTGGCAAAAGGCGATAGTACGATTTTTCTCTGTATCTCTCATCGCCAAGCACGAACAAAGCCTTGTCATCTTTACCCCTCAAAGCTCTTCCTAAAGCCTGACTTGCCCTTTGCAAAGCTGGAATGACGTAAGCGTAATACCAACCCTTCTCCTCTCCATAAAGTTGCATGTAATAGTCGATGTAAAGCTTCGTCCTTAGATTGGCTTTATCGAATGGAATGCCAACCAAAAAAATACCCTCTAATTCTCTACCAGGGAAGTCTGCACCTTCAGCAAACCTACCAGTCATTGTGGCTATCAACAACCCATTTTCTGATTTTTTAAAGTCTTCAAGGACTTTTCTACTCTCATCACCGCTCATTCCCTGTTTCTCAACAAAAACATCTTTTCCCTTCTTTTTAGCAATTTTTAGCACATCTATCAACAACTCCTCTTGAATTCTGTAACTTGCCGAGAAAATGGCTAAGTTCGCATCAATGCTCAAAAAACGTTCAATTAATTCTAAATACTTTTCTTTATCCTTTTCATCTAACTCCTCTCCCTTTGTACTTATCCCTTTGACAATCAGCGTTCTGCTTTTGCCAATTTCTGTGTCAAAACTTTTTCCTTTCCAGTTTTCAAGTCCTATTGTTTCTGCAAAAGCGTTAAGTGGTTTTAGCGTACCAGAACAAAATATGCACGTTTTAAAGCCTTTCCACTTTTCTTTCAAAATCTCTGCACTCCTCATGTCCCATCTTTCAATTCTGAGGAGGTTATTCTTTTCAGCAGTAGCGATAAACGTAACTCCTCTAATCCCTTCACACTTCAAAGACTCGATGAGGAAGTTTGCTAAATGATAGGCACTTGATCTGGGCATCTTCCCCTCATCAAGTCTTCTCTGCCTTATTTTTTCTCCACATCTCCGAATGTCATTTAGATACTCTTCAATCCCAATCGTAAAGTCATTGATGCTGATAACTCTCTCCTCCTCTTTCATTCTCATGTCTTTCAACAGTTCGCTCGCCCTTTCAAACAACAATTCCACAGCCTCCTTCTCTTCGAAGGCTTCAATTGTTTCAAGTTCTTTAATCGCATTCTTAATTGTGTTCAGCGTTATTTCATCGGAATTCAAGCTACCGATAAGTCTTAGGTTGTGTGCCTCATCAACAACTAGTATACTTTCATCAAAAGGTATTATACTTTTAATAACCCAGCCCATCGGTTCATGCACAATGTAGTTGTAACTCAAGGAAACAACGTCAGCGTAAAACAGCAACTCCCTTTGCAGATAGTACGGGCAAACCTCCGCTTTTACGCATTCATCAATTATCTCCGAATACAAAATCGGTTTACTTGGATTTATCTTGTAGTATTTAAGATTTTGATAATAGTAGCAATCTTTTCTCCTCCTTCTACACAAATAGGCTATTGACTCTGTATCGTCCATCTTCTTATCCCTTGCAAGCAGACACATATCCTTCTTGCCTCTGAACGAGAAGCCGAAGAAGTTTTTGTTTAATTTGTCATTAATGACCCTAAGTTCTTCAATGGGTCTGTCAGCCTCATTTCCCGTCCTTACAGCCCAGATTATAGGATATTGCAGAGGTAACAAAGCTGTTAGAATTATAGCAGTCTTTCCAAAACCCGTTGGGGCGTCGAAACACAAATTGTTGTCAATATTTCTTTTTATGAACTCTAAAGCCTGTTTTTGCCCTTTCCTAAATTTATATGGAAATTTCATAATTTTAATCTTTTTAATCCTTACCTATTCTTGCTGCAATCAAATCCGATTTGGTTCGCTCTATGGCATTCCTTCCAACATCAAGTTTAACTCTTAAGTTTGGTACAATTTTGTTCGGAAAGCTGAATGAAATCAATTCAGAGTAAATTTCCTCCATAAACTTGATCATTAGCTTTGCCTCATCAAATTCACCATTTATTAGTAAATCTAGCGTGTACCTTCTTAGTTCCCCAATCAGATCAGCCAGACCTGTGAGAATTGTCGGAATTTCAACGTTTAGCTTTGAAAAGTTAAAATTCAAATTCCTTTTTGAGATTACATGATAAAAGCAGTAAGCCTCAACCAATTCCTGCATTGCGTCAAAGGTTATCTGGTAATACACCATTGGATATCTTTCCTTGTACCTTACAACTTCATCCAAAATCTCCAATGCCTTGTTTAAATGATTTTTAGCATCTTCCTTAGAATGAATTGCTGAAATGGCCTTAGTTGCATTAATTCTCATCTCTCTCGACAGCCTCAAAAGTTCTTCTCTTGCCCTCTCAACTTCAGTAAGCTTTATTTTAAGCTCCTCAAGCTTCATGCTAACAACACAACCCTGCTTATTGGTGATTCATCCTTAATTTCATAGCCCGTAAGCTTTGAAAGCTCTTCTGCGAACAACTTCACGTCAGCATGCTCTGGCATTGCAGTCTTTGGCAGTCTCAATCTTGAATATCCCAAATACATGTACGCTTTTGCCTCAATAAATGTAGGTGAGGCTTTTTCAATTAATTTGACGTAATTTTCAGCTTTCATGTTGTAGCCTTTAATTAAAGTTAATCGCAAAACTGTCCTTCCATCCTTATCGCTCAAAATTTTTAGACTTTTGTTTATCTCTTCCCAATAATTTTTTGAGGGTTTGTTTAATAATAAATGGCTCTCCTCACTGTAGGCTGTTAAACTTATGTACAATTGATAGGGTTCAATCTTCTCAATAACCTCAGGATTTGTCCCGTTTGAAACTACAAACGTCGTAAAACCCCTATTTTTGTATTCTTCAATTAATTCATCCAGCATTGGGTATAAAGTCGGCTCTCCAATCAAGCTTATTGCTACCTGGTTGGGTTTGTACGCTTCTTCAAGTTTCTTTTTGTTCACATTTGGTGTTCCATGAAAACCGCTAAGCAACCTGTGTTGAGCTTTTATGCTTTCTTCAACGATGAATTCTGGTTCATCCCAACCTTCAAGCTTGTCTAACAACTCCAAAGGTCTCCAGCAGTAAATACAGCTCTGGTTGCACATTAAAGCGGGAGTCATTTGTAAGCAACGATGAGATTTTATGCCGTAAAACTTCTGTTTATAGCAAACACCCCTATCTTTCAATGATTTTTTAAGCCATAGGCACGTTTTTACAGCAGAATGCCTACCTACGATTTGATAACCCTTCAAATCCTTGAGCAGTTTCTTGCTGATAGTTATATCCATCAAAACACATTTGAATGAAAGGTATATAAATCCATTCTTGCAAAATGTTTAAAAGTTCTACAACTAAAAAACATCAAGCCGGGGTTGCCGAGTGGTAAGGCGATGGCCTGCTAAGCCATTGGGCTCTGCCCGCGTGGGTTCGAATCCCACCCCCGGCGCTTGTAATCATTCCAAACAAATCCTAACAAAAAGTGATTGAGATGGATAAAATTACAGATGAAAATAAAACTGTATCCTTCTTAGTTAAGCTTCCTGGGAGTGTGGTAAAGATTAAACGCAGTATCTCAGCTACTTCCTAAGTGCTTTAGGTTTATCAAAGAATAAATGAGAATCCAGATTGAACATGAACTGGAGAGAACACCCTATTCAGAGCATTAGAACCTTATCACGACAAATTTAAGGTGGTTATAACATGTGAATTACGTCTTGGAAGTTGATAACAGAATTCAGGGGGTCGAATCCCCCAGGCCCACGTTGATTTCTTTGCTATGGGAGTGGTTTATTGAGCAGAGAGACTCTAAGAGTTTTGTTTCTACAAAGTGGCTTAAATTGGATATAACTAATTACATAACTCTTGGGTGTACGTAGTAACTGTTAAAATTCATAATCAACAATATTGGAGTGGCTAAACATTTTTACATCGCTATTGAGTATCGTCTGTTTATTGCTTAATTTAACTCTCGACTTAAAGAGGGGATGAGGGATTTCAGAACAATTTTCTTAATAGTTTCTTTTAGTTTAGTTCAAAGTAAACAGATAGTCATTAAATCTTAGAAAAACCAATAGTGTTGTTGATAATGACTTCTTTTATCTTGCCCTCATCGACCAAGTACTTCAAGCATGCAAGGGTTTCGCCTATTGCCAATAGCTTGTCCCAACCCTTTAGTTCATTAAAATTACGATGCCAAGAAACTTTTTCTGCAACCTCAACGGCTTTCATTGGCTTTTCATCCAAAACTTGAAAAACTTCATCAATTCTACTCCTATAATGCTCTATTAGCTCTGAAATTCTCTTTTCAGGATTTTTTATAGTTTTTTCGTGGGCTGGATAGATAACATCAATTTCAAGATTTAATAGCTTGTTTAAACTCTCTATCTGGTCTTTCATCGGATTTTGCGAATATTCAGGATAATATCCAACATGGGTGGTTGTGTCACTTAAAACCAGATCTCCAGCAAAAAGCAATTTATCTTTGTAGAAACACACGTGTCCTGGGCTATGCCCAGGAGTAAAAATGACATTAAATCCAAAAATCTCATCAATCAAACAATTTACCTTAGCTCTTATTTCCATTTTTTGTTTTTTGCTTTCCGTAGTCAAAGCGCTTGCCAATGGCTTTATAAATTCGAATTCAATTCCGTACTTGTCCATCCAATCCATGTAAGGCTTGAAAAATCGCTTTGGATTGACGTACATCTCTAAAAATTTTACATCGTTTTCATTCATGTATGCATCAATTTCCTTCCAAAACACCAATCCAACATGATCAATATGGTGATGGGTGATTAGGACATCCTTAATATTGCCAACTTTTTCATACAATTCCTCAGCATGCTCATTTGAAATGAATCCAGCATCAATTAAGACTGGATTAGTTGAAGTATCAACCAAATACACGTTTGCAAAATCAGGAGCATTTTCAAGCGGTAGTCTTACTTTTATGACTTCAATTTCCATAAACTCAAGCTTCGTTGCAGAATTAAAAAAGTTACTTATAATTCCTTAAAATAACATAACTTTGTGAAGGGTATAAGGTTTGAGAGGCAACTCTTACACAAGCTGTGGGATAACGGCTTTGCTGCTGTAAGGAGTCCAGCAAGTGGCGGAGCAATTTCATATCCTATGCCAGATATCATAGCAGGCAACGGCAAGCGTTTTATTGCCATCGAAGTTAAAATGCGAAAGTCTTTGCCCCTCTACTTAACACAACAGGAAATTAAGGATTTGGTTATGTTTTCCAATTTGTTTGGTGCTGAACCGTTTGTAGGCATAAAAATTCCGAGAAGTGACTGGAGATTTGTTAAGATATCGCAATTAAAGATGACAAAGAAGGGATATAAGGTTGATGATGAAGTTTACAATTTATCCTTGGACTTTGACGAGTTAATAGGAAAAAGCATTCAGAAGAGGTTGGAATGATGACAGTTTACGATGATACTTGCTCCTTTCAAGCATTTCTGTTAATAATCTATCTACAATCAACTTATTGGTTTATATCCAACTACCACTTCATCCAATATTGGGGTTTTCGTGTCATCATTGGTGGATAGTTCAGCCTTCCATTGCACGTATCTACCTATGATGTTTAAGCTTTGCAAATCGAATTGTATTCCATCTGATGCTTTGCCTACGTACATCCACACAGGTGATGTGCTTGTTTCTGTAAAACTCTCGTTTGATGCCCTTACGTAGAACGTTATATCTATACCACTACTAATGCTCCCATTCCAGCTAAAATAGATTATTGATGAATTTTGAGATAAATCCTTAACCTCTGAAGTGTAACTTCCTTCTGTTACATAGCCAATAACTTCTTCATTGCCTATGAATACCGATGGCTCTTGGGATGCATACTTTCTGACAAAAATCCAATCAGCATATAAAGGTCCAAATCCCTTGTGCTCGACAAAACCAACTTTTGAATACCCTGTAAATTGGTAACGTGGTGACACACTCCTACTCCACTTCAATTCATTGTTTATATACATTTTGAAGCTACTTGGCAAGACATCTACCCTTATCCTATACCACTGGCCATTTGAAATTGAGACTGGAATGTGCTGGTATCTCCAACCCTCGTCAGAGTCAAATCTATAAGGTCTAAATATGTCTCTATTGCCCCCAACGTAAAGTTCTAAGCTCCACCAGTTTCCATCATCTCTATAGTGGAAGGCAACACTTCCCGCAGAATTGCCATCGTATATGTAAGCCTCAACAACGTACGATTCCAAGTTGAGATTGCAGTTGATAGGTATGGCTAAATGCTTGTAGTTTGTAGCAGTTCCGGGAAGTAGCTTTAGAACTTCTTTTCCACCAAATGTGGTTGCCTGAATATTTGCATCAATACTTGTCCAATCAGAAATATCCCCATCATTGAAATCGTCAAAGAAGTCGAAGGTTAATTGGCCATTGCTTTGAGAACTTGCGGTTGGATTTCCATAGTATACGTAGATAGTTTTTACTGAGTTTGCAGAAATACTTGGTATTCTAACCCAGATTAAAGCTCTACTACTGCTCCAATCCTCAATCCAGTAATTAAGTGTCGTAACGCCATCGGAATCTGTAAATCTTATATCGCTTCCATCACTTTTAGCCTTTGAAAAGTCAAAGTTTGATGTGTTCAACTCAATTAAGACTTGATAGCCTGTCAAGGTACTCCCTGAAGTTTCAGTAACGTCTATCGCCCTTCTATAAGTCCAACCTGTGAGCCAGTTTGACGTTTGTTTTTCCCTTAGCGTAATATACCCATCAACTCCATCTTCTTTCGAATGCATGCTAACGTTATCCAAAATGCCTGTGCTGAATTCCGTTACATTAGTTGTTATCCACACCAAGGTCTTGTAAACTTTAACTAATGCAGTATCTCCCGATGACAGAGTTGTCACGTATGCTTTGATTACCTTTAACCAATCATTCCAATTTGGCTTTACCGTTAAAGTGGACGTAACCTCTCCATTCTCATCCGTTCGATTGACGTTCGGTGAGAACCATGCAATACTTGTTGATTGATCGGTGGCAAACTCGACACTCACGTTTACGGCTTTTGGTGTTGTGTTTGCTGACATGAGTATTGACTTCTGGGTGTCCGTAGGTTCAAAAGACATGACGTATTCATTCTTTTCCCAATTTATCTCATAAGCTCCAGAAGTGGCTTTAAATTCTGAAATAGACAAAGAATATTCAACATTATTTGTATTTGTACAAGCCACACACACAAATTTGACATAACCAGAACCTTCGGTTTGTGCTGTAAATAGCGCATAAACTTCTCCATTCTCATCTGTTGTGGCTGAGGTTTTGTCAACGGTACCACCACTCACATCAATGTTGACGTTGATGTTAGGG
>Ga0180301_10004869_pt1 | contig 10344 bp, 9 predicted proteins | sample GuaBasSediGuay16_FD_121797 | JGI IMG/M metagenome (GOLD analysis project Ga0180301, IMG submission 121797) | Subseafloor sediment microbial communities from Guaymas Basin, Gulf of California, Mexico - Guay16, Core 4569-2, 12-15 cm | ecosystem: Environmental > Aquatic > Marine > Hydrothermal... | reverse complement strand
TAGGAAGGCCGTCGTCTTATTGTCGGCTAGATCATTGAAGGCAACGATCTCAAAGCTCTTACCATATTCTGGATGCTGGAATGCAGCCCTCGTAAATAGTCTCCCGATTCTACCCATTCCATTGATCGATACTCTTAAAGGTCTTCGCATATTTGATTATATCAAAGAAACTCTTAAAAAACGTTATTCAGTATTTTGGCTAATCTTTAGGAATTAGGTCTCTGCAAACCTTTACCAGCACGTTTTATAAACGGTTTTTAGTCTTATGCGTGAGAATTAAACGTTAACTCAAGTTTTAGAAAGATTTATAAATCTCGAAAGTCTCACGCATGAGACCTTTTTTCTCTTCTTTGAGGGCTTCATCCACTATACTCAAGCTAACCATCTGAAGCCCGTAGCTAAATCTCTCAAAATCTTCTACCGTCTCTGGAGCTTTAAAGACTACAACCTTCAAGCCATCGTATCCAAGTTCTCCTCTAGATTTATCGTATAGCCATGCGTATAGGTCATCGTCATAGGCTTTCCCTACCGCAAAGACCTCTAACCCCCTAGCCCTGAGGTCTGCCATCATCCGGTACAGGAATCGGATGTTCTCAATCAGCCCATGCTTATAATCGTCATATACGTGATCCATGTCGGCTAAAGCGAATAGCCTACCCCTCTTCACGTAAAGGTATATTGATCCACCATGAAGCCTTCCTATCCATTCATCGCAATATGGACATCTGCTCTTATGCTCTGGATCTTTGCATCGGCTATGATGTTCATCTTCTCTGATTTCCTAGCTTCCTCAACCTTAGTTATGGCCTCTTCCTTAGCCTCTCTTATAGCCTCTACCTTCTTAACGACTCTAGCCATCAACCCCCACCTCGGCCTTCTCCCCTCTCATACCGTAGCGGAAGTGAAACAATCTGAAGCTGTCGAACTTCTCGCTGATCTCCCTTAGACTTTTAATCCCCTCGCTGGATATGATGAACCGATACTCCTCTGTCTCCATTAACTTTCTCAGGTTCTCTTCTATCGTGTCTAAGTGGTTGGCGATCTCCCTCTGGTAGAAGCGTATCCTCTCCTTGACCTTCTCCAGAACCTCGTCGCACAGGCTTTCTCCGAGAATCAGCTCAAACTGCTTCACCTTCTCTCGGTCAGCCCCAATTCTTCAAGGCACTAAGCCTTAAGACAAACTCCGTGAAAGCTTCCTTTAGATCATCACTCATTTCTCCCATCCCCCTCTACCGCTACCTCAACCCTATCATCCCTAGCTCTCTTGATCATCAGCCCGCCTAGCAGGATCACCTCTCCAATCTCCATCCTTCGCCCTATCTCCCTCATCCACTCCTCGTAGGGGATTGAGGCTATAACTTGAACCCCTCTCCGACGGTGATAATACCAGCAGAAGGGCATCCGAAGCCCGACAATCTTAAGCCCCCTAAGAACCATGGGCTGAGACTCAGCCCGTCCTCGTCAACTAATTGTGGAAGAGCTATTTGAGATTCAGGCTTTAAGGCGTCGATCTTAAAGGTTTTCGAAAAGCTTGCATTCTCGTTACTTCTTACAGGGTTTATTGGTCCCCTTATTGTCTCTCCTACATAATTCATGGTTTTCCCGTCGGGCTCGACTATCCCGGCCTTGGCTCCAGCTCGATGCTCTTATTTCATAGAGCCTCTCCAATCTATGCCAAGCTCCTCAACACATTCCCAGAGGAGCCCACAGCCTTATAGGTTACTCCGTCGCTTCCTATTATTCCGAAGGTTTTTGGCCAGCGATTCTCCCGCTTTCTTCGGGAAGTTTAGATCTATTCCTTTCATAGCATGTTTTGCAAGCTCCTTAGAAACTTGCAGGTCTAGGTATTACGTACTAAAAAGGAATCATAAAGTTAATTTTACTCACTCAATGAGTAACGTCTCATGAGAGCGGTAGTATCAGAGTTAGTCGGAGAGCAGGGTATCTGCTTACTCGCTTTCCATTTTAAATGAGTAACGTCCTGAGCCTACTTTAATGATGATTTTATCCTTTTGCTCACTAATGGATAGAATGCCGTTTACTTGGTTAACCGTCTTGCCTGATTCCCAAATTCGACAATCACCTTCATATATACTGGCTTTCTTATTAAGTTTAGGCAGTCTGACTTCTGCAACAGTCCCTACCGGAATTGAGAGATCCAATACAACAGCATTACTGCCCCTACTCCACATAATCTGAAGTACACCTCTAATTGTTTCAATGGATAGAGACGCGTGAAGAAGATTGTCTATTAGTGGTGGTTCTATTATAATTTCCTTGAAGCCCTCCTTAATGATCCTAAGCCCGCCCAGATATTTACAAATCCACGCGCCAACACTTGCAAACATATGATGATCATAGGAGTTCATAGCATTACCAGTTAATTTTTCCCATCTCTCCCACAAGGTTGTCGCTCCTTCTTTAATCATATAACCATAGCTCGGATATGTTTCCTGAGTCAGGACTTCATACGCTAGATTCAAGGCTCCATTTTCGGCTAATACTTCAGGAACGTATTTCGCTCCTATGATTCCTGCATTAAGATGTCTATCCCATTCATCTTTAACAAGTCTTAAGAGCTCTCTAAAAACTTGATCGAACGCTTCTCGAGGAACCATGCCTTCTGCAAGAGGCAAGGCAAGGGTTGTTTGAGATCCTCCTAACAAGATGCTATTGCCGTCCTTAGTTTTCAGTTCCGAATAATATCCTAGGCGGGCCAGTCCCGGCCATCCCTGGCTCTCTCGAAGGAAATTCCTATTAAACGCCTCATATATTTCCTGCTTTTTCTCCTCAAAAAATTTCGCATCATCAACCCGTCCTAAAATATCAGCAATCTCTTTTAGTATTTTTGCATCTCTGAAAAGAATCCATGTAGATAATATTTCATGAGGGCAATGTTCAAAAGACTTCCCTCGTCCAGGGGGAACCCAATCCCCATACTTCCCGTAGTATAGTATTCCATCCTTTGTCATAGAATACAATAGAAGCCACCATTTTTTCATCGGCTCATAAGACTTTTCTAATATTCTCTTATCTCCGTAGTATTGATATAGATACCACGGGAGGATTATTAATGCTGTACCCCATGCTGGATCAGCAGGATAAACATCCCACTCCCAATATACCGGCACAAAATCTGGTATTGATCCGTCATCCCTTTGCGAATCTATGATATCATCTATAATTTTTTCGTAGTATCTGATAATATTGAAATGGAGTATTGCTGTTTCAGCCGATAGCCAAAGGTCACCAAGCCAACCCATCCTCTCGTCTCGCTGCGGACAATCACTTTGAATACCGTTATTCAGGTTATTCCTCAGACTCCATATACAAAGTTTCAAAATTTCATTTATAAGTTGGTTGGAACAAGTGAAAGACCCACAACGCTCTAAGTCTGCCCCAATCACCACCGCCTCGATATCGTCGCTTGAGGGAACCCCTGGATAGCCCACAACCTCCACGTATCTGAAGCCGTGATACGTAAAGCGAGGTTCTAGCCAGCATTGGTCTCCGCTATCATCTAATATAAATACATCGGTCGCCTGAGCTCCTCTAAGGTTTAGTGTATTTAACGTTCCGTCCTCGTTAATTAATTCGCTATAACGAATCTTGACTGTTGTTCCTTTTGTAGCATTTCTTACTTTTAGCCTGACCCATCCAGTGATATTTTGACCGAAATCGAATACATATACATTTGGTAGAGGATTGATTACCTTTACTGGCTTAAGAAGCCCCATAATCTTAGTTGAAGGAATTGTTGATGATGAAACAAGTCTTCCTTTAGGAGGTTTCATCTCTGAACAATGTTTCCAATCACGATCATCAAATCCTGGAAGGTCCCAACCCTTGGGTTCCAAACGAAAATCATATTTATAGCCGAGATAAATATCGTCACTCAGAATAGGTCCTTTTTCCAAACATTTCCAAGATTTATCCGAGATAATGTTTTTGACACTACCATCATTAAAGATCAGTCTTAATAGAAGGATCGCTTTAGGTTCGTCATAGTATTTCAACTTGAAGATAGTGGGTTGATGAGAAGGAGCATACCTCCCTCTACCTAATATTATCCCAATAGCATTTAATCCTTTGCGAATTAGATGGGTAACATCGTAAGTAGAATAATATACTTTTTTATCATATTCGCTCCAAATTGGGTCAAGAGCTTTATCACCGACTTTTTTGCCATTTAATCTTAACTCATAATATCCAAGCCCAGAAATATACACTCGAGCTTCAACAACATCGTCCATTACTTCAAACTCCTTTCTTAAAAGTTGACCTCCACCAATCCAAGCAGCGTTAGCCCAATCATCAGGATTTAGAGGACCTGTTTCAAAGAAGGCTACTTCGCTCCAATCACTCTCTTGTCCATCTTGATCCCACCACTTGACCCTCCAGAAATACTTAGAAAAACTTCTTAATGGTGGACCCCTATACTCAGCTATGTTGAAATCAGATTCCACTTTACCGCTATCCCAAATGTCCGCTTCCAAATTTAATGCATTTTCTATCGAGCTACTAACAATAATTCGGAAGGCTTTCTGCATTCGACCTCGTTTCTCACTTAATGGTACCCATGAGAACCGTGGATTTGGCTCGTCAATACCTAAAGGATTTCTTGTATATTCTGTTCGAAGATCGGATACAGATAGTTTTTCATCCACTTTTTCACACTCCAAGATCAATCCGTATTGTTTGCACTTAATATATTTTTTATGTAACTTATAACTTAACTTATCATTATTGTATTACATTTAAAAATTAATTTATGCTTTAATTTATGTTTAAGTAGTTCATGCTGCTGAAATTTTAAGTTGCTCCCTAAGGGTTCTTAGGTAGTAAATATAGTTTTGAAATGGAACATCATATGGTACTTGATGATCGACAGACATTATATAACCCCCTTCCAGAGCGACAGTCGCTTTTCTTTTAACTTCTTCTTTTATAAACTTTGGACCTTTGATAAGCGCTGTCTTATCAATATTCCCTATCATGAGCAGATTCTTTCCATACTTTTCTCTAATTTCGCATACATCCATGTAAGCAGCAGCTTCTAATGGTAGAATACAGTTAAATCCTGCTTCTAAGTAAAGAGGTATCAGTTTTCGGAGGTCACCATCACTGTCAACAGCAATAACTTCTACATTGTTCGATTTTAAAAAGTCAGTCAATTTCTTGTATCTGGGCAGTAGGAATTTTCTAAAGAGATTCGGAGATATTAAAGGACCATTTTTACCACTAATGTCTTCAGCTAGATGAATATAATCAATCTTGATCTCTCTAACTATGGGCTTGGTTACATTTATCAGGAAATCAACCCAGAAATCTAAAATCTCACCAATAAAGCGCGGTTCTAGATACATCTTTGTCACCAATCTTTCAAGTCCCAAGAAAAGTCTAGCTTGCCAAAATAAACCAGGCATGAGAATAGAAACAGGCACATCTCTTGAATTTAATTCTTCGATAGCTTCTTCGCTCCAATATTTTGGCAATCTTCGCGGGTCTTTTGGATCGAATCTATTTTTCATTTTTTCAAAATCATCTTCATTTTTAACTGGAAAGTCTATCCAACCGGGCATTGAAACTCCTTCTTTAAAGGCTTTCAACGTTATTCCTAGTTCATCTATTTCAATTCTATATCTTTCATCTTCGGTAATCACCTTCCTGACCCTCCTAGGTATTGGACCGTAATCGATCCCGATATCATTAATGAATGTATTAATTCCATCTAGCCCCAGATATTCAAAAATATCCTTTGTGGTGGTTCCGCCGCCGACTAGGGTTATCCTAGTGGATAGTGTTGGATTAGAAACGTAATAGGGTAAGCCTTCACTATACCATCTATTTATAGTTTCTTGCCAAAAACCCATGAACTCACAGATTATTGGCCTATCGCATTCTTTAAACTTCATTGTTTTTTGAAAACGTTCTCTTGCGTCCATACGTATCGAATTATCTCAAGTCCGATTTAAATATTTGCATCAACAAGCCTAATTTAATGCTAATCTAAGTTTATTCTAAATGAGTAAACTATTTAGTACATCGTAAAAATAGATATCTACTAATACTGTTTTTCCTAGTGGAAAAGTAGTACTAATATATTAAAATCTGTTCGATCCATTTTCTGAATATTATGAAAAGTATCATTGGTGGGGTTATGAATATTACAGTCGCAGCATATGCAAAATTTAACATGCCTCCGGACATAATATAAGTGAGCGCATTATATAGGGCTTGAGCAAACACGATATTTTCTTCACTCTCTATTAGGAATGCAGCAACTATAAAGGTATTCCAAACATTAATGAAAACCCAGACAAAAGCCCCAATCAGTCCGGGCGCTATAAGCGGCAAAGTTATTTGAAAGATTAGACGAGCTTTTCCACATCCATCTAATTGAGCCGCCTCTTCTATGTCCTTCGGCAAGCTCCTTATGAAGGTGCTATATATCCAGGCAACGAAAGGAGCTGAGAAAGCCGAGTGATGGAATATCAAACCTATTAGAGTGTCGTATAGACCGATCCTTAAATAGTATATTAGTACTGAGACTAAGATAACAGTCCATGGAATCGCTAATGAAAACGGGAAGAATCTATTCGCAAACGCGATCACCTTAGATTTATGCCTAGCCAATTCATAACCTGCAGGTAGACAGACAGGTATTTGAATAGCCGCTGAACCTAAGGCTACAATAAAGCTATTCTTTAGATAATTTAAGTACCTTGGCGAAGACAGCAAGCTGATATAATTTCTTAATGTAAATTCTACAGTATATGTTTTAGTAGAGAAGCTCAACAAAGTAAGGTTCAAAAGTGGGTATATCCAAAAAGCGAGAAAGATGAAGAATAATACTGTCACCAACGCTTGAACTATTTTTCTTGGTATCACAACTCATTCACCTCTCCTTGGCAAGTAGTAATAGCATTAAACCGAGAATGAAGGCAATTATAAGAAGAAAAACTCCTATTGATGAAGCATATCCAAAATTATGGAACATTCTGCCTTCAGTATACATCCGAACTGCTAAAGTTTCGGTAACGAAACCTGGACCGCCTCCGGTAAAGGCTAAAATTGCTTCTGCTGCCATAATCGTAAATGTAATTATCAATATCAAAACTATTAATAATTTTTCTTTAATCAACGGCAAAATTATATGCCTAAATAGGCTAATTCCATAGGCACCATCTAGTCTTGCCGCTTCAATGACCGATCGGGGGACGGATGATAACGCTGAAATCGTAAATAGGGTTGCTTGGGGGGCAGATATCCAGACAAGGTTAATCATTAGAAATATTTTGCTACCAACAGGATCTGAGAAAATTCTTAACGGGAAGCCTAACACCTTTTCTAGCAGGATTGAATAGGGACCACCTGGAGCAAAAAGATATCTTACACTCATAGCCCACGCTACTATTGGAGTCACCCAAGGCAATACTAATAAGAGAGACGCTATTGGTTTAAGAAATAGTTTTCCAGAGTTTAGGAAAAGGGCGAAAACTAATCCCATTAGAAAAGTTATCGGCACAACATACGCTACAAGTTCAAACGTGAACAACAAATTATATACGAATCTTTCTTCAGAAACCATTTTGATATAGTTAGTTAACCCTAAGAAAGTCGGATTCGTTAGATTGGAGACTGTTATATCTGTTAAGGAAAAGTAAAAGAGGGAAATAGCAGGAACCCCTATAAAAATAAGATAATAGGATAATAGTATTGCCAAGCCGCAATGACTTCTAATACTCTTTAACATTGGCCGTCACCGCTTTAGATGACGGATAGTTTAACCATAATATTTTCTGTTAAACGTATCCTGATATTTCTTCATCGTCTCCTTTACCGGCTTTCCCTCTATTATTATCTCGTAGAACATGTACTTTGTTTGTTCGCAAAGCTCATAGTAGAATTTAGAGGTTGGTAGCGGCTTTACTTTTTCTGCTTGTTGGAACATGATTCTATATGGTTCCGTTTGATATACCGGCTTATTCCATAGATCTCTATGGGCAGGAATTCCCATGTCAGGATAGTCCGCGATCACTTCGGGCCTTATCCAGTATTTAATGAACTCCCAGGCTTCATCAGGATGCTTGCTATTAGCATGGATACATAGGTGCCATCCGCCGTGTCCCCATCCGTACCCCGTTGGTAAAGGCCATGGTCCAATCCTAGCTTTTAGGTACACTGGATGTTCTGTTGGAGGTGCTATACCTTTCCACATACCTTCACTTTCATACCATGCCAGTAGACCGGTGAAATAGCTCAGATTTATTGCATGTTTTCCTTCCAAGAACCTCTTCCATACTTCTGTAGCGTCGGGTATGAAAGATTCTTCTTTTGAGGCTACCTTATACTTATTGAATAAATCATTAATCTCCTTTACTGCTTCTACCGCTTCTGGCGAGTCCGCAAATACAGCTTTTCCCTCCTCATCAACTATTTCTCCCCCATATCCCCAAACGAATGGAACGAAGACAAGCTGGAAGTTTTGAATTTTATCACCAAGTGTCATAGCCACTCCATATTGGCCTTTTTCTGGCTTGGTTGTCTTCTTGGCAAATTCTATTAAGTCGTCGATATTTGACGGACCAACATCAGGATCCAAGCCTGCTTCTTCAAACAGATCACGTCTCCATACTAATATGCTTACGTGGAGGTTCATCGGTATTCCTTCTGGATATGTTGCTTTAAACCTCCAGCTCGGGTTCCACATAATACTATCTATGAGAGATTTCGGCAGCGTTTTCAAATATGGTGTCAAATCCTTGAACGTCCCTACTTCTCTATGTTTTAACCAAACTTGTGGCGATGCCATACACAGGTCAATAGGTATTCCGACTTTTTTAGCAACCATCATCTTATCATCGAGTTGATCCCAAGGATAAAAAGTCTCCTTTATACTGATGTTTGGGAATTCTTCCGCAAACCCCTTGTAGACTTTCAACAAATAGTCGTGGTTTACTTTGAACGGGCCACCAAGAGCAGGATCATAGAAATGAGCGAATTTCAATTCTACCTTTGTAGGAATTGTGGCAGTTGGAGTAGTACTAACACTAGTAGCTGTAGTAGTTGGTGAGATAGTAACAGTAGGACCGGACACCGTTTGAGTGACCGTCTTCGTTACAGTAACTGTCTCCTTTTCCTTTATAGTAGTAGTTTTTAATGGCGCACCTCCGCCACCGGCATAGTAACCAGCCACACCTGCCACAATACCCGAAGCAATTACCCCAATGGCAATTTTTCCAGCGGTAGATAATGCTTGGCGTCTACTAAGTTTTTGTTTTCTCAAAAGCCCTTTCCTCGCCATAGGGCTTCAAAATGCATACCAAAAATGTTTTTTATAAATTTTCCTCCATTTATTCATGAACTAGTAGTACCTTAATGGCGGTGGCCGAGAATGTTATATATTTTGACTTTGGGGTTCTCCATGCAACCTATGAAGTTCCTGTTGGCTGAGCTTATGCAGATTTTTTGTGTCCACTAAGATCCCTCGGCTTATTCCCTGTACTTAGGCCACACCCTAGGACTTCAACTATCGCATCGGTCTCAATCAATATGTCGATCAGCCTTTATTCTCCAAGACTTCAAGCCTGATCTCCCAACTGATGCGAAAACAGATATTTCTATTGAAGTAGCAGAAAATTGAGTTAGAGAAGTTGATCAGTATACAACGAGCGGATCTAAAAATCTTCTCTTCTCTACTTCCCTTTTTCTTCAAATTGTTTCACGCTCATCTTAGGTGACACTTGTGTTTCACCAATTTCAGTCTTAGTTTAGTTTGTCTCAATTGTTTAAAGTTAGTGTGGAACATCTTCCTAAATTCCGAGGTGTTGGATATTGGACATCTTAGATAAGTTGAGGATTTCGAAGAAGGGGCTCATAATCGGCATAGTCCTAGCGATAATTATAGCGTTGATGAAGTTGCGGGAGAAGAGGCATAGCAACATTACAAATCTCATGTGGAGAGCCATAGCATCCGTTTAGGGTTAAGGCTTTGGAGAAAGTCTCATGCGTGAGACTTTCGGGGTTTATAAGGCTTTTTCTCATCCTTGAGGTAGCTTATCTGAGCCTCACCCGTGAGATTGATAACCCTCAGAGAACAGCCTTCGTAAAGAGTTATGGATGCTTAAATCATAGAAACAAATCTGCCAAATTCCGTTTTGCGGAGCGGATTTCAGAGAAGTTTAAAATAAGGAGATAGAATTTTTACTATTCGGTTTGACATCCTTGAGGAAACATCGCACTTCTATAGAGTTCCCTGCAGATCTATGGGAGGAGCTGAAAAGCAGGGTTCCTCCGAGAAAGCGAACCGCCTTTATCATCGAGGCGATACGGGAGAAGCTT
>Ga0180301_10004868_pt1 | contig 10345 bp, 8 predicted proteins | sample GuaBasSediGuay16_FD_121797 | JGI IMG/M metagenome (GOLD analysis project Ga0180301, IMG submission 121797) | Subseafloor sediment microbial communities from Guaymas Basin, Gulf of California, Mexico - Guay16, Core 4569-2, 12-15 cm | ecosystem: Environmental > Aquatic > Marine > Hydrothermal... | reverse complement strand
CGTTGTCGTTGTTCAAGCCTAAAACTCTCCTTTTCTTTCGTATCTCTTCAGTTACAGCCAAAATGAGGAATTTTTCCACAAGAATGCCATAGAAATAGTTGAGGTAGGTCTGATATTTAGTAGTACCAATTAGGTGCTTAAACTCGTCTTTAGATAATTCTATTGGTGGTATACCAAAGAATAGAAGATTAATCCGCTCGTTTTCTGGAATAAGGTCATCGAGTTCTTCACATAACCTCTCTGCCAGAATCAGCCAGTCGAAGGCTTCGTTGTCAATGAGATAGCAATAATGCCGCCCATTGTAGTCCTCTTCAGGACTACGCCACAGGCGAATGGTTTCGAGCATGGCCACATACCAATGCTTGTCTTCAGCAATAGAATTTCTCAGTCCTTGGATTGCCTGAGTATCTCGCGTGGGCACTCCGGCCACCTCCGCAATTATTCTAAGAACCGTTTATTAGGCATATTATATCCTTGCTGAGTGGGGGTGTTCAAGGTCATATGGTTGAGATTGCGTAGTGATTCTTAACCACCCTTGCCAGCTCTGTGCCTCTTGTCACCTCTGAGCTTTGACTTGTCAGGTACGAAGACCAGGGGGTTAACTGCGTGCAGCCTCGCGGGCATGTCGAGATTGCATTGGCACCTGTGCTCCTGTGGCAGTTATGCGGGCAGAAAATTGAGGGCATGTTCTGAGTCATCTCTGCCTATTTAAAGCAGCAAGCAATTCTGTTAAGGGCAGGGTATTCAATATATGCTGTGGCTCACACCAAGCCCGCCGGGCGACGCCAACCCCAAATCGCATGAAGCCCAGATGGGTAATACTATGAGTATCGGTCCCGATGGAGAGCTTTACACCCAAATCCTTGGCACGGAATGCATGAATGTCTTTTAAATCAAGTCGCTCGGGCGTGGCGTTAATCTCCATAATCTTATTGTACTTGGCTGCTGCCCGGAAGACGGCTTCCAAATCTATGGCTACGGGCTCACGCTCTCCAATCAGGCGACAAGTAGGATGGGCAATGATGTTAACATCGGGATTCTCTATAGCGTTTATTACCCTGCGGGTCATCTTTTCTTCACTTTGGTTCATAGCGGAGTGCACGGCAGCAATCACTATATCCAATTCGGATAAAATTTCATGAGGCAGGTCCAAGCTGCCATCTGCTCGAATATCAACCTCAACGCCACTAAGTATGTGAATCCCGGTTATATGCTCGTTAAGAGCTTTGATTTCGGCAGTTTGTTCCCTCAATCTCTCCACGCCGAGACCATGAGCAATGCCCCTGCCGGCAGAATGGTCTGTGATTGCGATGTATTGATAGCCTATATCTTTAGCAGTCAGAGCTACCGCCTCGATGGTATCATGTCCATCACTCCATTCAGTATGTGTATGGAGGTCGCCCTTTATATCGCATAACTCCACGAGCTTTGGTATAGCTCCTTGTTCAGCCATTTCTATTTCACCCTGCGCTTCTCTAAGTTCTGGTGGGATATACTGAAGCCCCAGTCTATGATAGAATGCCTCCTCTGTAGAAAATTTTTCCAGCTTGTTTGTAGCTATATCAGTTATACCATATTCACTCAGCTTTAACCCCTGCTTCCGCCCTCTTTCTCTCAGGGAAATGTTATGTTGTTTATTCCCGGTAAAATACTGAAGCAAGGAGCCAAAGGAATCATGCTCCACCAGCCTCAAGTCCACTTGCAATCCGCCGTTGACAATAGCACTAGCTTTGGTTGATCCTTGAGCCAGTACCTGCCCTACTTGAGGCAGGGCAACGAAAGCATCTACTACCTCCCTCGGGTTATCGGCAGTGCCCATCAGGTCAATATCACCCAGCGTTTCCCGAAAGCGTCGTAAGCTGCCAGCAGGAGTGAGGTTTTTCATGCCGGGGACAGAACGGAGGGCTCCTAATATTTTCTCGACGATGGGCAGAGCTTCGCCAATGGGGATGCGCTGGTCCTTGCGTCGCAGTGCCTGGATTTGGTAAAGGATGTTATCAGCGGTCTTTTCGCCAAGACGGAAAAGTTTAGCCACTCGTCCTTCATTGATTGCTCGCTCCAATTCGTCCACCGAGCTTATCCTCAATTCGCTGGCAAGCTTGTTAGCCGTCTTTGGACCAATCCCTGGTATAGCCAGGAGGTTAGTGACCCCATCGGGGAACTCAGCCTTTAGATTCTCATAATAACCCAGCTTACCGGTGGTTATGAGCTCGGCAGCCTTTTTAGCTATTGCCTCACCCACACCGGGAATGCTCTGTAAGTCTTCCCCTTCGTCAAGCATGACCTTCAATTCTCTGGGATAGTGCTCGATAGCCCTGGCTGCCTTCTGATAGGCGCGAATCTTAAAGATATTCTCTCCCTTAAGCTCCAGAAGATCAGCAATATCCTGAAATACCTTGGCTACCTCGCTGTTTTTCATGGCTTTGCTCGCTTTCTATCCTTCTTTGTTTATTATACCCTTGTTTTCCAATCCTGTGATAGCTAAAAATGCTTTACATAATTTGACAAACTGCTCCAGGTCATTTTGAACGGCTTGTCCAAATAGTCGTTTATGGTACACTAATGCCACTAAAAGGCGTAATACGTCGCAATCAGAATGCAAAAGTACATCAGAAACAGGATGTTACGAGACTATGACCTGAACCTCATTACCGTAGTCGGCACATCCACGCTGGTATTAGTTCTGGACCGTTACTACCCCATAGACGTCATTTTCCCCCTATCGAATATGATTTATTACCTGTTCATCCCGCTGGCGGCAGGTTTTGTAATTTTCCGGGATAAGCCCTGGGACTATGGTATCCGCGTTGGCCGCTGGAAACCAGCTATAATTCTGACCGCAGTCTGCCTTGCTGCCATGGCGCTGATTCTCTATGGAACCGGTAAAATGCCTGAGTTTCGCGCTTACTATCACAGGGATACCATAGACTGGCCTGAGCTGTTGCTCAACCACGCACTATATATGTTTGCTTGGGAATTTCTATTCCGCGGATATATGCTGTTTGGGCTGGAAAAGTCAATAGGGAAAAGTGCTATCTTTATGCAAACCATTCCTTTCGTGCTTTTACATCTCGGGAAGTTCTTTTTGGAGACACTGGCTTGCATCCCCGGTGGCTTTATTCTTGGTTACGTGGCATATAGAACGAGGTCGTTTTTGCCTTGTTTCATCATCCACTTCGGTATCTACGCAATGATGATCCTTTTTACCAATATCTAGAGGTTGGATGCAGTTCTCAAGCTATGTCTAGAATGGCAGGTAAGAAAGAGCTTCTTTGACGTAAGGTAGTATCCTCTCAGGGTACAGGGCAAGGATGACTCCGATGAGTATTGGCCACTGGGCAAGATATATCACAAAGGGATGTCTTCCCGGCAAAGTCAGTGCTGAGACAGCAGGGTTATTGAACTCAGGAATATTGAATCTTCTATTCCCCTGCGGGTATAGCATTTCGCCGCAAAACATACCCACAAGAAAAAGCCCTAACCAGGGCAGCAGTGGGAAGTAATCTATTGTCCTGAAGCCGTAGGGCATAAAACCAAGCCAGAGCAACCAGGAAAAGTTGAAGGACATCCCCCACAGGTAAATGCCTATTGCCAGCAGCGCGATACCAGCTATCAGATTGATAAAGCGTAATCCTAAAAAGAAAGGCCCAAGTATGAATGCAATCCCGAAGAAATGAAGTATGCCGAATCGGACATATTCGTCTGGGGCGATTATCCAGGTAATCAGAGTAATCGCCATGCCCCACGCGAATATCTTCAGGCCTCTGAATAGAAACCTCGATATTCCCTTCCGTCTGGAATGGCTGATTGTAAGCGATACTCCGGCGAGGAATATGAAAGTTCCAGCAGACACCTTGGCAAACCACCACCAGAATCCATAATGCACGCCTGTGCGGTAGATATCAAAGTAATTAAGTATATAGAGCACATGGAAGGTTATCATCATTACTATGGCGACGGTACGTAAAAAGTCAATCTCCCAGAAACGTTTATGCTTACTTAGATAACTGGCGGTTGTGCGTGTCATTCGTCAAGTTGCTGGCACGATTGTATCATGTTTTAAGCAATCATCTGAAATTGGGCTTTGGGATTGTTTAGGGGTTTTGGTGGCGCCATAGTATAATAAGGCTGTGGCAAGGGAGGAGAGACGGCTTTTACTGCTTTTTGACGGCAATGCTCTGGTGCACCGCGCCTTTCACGCTCTGCCCCCGCTAACGCAACCCAAAACCGGCGAGCTGGTAAATGCCGTCTATGGCTTTGCCAGTACTTTGCTCAAAGTATTTGCTGATTTTAAGCCTACTCACTGGGCTGTAGCCTTTGACCGCCCCACACCGACCTTCAGGCATGAAATGTTCGAGGAATACAAAGCCCAGCGACCGGCTACGCCCGAGGAATTGAAAAGTCAGATAAAAAAAGTGCACCAATTGGTGGAAGCATTCCATATTCCCGTTTTTGAAATCGATGGTTTCGAAGCCGATGATATCCTGGGCACCTTGAGCAAGCAGGCTGATGAACAGGGCATTGAGACCATTATTGTTACCGGTGACAACGATATGTTGCAGGCTGTCCTGCCTCGAGTGAAAATCCTTGTCCCTAGGCGGGCCTTCGCAGATACCATCCTTTACGATGAAAAGGCAGTGGAGGAGAAATATGGCATCAGACCGGAACAACTTCCTGACCTAAAAGCACTGGTCGGCGATGTTTCGGACAATATACCCGGCCTGTCGGGCGTTGGTGAAAAGACAGCTACTAAGCTACTCCAGCAGTATGGCAGCCTCCAGGGAATATATGACCATATTGAAGATGTAACGCCGGGCAGGTTGCAGGACACGCTACGCAAGTATCGCACGCAGGCTTTCCGGAATAAAGAGTTGTCCACTATAATCAAAAGTGTTCCTATCAAACTGGATTTGAAAACCTGCCAGGTAAGCCACTATGACCGAAATGAGGTGGCCAGGCTTTTCCAGGAGCTTGAGTTTATTAAATTACTTTCCAGATTGCCCCAAGTGAAAACCGAGAGCTTTCAGTCCTCGGCAGTCAAGTGCCACACGGTGAACACTGATACGGCTTTGGAACAGCTTACGGGCGAACTGGAAGAAGCACAAGACCTCGCCATCGAGGTAGAGGCTACGAGCGAAAAGGCTGTGATAGCCGATTTGGTAGGCATCCCAATTGGTATCGGGATATCGCCAAGTCAGGGGAAGGCGTTCTATATACCTCTGGGACACCAGGGACTAAATCAGCCGCCGCAGTTGCTGTTAAACCAGGTCACAGCCCGACTCAAGCCAATTTTGGAAAACGCCAGCATAGGCAAGATTGCCTATAACGGCAAGCATGTTATGGCGGTGTTGGCTGGTTGTGGGATCAAGCTCGAGAATCTGAATTTCGACCCCATGCTCGCTGCTTATCTCTTGGGCGAAAAAAGCCTGGGGCTAAAAGAATTGGCTTTTAATAAACTGGGCGTTGAAATATCAACCCCTGCTGAATTAAACCACAAAGGGAAGAGGAGAAGCTCTCTATCTCTGCTAGAGGTGGGTCAGGTTGCCGACTACGCCTGTGTCAAGGTAAACATCCTTTGGAGTTTGAGAGAGGATTTGCAAGCCGAGCTGCGAAAGCAGGGATTGTGGCAGCTTTTCACTGGTGTCGAGATGGCTTTAATTCCAGTTTTGGTGGCTATGGAGAGAAATGGCATTCTTTTAGATACCGACCTGCTCCGGCAGATGTCACTGGAGATGGGTAGGGAACTACTGAAGCTGGAGAAGGAAATTTACAGCAGTGTCGGGCACCAGTTTAATATAAATTCCTCCCAGCAATTAGGGAGGGTGCTTTTTGAGGAGCTCAAGCTGCCCCAGTCTCGGAGGACGAAAACCGGCTACTCCACCGAAGCCTCGGTCATGGAAGCATTGAGAGATATTCATCCTGTAATCGAGCTCGTATTAAAATATCGCCAGCTTAGTAAGCTCAAGTCAACCTATATTGATGCACTGCCCGCGCTTATCAACCATAAAACGGGGAGGGTGCATACCAGTTTCAACCAGACAGGCACGGCTACCGGCCGGCTTTCCTCCAGCGACCCTAACCTCCAGAATATACCTATAAGGAGTGAGATGGGTAATAAGATAAGGAAAGCCATTATAGCTCCGCCCGGGGCATATCTTTTAAGTGCTGATTATTCGCAGATTGACCTCAGGGTTTTGGCTCACCTCTCCCAAGACCCTGGCCTCATTGCTGCCTTTGCCCGAGGTGAGGATATCCATGCCACGACCGCCTCTAAAATCTTTGGCATTCCTGTGGCGGAAGTGACTCCTGAGATGCGACGGAATGCCAAAACGGTCAATTTTGGAGTCGTTTATGGCATGAGTGATTATGGATTGGAACAAGCCACCAATCTCAGCCGGGAAGAGGCTGCTCAATTTATCTCCCTGTATTTCGAGAAATATCCCGGGGTGAAGAAGTATCTCGAGGCAACTAAGGAACAAGCCCGCAAGCTGGGTTATGTCCAGACAATATTGGGGAGGCGGCGGTTCCTGCCGGAAATTACTTCTACCAATCGAATGGTCAGGGAAGCTGCGGAGCGCATGGCTATAAATGCCCCGGTGCAGGGCAGTTCTGCTGATATCATCAAAATCGCCATGATAAATCTACACCGGGAGATGGAGAGGCGGAATCTTAAGAGCAAGATGCTGTTGCAGATACACGATGAATTGCTCTTCGAGGTGCCCGAGAAAGAAGTGGAGGAAATGAAGTCCCTGGCTGACGAACTTATGCCCAGGGCTGTCGAGCTTAGTGTCCCTGTGAAAATAGACATCAAGCTGGGCAGAAACTGGGGCGAGATGAGATGAAATGCCGGAGCTGCCTGAGGTAGAAACGATTAAGAACGAGCTTTCGCCCTGGGTCGTGGGGCGAAGTTTTACCGAAATCAACATCTTAGATGCCAGACTGGTATGCGGTGGTTCTGTTGAAGAAGTCCGTCGCGGGTTAATCGGACAGAAGGTAGAAAGACTGGAGCGACGGGGGAAATATCTCATCTTTCACCTCTCGAGTGGCAGGTCACTGATTATGCATCTCAGGATGACTGGCAGCTTGCTGTTAAATCCTAAAGACGTGGACCGCTATGCCCGGGCGGTTTTTCACCTTTCCAATGGCCACTTCCTTGTTTTCAGCGACCGTCGCCGGCTGGGGAAAATGTGGCTGGTGGACGATGCCGGTGTCGTGGTTTGCAAGCTTGGCCCCGAGCCACTGGATGAAAGTTTTACCCCGGACATTCTGGAGCAACGACTAAGCCGGCATCGTATTCCCGTAAAAGCAGCGCTTCTCGACCAGTGTATCGTCGCCGGAATCGGCAATATGTATGCCGACGAAGTCCTCTTTGCTGCTCGCATTCACCCTCTCAGAAAAGCAGACGATCTGTCGTCCGAGGAAATCCGAACTTTACATAATTGCATCCGTAGAATTCTTGTGGCAGCCATCGGCAACAGGGGCGCCAGCGTGGATACCTACGTCCGCCCCGAGGGCGAGCTGGGCACTGCCCATTTCGATTTTAAGGTTGCTCATAAGGGAGGCGAAACCTGCTCTGTTTGCGGCAGTACCATCGAGCGGTGTGTGGTGCAGAACCGTGGCACCTACTTCTGCCCCAGATGCCAGCCTTTGACTCCTCGTCTCTAATATAAAGACCGGCAGCGGCTGGATTTGAACCAGCGACCCTTGGGTTATCGACCCAAAACGGGAGGATAATTCTCAGTTTTCGCCGTTATTCGCTGGTGTTTGGTACCAAAATGATTAGGCTTCTTCTCTTCGAGATGTGGGACGGGACAAAAGGCCGGGAGAAGGGCAACAGGGGTGTGGGATATATTTTAGCTGTAAATATTCGATGGTAGAAAAACAAAACATGGTGCTATAATCTGGACAACTATAAATTGAAAGTTATTTCTCAGCTTGGACTATCGAAGGAAAGAAAATTTAAAGGAGAGAAAAAATGAAGTGGAGACTACTGATTAGTGTAGGAGCTTTCATCATTGTTGCGTTAATTTTAGGAATTATTGGTCAGTTCAGTGGCGAAACCGTATTTAATGCTTATGCACTGGGTGTTCTCGCAGTTGGGTTAGGTGCTAATAGCTTGATGATATCGTTCAACACTGCTAAAAGAACGAATAGTATAGAAGCTACACTTACGCGCATAGCAAGCTTGCAAGAAGAAATAAAAAAAGCTCAGGAGGAACAGCCAAGTTCTAGTAAACCTATATTGGCAACGTTAGAGGGGCTATCACAATATTATTTAGACTATATAGCTAAACAGAAGGGAAAGGATGAGAATGAAAAAAGTTAAGTAAATTTCAGGGAGTATTCATGAAATGCGTAAAAGAGGCTCAAAAGCTAACTGCCAGCGGCTGAATTTGACCCAGCGGCCAGAAGCTTCTTCCCTTCGAGATGTGAGACGATGCTAGAAAACCAGGAGGAGGTCGGCAGGAGTGTGGGGCAAGTTAAGGCTAAAACCAGTTTTTGGACAATATCTTGACTGATTGGAGAGAATATGCCATAGTCCAATGTATTAGCCCATCCATATAAAAAGGCACAGTTGATTTCTGGAATATCCCATATCCCAAAACTCAATTTAAGGAGCGAGAAATATGAATAACGGCTATTTGGAAAAGCTTAGTCAAGTCGAGCTGGCTCGTTGTGTCATAGATGTATTAAGACGGACAATATTGCACTACGGCATATGGTTCAGCGAAGTCAGCCATCAGTTGGGTCTGGAAGAAGCTATTCGGCTTGAAAAGGAGGCTTTCGACTGGTTTTTCCCTATAGCGGTAAATCGCTTGTCCAGAACCCTTGGCTTTGAAACTGCAGACGACTTGCCACTCTGGTTGACTAACATGGAAAAGGAAAAATTGATTAGCCTGATAAAAACTTTTTCCTTTACCTGGTTGACATGTGATGGGGTATGGTTTCGAACTGTTGAAGACAATTATGACATGTATACCAGCAAAAGGTGTAACGATACCAGCTGGGTTAAGTATTCGCCTGTTGAAGCATGCATAATAAAATCATCTTTACAGCTTCCCGAGCAAAGTGGGCTGGATGGTTTGGAACAGGCTTTGAAATTTCGGCTTTTTGCACATATCAACGAGCAGACCATCGAGAGGACGAGTGATGAACTCGTTCTTCGCATGGTGAGATGCCTGGTTCAGGAAACAAGAAAACTCAATAGGTTGCCTGATTATCCCTGCAAGTCGGCGGGACTCGTAGAATTTCCGGCATTTGCCAAAGCAATAGACCCTAGAATCAGGGTTGAATGCATCAGTTGCCCTCCCGACGAGCATCCGGAGGGATGGTTTTGTGCCTGGCGGTTTTATATTACTGAATAAGCACAGGGATTCTAATGCTTTACCAGCTTTAACTGGCATATTTGTCTTTGTGGAACTAAAGTGAAGTGGCGGCGACTGGATTTGAACGGGCGACTAAGAGCTTCTGCTCTTCGAGATGCGAGATAATACCGGCGAGGCCTCATTGAGGTATAATCTAAAAACAGATGCTCTGGAGGGTGAATGAAAGTACTGGTAGTCTATTATTCTTTGACGGGTAAAACGAGGCTGGTAGCTCAGGTAATCGCCGGAGTACTGAATGCCGCGCTGGTGGAGATTACGGAGACAAAGCCCAGAAAAATGGGGCCCCTCGTCTATTTGGTTGGCGGCTTCGCAGCTACAATAAACAGGAGGAGTAAGATAAATCCCATAGATGTCGATTTAAAACAACATGAAACGATATTTATTGGCTCTCCAGTCTGGAATTCAAGACCAGCACCGGCTATTAACTCATTTATATACCAGACAAATTTCGAAGGTCGGAGTATTATTCCCTTCTTCACCATGGCTGGCGACAATTCTGAGAAAGCTCTGGCTAATATAACGGCTAAAATAGAGAAAAGCCAAGGCAAGGTAGCAGGCTCTTTTGCCATAAAGTCGCACAGAGTGTCCGACGAGGAAATCGTAGCCAGGGCTAAGGAGGCCACAAGAAATTATCGAGGAGTCGAATAAGCTGTGCTAGGTAAACTGTCATTTCTAGGTGCAGCGAGGAATGTCACAGGTTCTTGCTATCTTCTAGAGAATCATGATACCCGTGTGCTGATAGACTGTGGGATGTACCAAGAGCGGAAGTACCAGAGCAGAAACTGGCAGCCATTTCCGTTCGGTCCTGAGTCGCTCGATGCTGTTTTTTTGACTCATGCCCATCTCGACCATTGCGGACTGTTACCCAAACTGTTACGAGAAGGATACAAAGGTAAGATATACTGCACCCAAGCCACGGCTGAGATAGCTCAGATTATCCTTCTCGATGCCGCAAAGTT
>Ga0180301_10004866_pt1 | contig 10348 bp, 11 predicted proteins | sample GuaBasSediGuay16_FD_121797 | JGI IMG/M metagenome (GOLD analysis project Ga0180301, IMG submission 121797) | Subseafloor sediment microbial communities from Guaymas Basin, Gulf of California, Mexico - Guay16, Core 4569-2, 12-15 cm | ecosystem: Environmental > Aquatic > Marine > Hydrothermal... | reverse complement strand
TGTACTGGGGCTACAAGATCTCAGTGTGGAACAACGATGGAGATACTGCGTGGCTTTACGATGCCGATGGGAGTCTGGTAGACAGAATGGATAAGTAAGTAGCTATCTCTTTTACTATGGGATGCAAATACGAACTGCGGCAGTGCAATTAACATGGACGGTGTCGTGATATTGCTCAAAGACGTGACGATCACAACCATTATCTGGTGGAAGAACTGGTTATTCAAATGTCTAATTTGCATGGCTATCGCCTTCTGTTAATTTCACAAACGCATCTTCCAGAGTTGCCCTGCAGATCTCTAATGATGTGAAGATTAAATCATGATTCTCTCCAAATTTAGCCAGATACTTTACAAGTTTCAAGTTTATCAAGAGTGTCGATGGCTGCTATTCTATCTCTATTAATAATTCCAATTTTTGCCTTTCTTTGATCGAGTCTCCCTGTATGTCAATTCCATCGAGGCGAACATCTCCTGCATCGGGGGCGAGAAGACCTGTGAGCATTCTGATTATGGTTGTTTTCCCTGCACCGTTGGGTCCAAGAAATCCAAATATCTCACCACTCTTAACACTGAAAGAGATCTGGTTGACAGCGACATCGGCACCAAAGATTTTTGTGAGCCTATTGACTTCAACTGCGTTCCTTGTCTCCTTTCCCATATCAGCCCTCTTTTGTTAATTCAATTCGCTTCATATAAAGCCCCAATGGGCCAGGGTGACACAGGTATATAAGGATGAAAAAGGGGAGTTGGGTTGTATATTTTGGTGGTGTGGCTGTTGGAAGTTGAGTTTGTTTTGGGTCTATTTGAGAGTGTAATTATGAATCTAACTGGCGTCGTAGGTACGATTGTGGCTTGGACCATGTATAGGAAATAAGCAGTATTGTGAAAAAGGTATATAATATAATATCATTATTGTTAGAGGCGTGTTCTGTTCTGTGTTGGGTTGATTTTTGATGATTGATTTGGAGAGGATTCGTGGTTTGGTTGGGGATTATGATTTGGATAATGTTGTGATTGCGACTGTTTGTTCTCATTCGAGTCTTCAGATCTTTGATGGTGCGCGGAAAGAGGGTTTTAGGACGCTTGGGTTGTGTGTCGGTGATCCGCCGCGTTTTTATGATGCGTTTCCGCGTGCTAAGCCTGACGAGTTTCTATCGGTTAATTCTTATCCTGAGCTTCTGGATCGGGCAGAGGATCTCCTTCAAGCGAATGCTGTTGTGATACCTCATGGTTCGCTCGTTGAATACCTTGGGTCTGAGAATTTTGAGGAGTTCTCTGTTCCTACTTTTGGCAATCGTCGAGTTCTTAATTGGGAGTCTAATAGGGAGCGTGAGCGTGTCTGGCTTGAGCGGGCTGGCGTTACGATGCCGCGGCGTCTCTCTGATCCTGCAGACATCAGTGGTCCTGTGATGGTGAAGTATCATGGTGCTAAGGGTGGAAGTGGTTTTTTTGTTGCAAAGACCTATGAAGAGTTTGAGGAGCGGATAGATGACACCCAGCCCTACACGATTCAGGAGTTTATTCTTGGGACACGCTATTATCTGCATTATTTTTATTCTCCGATCACCGATGCAGGGTATCGATTGAGTAAGGGTACGCTTGAGTTGTTGAGTAGGGATCGACGTGTTGAATCCAATGCCGATGAGGTCTTCAGGCTCGGGGCTCCGAGGGAGCTTGAGTCTTCTGGTATCACACCGACTTTTGTTGTGACCGGGAACGTGCCTCTTGTTGCTCGTGAATCGCTGATGCCGAAGATCTTTGAGATGGGCGAAGCAGTGGTTGAGGAATCGCTTGGGATTTTTGGCGGGATGATCGGGCCTTTCTGCCTTGAGACTGTTCTTACCGATGAGCTTGAGTTCAGGGTCTTTGAGATCTCAGCCAGAATCGTTGCTGGAACAAATTTCTTCGTCTCAGGCTCACCCTACGCCGATCTGATCTACGATGGGATGTCGACAGGGAGGCGTATCGCGCGGGAGATCAAACTCGCAATTGAACGTGATCTTCTCTTCGAGGTGATATCTTGAAGGGAGAGTTAGATGTAATTCTCCTCTACACCGCAGAGATCAAGTTCTAAGCCATGCGATTCGCGGTTAACTATCACTGACAATAATTAAAATACTAAATGTTGGTGAATGTTGAGTGGGTTATCTATTTTGGCGTTCACCTGTCACGGCTAATAGTCTTTTTATACACCCTGTGCTCGCGTTTCACGGTTATCGGGATGACTCCCTGACGCAGTTCTTCCAGTGCGATCTCGATCGGTTCTCTTCTGGAGTCTTGGATCAGTATGGGTGCACCCATCGCAATCTGGAGTGCCCGGGCGCCAACGATTCTGGCACGCTCGTATCGTGTATACTCCTCTAATTCCAACCGATCACCTCAATGATCACTTCAAAAGGGGATCTTGTAATTAATTCTGGCATGATAGTCATATCTGGATTAATTATTTTGGAAAAGCGTTCTCGTGAATCGAGGTGGGGTTGCTGAGATTCGAACTCAGGTCACAGCGTCCCGAACGCTGAAGGATCGTCCAGGCTACCCTACAACCCCCTTTACTGATATGGTGAGAGCACATCTACAAGCCCAACATGGGTTAAGAGCATCCGACGACAGCAGTATCGGTCAACACCCAGATCGTCAAGCACCCGACCAGCATCTTCATCTTCCCCATCAACACGCCTCTTGTACTCGTCCCAGACGCTTCCAATAACTTTGCCACAAGTAAAACATCTAACAGGTATCATCGATCCAATTCACCTATAAGACTTCTGCCTCTTGGCTCTTGCACCACGACCCCCAAAGTTCTTCGACTCCGTCTGACGAGAATCATTAACAAGAAGACTCCTATCGTACTCCACCAACGCATCCTTAAATCCAAGGTCACCTGTCCATTCCAAAAGTCCCTTAGAAATAGCAGTCCGCACAGCACCAGCCTGTCCCATCACACCACCACCTCTAACAACAACATCGATATCTATTCCATTGAGTATTGAATCATCATCAGAGAATTCGTTGAAGAGTACGAAAGGTTCGCTCATCTTCATTCTGACAAGCTCGGGCTCAACAATCTCAATCGGAACCTTATTGACCCTGACACGACCCTTTCCCTCCTTCAAGGTTGCACGTGCTATTGCAGTCTTCTTCTTACCCGAAGTATTGATTATCTTGACCAAAATACCATTCCTCCTATTTTTAGAACCTACCGCCCAGTTTTCTGCATAATTCACCAAGTTCAATATACTTGCTGGTACTGAGACGCATCATGGATGCATCATCCAATTCACTCATCTTCTCACCCTTGAACTCTTCTGGCACGCCAACATACACCTTAAGCCTGGAAAGGGCATCCCTGCCACGCTGCCGCTTGTATGGCAACATGCCCCGAACCGTGCGCTTGAGCAACCTGTCGGGCCGCTTCGGATAGTAGGGACCCTGCTCTTTAATGCCACGCTGGCGCGATTGAAGATAATCGGCAAAGGTCTTAACCTTTGAACCAGAAACGATCGCATGCTCAGCATTCACGATAGCGATCGTCTCACCGTCTAGTAAGCGCTTTGCAACAACACTTGAAAGACGTCCCAATATAAGCCCAGAAGAATCAATAACCGTCATACCATTATCACACCATGATCTTAACACCGCTGCCGCCAGGTTCAGCATCCATCAGCTCTTCAATAGAGATACAGCTACCGCCAGCACCAAGAATCTTCTCACGTGCACTCGTGCTGAAACTGAAGGCTGCAACCCGCACAGAATGCTCGATACACCCAGCACCCAACACCTTACCAGGAACAACCACCAGCTCCTCCTCCACGGTATACCTATTAATCTTCCCAATATTAACCTCAGCAAAATCACGAGTAGGACGCTCAAGCTTCTTTGCAAGAACCCGCCAAAGAGAAACGCCCTCCGACCGAGACTTCACCTTCAACTCATCAATCAAACGAACCAAATTCGGATCCGACTTACGCACGATACTTTTACTCATAAATTTGCCCTCAAAAAGCCACAATCACGGCTGACTCACGCAAACTTGCTCGCGTTCGACTGAAAAAACAGCCATACGCCACAAGGGCTAAACCAGATAATAACGCATCTACCATACACCTGCTAATACATAAGCATTGTGTTGTTTTTCGACGCTGCAGTCCACTCATAAGTCTTTTTCCTATCACTGCTTTGCCTCATTGGTTTTTTAAAACAATTTATAATAATTATTTCTCATCTATCATCAATAATCTTTATATATCATTAACATTGATTAGAGTAGTGTTTCACTCTAAAAATAGGAGGAAAAGATGTATGGCAAGGAAATATTGTAGAAAGTGTGGAAGAGTGTGGTACACCGAGGAGACAAAATGCCCTAGCTGCGGCTCAGCAGACGTCAAAGAATCAGGTAGCGCCTTTGGTGCAACAGGAATAGCAACTAATTGACAGACCGAGCTTGCTTCACCCCCCTGTACACCCCCTACAAATCTTTTTTTATTTTTTCAGAGCTTTTTTTCAACTCTCCCTCACCGAGCTGGAGAATAAGCTGATAGGGCACGGTTAGAGAAGAGTGAATGAGAGTTTTTCATATTTGTTCATCTCTTCCAGAACTCGGGTGCGAAGAGGACGAGGACTGTTATCACCTCGAGCCGACCTATCCACATGTTAAAGATCAACACGATCTTGCCGATTGCGGACAGGCTTCCGTAATTTGACATGGGCCCTACTATTCCAAAGCCTGGTCCAACGTTTCCAAGTGTTGTTGCAGAGGCACTGAGGCTGCTTATAAAATCGATACCGAGGATTGAGAGTATGAGTGTGCTTATCACAAAGGCGACGATGTAGAGTGTGATGAATGCAAAGACCGATTGGAGTATCTCGCCTGAGATCACCTTCCCGCCGAAGCGGACAGGTTTCACCACGTGCGGGTGGATCGCCCTGAAGAGCTCTCTTGAACCATACCGGACAGCAAGCGATATCCGCACAACCTTCATCGCACCACTAGTCGAACCTGCACACCCTCCAACAAACATGAGAAAAAAGAGAATGGTCTTTGGAAAATCACCCCACTGGTTGAAGTCAGCAGTCGCAAAACCAGTTGTGGTCATAATCGAAACTGTTTGAAAACTGCCCAACCGTATCGAGTCAAAAAAGTTCAACCCAGTGGACGTTAGGTGTACCGCGATCAGGACTGACGCACAAACCAAAATAAGGGTGTACACCTGAAACTCACGATCCCTGAAAAGGCTCGTTCTGTCCCTTAAAATGGTCCTGTAATGAAGTGCAAAGTTTGCACCTGCTATAAACATGAAAACCAGTATTATCATCTCCACAATCGGGCTCTGATATGCCATTGTGCTATCAGCGCGCGGCGAGAAACCGCCCGTCGACATCGTCGAGAACGTTGTTGTTATGGCATCGTAGAGAGGGAGACCTGCAAGCTTCAGTGCGACCATCTCAACGATCGATATCAACACGTATGCTATCCAGAGTATCTTGGCAGTTGCCTTCAAGTGCGGGGTCAATTTGTCAGACGCAGGACCTGGTGTCTCTGCCTTGAATAGCTGGCGTCCAGCAATCCCAAGCCCTGGTGCAATAGCAAGCACGAGCACTATAATACCCATGCCGCCAAGCCACTGCGTGAGACTACGCCAGAAGAGAAAACTTCGAGTGTGAGACTCAATATCGATGAGGATCGTTGATCCAGTAGTAGTAAAACCTGCCATCGACTCAAAGAGAGCATCAACAAGATGCAGACCGAAGAAAACGTACGGAACAGCCCCGAAGATGGTAACAATGAGCCATCCGAAAGCCACAATGGCAAAACTCTCACGCCGCCTGAACTCAACCCCATGCTTCAGAACAACCGAGAGAACTACTCCGACGAGGCATGTGAAGATCGCTGTCACCCCAAATATCATGACCGACCCATGCTCCCCATAGTAAATAGCAACTCCAATCGGGAGCAGCATCAGTACCCCAAGCATCATCAGAAGTTCGCCTATTACACCGAAAACCGCTTTATAATTCATCTTCCTCTGCTACTGTTCCTTTCCTCAAATACGCATCTACCAGTGTCTTGAACATCTTTCCATGATTTGGATATTTGAGATGCAGAAGTTCATGTATAATCGCCTCTGATCTTATTTTCTCAGACGCCTCTAAAAGAGAAATATCAAATGTTAGCCTTCCTTTGCTCGAGCAACTCGCAATTTTTCGCTTCATTCTCCGCAGATGTATCTCCTTTGGCTCGACACCCACTTTTCCTGCCCATGCTCGCACATCTTCCTTGAACTTTCGAGGTGTGATCATTCACCACCACCCACAAGCACACGCATTATACGCTGAACCATGTCTTTGGTTCTGGATATATCGTTCGATGACTGGAGCAAGTTCTTATAGAGTTCCTGCTTGATCTTTCTCTCATGATTCTCGCTCGTCTTCCAGTGGGGGTATTTTTCAAACACTTCGCTCATCTGATTTGCTATATCCTCAGGTTCATCGAGACCCTCGCTTTTCAAGATCCAGAATACAGAGAATAGATCAACAGACATCTTTCTCTCCGCCTGCTCCTTTCGGGATGCGTTGATTTCATCAATGATATTTTTTAGATCTTCTAAAGTCTCTTCGGTTGTCTTCTGTCGGTTTTTATACAGTTCGGCTATCAGTTCAGCCTTCTCGCCAATAGAGATAAGATATGGCAGACGATGGGCATTCTCCTTGATGAACTTTTCAATGCTTCGCAGAAGATTGAAGATCTTCTCTGTATCTGAGGCATTGCTCTCTTCGATCTTCCTTATGGTTGCTTCATCGATCTCATAAATATCCAGTGTGGATCTTATCTCACCACTTTTTGTATGTTCCTGGACCAGTTTGGCTGTTTTTCTTGAGAACTCTTTGCTAACCATGATACCCGGGTCATAAGCCTCTCTCAGAATCCTGTACATCCTTGCAAGCTTCTCAACCTCTGCAAGGTAAGGTCTCAGGAATGCATCGGGTGATAGGATCTCATAGATCTCTGATACCTCTTTGAAGAAGCGATAATACTCATGCCTTAGCTCTTCGTCCCTGAAGTATTCAAGAACGGCTTCAACTGCCTTATCCTGACTCTTATCTTTGATGATTGTTAGATACGTCTTTCTTGCATCTTCCACCAGTTCAGAAAAGAGATCTTTCAGGACCTTTATGTCATGGACCACTCCCGCTATATCCTGCGAGTCAAAGGCAAGGGCTTTCTCAAGGTTGTCAAATATACCAACAAAATCAAGGACAAAACCTGATGATTTTTTCCTGCCTGTTTCGTCTTCATGAGGTCTATTCACCCTTGCAATAGCCTGCAATAGCACATGATCCCGCATGGGTTTATCCAGATACATGCAATAAAGTATAGGGGCATCAAAACCTGTGAGAAGCTTTTCTGTTACAATAAGTATCTTTGGAAGTTTCTCTGGATCTCTGAAGTCCTTTCTTATCTGTTTCTCTTCTGTATCTGATAGATGATACTTTTTAAGCTCTTCTGAATCGTTGTAACCTGCACTATAGACAACCCTTGAATAATTCTCAGGGAGGTATTTATCCAGTTCTTCTTTGTAAAGGGCGCAGGCTTCTCGATCCACACCAACGAGGAAGGCTTTGTACTCCATCGGCTCAATATAATCCTTATAGTGATCTGCAACATATCTGGCAACCTTTTCTACCCTTTCTTTGTTTTTGAGCATATTTCTGAGGTTGACAGCCTTTTCAAGAACTTTCTCAAGCTTAAGAGGATCGTTCATCCCCTGTGCTTCTCTGAGGTTCAGAAAGTCTCGCTCAAGCGTCTCCTTATCAACTTGCAATTCGTTTGGTGCGAGTGTGTAGTGGAGAGGCACGGTTGTACCATCCTCTATCGATTCTGCTATGCCGTATTTATCCAGATAACCATGTGGGGGATCATCCTTCCCGAAGACGATGAATGTCCCTTTTCCATAAGCTGTCCTGTCGATGGGTGTGCCTGTGAACCCGATATAGGTTGCATTGGGAAGCGCACCTGTTAAGTAGTTTCCTAAATCTCCTCCTGTGGTTCGGTGTGCCTCATCCACTAGCACAAAGATGTTCTCTCGTCTGTTAATATTCGCTGGTGTTTCATCAAACTTATGGATCATCGAGACAATCAAACCTCTCTGATCCGCTGCTAATAACTTTTTAAGGTGTCTTTTGCTCTTTGCAACCTCAACCTGCTTGATCCCGACTGCTGCAAGATTTCCAAATAACTGCTGCTCCAGTTCGTTTCTGTCAACGAGCATAATCACTGTTGGGTTCTCAAATATGGGGTTCTCGATGATCTTCTCTGCTGCTGTTATCATCGTATAGGTCTTGCCTGACCCCTGCGTGTGCCAGATGAGTCCCCGCACCTTTTCTTCTGATTCTGCCCGTGCAATCACCCTCTCAACAGCCCTCATCTGATGCGGTCTGAGTATTACCTTCTTGAGTTCATCATCCTGGCGCGTGAAGAGTATAAAATCGGTGAGAACCTTGACTATCCTGTTTTTATCGAAAAAACTCTTAACAAGGGTCTCAAAGTCCCCCTCTGCTTCCTCTTTCCAGTTGAAGAGCGATTTATCGCTGATGTTCCATGTGCCACTATAGTAATACCCGATGATGTGTGTCAGGGCATAGACCTGAAGGATCGCGAGAAGCTCAGGGCATTCCCTGTGATATCTCCTGATCTGATCCATTGCTTCGGCAATCCTTTCGATCTTGTGAGAAGCCTTGGTCTCAATTAGAAAGAGTGGAACGCCGTTTATGAGAAGAACAAGATCAGGTCTTATCGTCTTACTCCCGTTTGTGAAGCTGAACTCATCGGTCACATGAAACCTGTTTCGCTCGAACTCCTCAGTATCGACAAACCTTACGTTCCGTTCTCGTTTTTCATTTGGGACAAATACAGTCCTCAAGCCTTTGATATACTCCAATGCTACCTCGTTACCCTCGATGTTTGGTCGGATCCTCTCAAGCCTTTTAATAAGCTCTTCAGCCAAGAGATGATCCATAAAATCTTGATTGAGCCGCTGCATCTGATCTATAAACAACTCTCTCAAAACAAAGCCCGTTCTACCGCCCCTGAGCCTCAACGCCTCATCAGGACTGATATACTCCCAGCCAACTTCAGTTGCATATTTAAGAAGCGGGTTTTGAACAGCCCCCCGCTCACCGCCAAGCAAACTCATCTAACACCCTCAAATTCCTTCTCGATCAATCTTTGTATCTCTTCTTCCAGTACAGGAAGCCTATTTTTTATGATATCCCATACGATATCCCAGTTCACACCAAAATAAAAATGGATGATCTTATCTCTTGTTCCAGCGATCTTCTTCCATTCAATCTTGTCATGTTTCTCCTTGAAATCCAAAGAGAGGTTTTTAACTGCTTCACCTATTATCTCAATATTGCGTACAACTGCGTCCTCTGTCTTTAAGTCCTTTAAAAACCCATTATAGCTCATATCTTCAATATACGATCTGATTCTCCTTATCGCTTCCTGAATATCCCTGAGAAATTCCACATCCCCTCTTTTAGACATAGATCACACTCTCCATAATTTCTTTTGCGATCTCTTTAATCCTTATTCCTTTAACACCTTCAAGAGTTAGAAGGTCCACCCTTTTCCCAAAAAGTTCTTCCAGGTAAAATGCCAGATCGATGAAGTTATCAAAGGTAGGCTTCTCAAATTCAACAAGGATATCGACATCACTCGTCACTTCCTCCTCACCCCGCACATAAGAGCCGAATACCCCTATCCGCTTAACACCATACCTTTCCCTTATCTCCCTTTCATGCTCTCTCAGGATATCAATCACACCCATTATCAGACCTCCAGATGGTTCACTCTTATCCTTCCTGTCATAAGATTGTTGAGAAGGGTTTTAAATAGTTCGTCAAGGGCTTTCTTTTTGTTCTCTTCGGCTTCGATCTTCTGTTCAACGGCAGAGAGGATAGAGGCGATCTTTTGCTGGGTTGTGGGTGGAGGGAGGGGGATTGAGAATTGACTTAATGCACGCCAAGATGTTCTGGGGTGATTCACCCCCGTCATTGTTTTAGCTGCATATTCTCTGAATTCATCCGCATGTAGAAAATATGATAAAAATGTGTTACTCGCGTTATTATTTGTCTTTACCACGATAATATCTGTTGAACACATTCCTTCAAAATCTACCAAAATGCACTTATCCAGATAAGGTCTCAATTTTCCATATAAAATATCTCCCGAATAAAATTTACTTTTGGCGCTTCGCACGTCATCACTATACCCAAACTTCTTCAAACTATGTTCCCCTGGATTTATATGTTCAAGTCCCACGTATTTAGATTTACTATTTCTT
>Ga0180301_10004864_pt1 | contig 10352 bp, 9 predicted proteins | sample GuaBasSediGuay16_FD_121797 | JGI IMG/M metagenome (GOLD analysis project Ga0180301, IMG submission 121797) | Subseafloor sediment microbial communities from Guaymas Basin, Gulf of California, Mexico - Guay16, Core 4569-2, 12-15 cm | ecosystem: Environmental > Aquatic > Marine > Hydrothermal... | reverse complement strand
TCAAGAACAAAAAGGAGGAAGATAGAATTAAAAAAGAGATATTGGCAAAAATAATCAAGGGTTCTAAGGTAGATATTCCTCCTTTGCTTGTAGAAAGGGGAATTGAGAACAAGATGAGGAGATTAGAAGAAGAACTCCAGAAAAATGGAATGACCTTTTCTGAATACCTTGAAAAAAACAACACCACTGAAGAAAAGATAAAAGAATTTTTTAAGGCTCAAACGGAAAATGAACTTAAACTTCTTTTTATTTTGGAGGAAATTGCTCGAAAGGAGGATATAAAAGTTACACCCGAGGAAATAGATAAAAATCTTGAATCAATGGTTCAAGGTGAAAATAAAGAAGCTAAGGTTAAAAATCTCAAAAGAGAACTCATTAAGAGAGGGAGATTAGGTGGCTTTATTCAGAGAATTAGAGATGAAAAGGTTATTGACTTTCTTTATCAGCAAGCAGATGTTTCAGGTGTCGTTTCTTCTGATTGATGTATAATATATTAGAAAGACAAATTCTACTAAAAGGAGAACAAAGATGGCTTTGATCCCTATAGTTATAGAAAGAACTGCAAGAGGGGAGCGAGCCTACGACATATATTCCCGTCTTTTAAAAGACAGAATAATATTTATTGGTGCCCCCATTGATGATGCCGTTGCTAATGTGGTGATAGCTCAGATGCTCTTCCTTGAAGTTCAGGATCCCAAGAAGGATATCCACCTTTATATAAACTCTCCAGGAGGTTTGGTTACTGCTGGGCTGGCTATTTACGACACCATGCAATATGTGAAACCTGATGTTTCTACTATCTGCATGGGCCAGGCAGCATCAGCTGCTGCCCTGCTTCTGGCTGCAGGAACCAAAGGGAAGAGATTCTCTCTTCCCAATGCCAACATCCTTATCCATCAGCCTCTTGGAGGCGCCAGGGGGCAGGCTACCGATATAGGTATTCAGGCTCGTCAGATTTTAAGGATAAAGGATAGATTAAACGAAATTCTGGTCAGGCATACAGGTCAACCCAAGGAAAAGATAGAAAGGGATACGGATAGAGATTTCTACATGACTCCCTATGAGGCAAAGGAATACGGGATAATTGATGAGGTTATAGAATCCAGAAAGTAAAAAGTAAATGAAAAAAAGAGAAAATTCAACACCTCGTTGTTCCTTTTGTGGGAGAAGTCAGTTAGAAGTAGAAAAGCTTATTTCAGGAATTGATGCCTTCATCTGTGATCGTTGTATATTTTACTGCAATCAGATTTTGCAAAGAGAGAGGGAAAAGACCGATTCCTTTCTAAACAACCTTAGCCTGAATAACCTTCCTAAACCAAAGCAGATTAAAGAAAAACTGGATGAATGGGTTATTGGTCAAGAAAGGGCAAAAAAGGTTCTTTCAGTTGCCGTTTATAATCACTACAAACGAATTCTCTCTAATCTGACCGATAAAGATAAAAGTGTTGAAGTAGAAAAGAGTAATATTCTCTTGATTGGTCCTACTGGTTCAGGAAAGACACTTCTTGCAAGAACGCTGGCCAGAATACTACATCTTCCTCTTGTTATAGCTTCAGCTACCAATGTTACTGAAGCAGGTTACGTGGGAGAAGATGTGGAAACTATACTTTTGCGTCTTCTTCAAAAAACGGATTTTAACATTCCTTTAGCCTCAAAGGGGATTGTCTATATTGACGAGATAGACAAAATTGCCAAAAAAAGTGGCGCTAATCCTTCCATCACTCGAGATGTTTCCGGAGAAGGTGTTCAACAGGCTCTCTTAAAAATTCTGGAAGGGACCATAGCCAATATTCCGCCTCAGGGAGGTAGAAAACATCCTCATCAACAGTTCATTCAGCTTGACACCACCAATATTCTCTTTATCTGCGGAGGAGCCTTTCCAGGTCTGGAAGATATAGTTAAAGAACGTATAGGGAAAAAAGCTGTAGGATTTTCCCGGGAGAAGGAAACCGATAAGTCTCAGGTGCTTAACCACCTTATTCCTGATGATCTAATTGAATATGGATTCATCCCGGAATTTGTAGGCAGGCTTCCGGTGGTAGTTACTCTTGATAGATTAACCAGGGTCCAGCTTAAAAAGATTCTCTTTGAACCCAAAAATGCCATTGTTAAACAATACCAGAAGCTGTTCGAGCTGGAGGGGATAAAGCTAACTTTTACCGATGAGGCTATGGAGGAAATAAGCCGTATTACTTATGAGAGAGAAATGGGAGCAAGAGGTCTGCGGGCAATTGTTGAGGATATTATGCTGGATTTGATGTATGATCTTCCCTCTCGTAGCAATGTTAAGGAATGTGTAATTGATCGGGATGTTGTTGCTAAAAAGAAAGCTCCCATTATACTTACCCAGAAGATGACGGCCTAAAAGGAGTATTAGATATGAAAAAAGGGGAAATAGTTAAAATATCCGGTCCCCTTGTTGTGGCCAAAGAAATTCCAGGTGCAAGAATGTTTGATGTGGTTAGAGTTGGAAAGGAGGGGCTTTTTGGAGAGATACTCGAAATAAAGGGAGAACTGTGTTCTATTCAGGTTTATGAAGATACAAGTGGCTTAAAGCCTGGCGAACCAGTGGAGTCTTTATATTACCCATTATCCGTTGAACTTGGTCCAGGACTTCTTGGTAATATCTACGATGGTATTCAACGTCCTCTGGACTTAATTAGAGCTCAGGTGGGGGATTTTATTAGTAGAGGGATAGAAGTTAAAGCTGTTGACCGAAAAAAGAACTGGGATTTTTCACCCCGGGTAAAGGAAGGTGATCGGGTAGTTGCTGGAGATATTCTGGGGGTGGTGCAGGAGACAGAAATTATTGAACACAGGATAATGGTTCCTATTGGTATAGAAGGAAAGGTTGAAAAAATCCACTCAGGACCTGCCCGGGTGGAAGATGTTATAGCCATAGTTAGAACCCCTGAAGGAAAAGGAGAAAAAATTACCATGCTCCAGCGATGGCCGGTAAGAAAAATGCGACCCTATAAACAGCAACTTGATCCTGAAGAGCCTTTAATCACCGGCCAAAGAGTTATAGATACCTTTTTTCCCATTGCCAAAGGAGGGACTGCTTGTATTCCCGGCCCTTTTGGAAGTGGAAAAACCGTAATTCAACACCAGCTTTCCAAGTGGGTTGATGCTCAAATCATTGTTTTTGTTGGATGTGGGGAAAGAGGAAATGAGATGTGCGATGTTTTACGTGAGTTTCCCAAGCTGAAAGATCCCCGGACCGGGAAACCCTTAATGCAAAGAATCATCCTTATTGCTAATACTTCTAATATGCCGGTTGCTGCCAGGGAAGCCTCAATTTATACAGGGATTACCATAGCTGAGTATTACCGGGATATGGGATACGATGTAGCTTTAATGGCTGATTCGACCTCTCGCTGGGCAGAAGCTTTGAGGGAGATGTCGGGTCGTCTGGAAGAGATGCCTGGAGAAGAGGGTTATCCTGCTTATCTTCCCTCCAGACTTGCCGAGTTTTATGAGCGTGCGGGAAGAGTGATAACTCTGGGGAGTGATAAAAGAATTGGTTCTCTATCGGCTATTGGTGCGGTATCACCTCCAGGTGGAGATCTTTCTGAACCTGTGACTCAGGCTACTTTAAGAGTAGTAAGAGTATTCTGGGCACTTGTGGCTGAACTTGCCTACCAGAGGCACTTTCCTGCTATTCACTGGCTTAGAAGCTACTCACTTTATCTTGATTCACTTACCGATTATTTTACCCGGGAGGTAGCTCCTGACTGGATGGATCTCCGGAAGAAAGCTATGGCAATTTTACAGAAAGAAGATGAACTTCAGGAGACTGTGAGACTGGTAGGACTGGATGTTCTTTCTCCTCAGGATAGAATAACCATGGAAACTGCACGTTCCATTAGAGAGGACTTCCTTCAGCAGTTCGCCTTTCATGAAGTTGATACTTACTCGCCCATAAGAAAACAGTATCTCATGTTAAAACTCGTTCTTGAATACTACGACCTCTGCATGGAGGCATTGAAAAGAAATGCTCCACTGGACAGATTAATTGAGCTTCCCGTAAGAGAAGAAATTGCGCGAGCCAAATATATTCCCAATGAGGAAGCGGAAGAGAAAATCGAGAAAATCCGTAAAAAATTAAAAGATCAAATAGACAGAATAAAAGATAAAGTTGAAGTCTAAAAAACCAGGAGAAGAGGTAAATTATGGGAAGAGAATATACGAGGGTAAAGGAGTTAACCGGTCCTCTTATGCTGGTTGAGAATGTTGCTGATGTTGCTTTTGAAGAACTGGTAGAAATAGAACTACCCACAGGGGAAAGACGAAGGGGAAGAGTTCTGGAAGTAACCTCGGATGCTGCCCTGATTCAACTCTTCGAGCGTGCTACAGAATTAGGTATAGAGGGTGCAAAGGTGAAGTTTCTGGGTAAAGGGATTCAGCTTGGAGTTTCCAGTGACATTCTGGGTAGAGTCTTTGATGGGTGGGGAAGACCCCGTGATGGTGGAGCAGACATCATTCCCGAGAAGAGACTGGATATAGGAGGTAAGCCTATAAACCCTGAAGCTCGGGCTTATCCAGAAGAATTTATCCAAACCGGTATTTCTGCTATTGACGGTTTGAATACATTATCCAGGGGGCAAAAACTTCCCATTTTTTCGGCATCCGGACTTCCTCATGTTCAACTTGCTGCTCAAATTGCAAGACAGGCAAAGGTTTTGGGAAAGGAAGAAGAGTTTGCTGTTGTGTTTGCGGCAATGGGAATCACCTTTGAGGAGGGTAACTTTTTCATTCACGATTTTGAAAAGTCAGGAGCAATTGAGCGTTCTGTCATTTTTTTAAACCTTGCCGATGACCCGGTGATTGAAAGAATAGCAACCCCCAGAATGGCCCTTACTTGTGCAGAATATCTTGCTTTTGAGAAGGATATGCATATTCTGGTTATTTTAATTGACATGACTAACTACGCGGAGGCCTTGCGGGAACTATCAGCTGCCAGAAGAGAGGTTCCAGGAAGACGCGGATATCCCGGGTATCTCTATACGGACCTTGCCACCATTTACGAAAGAGCAGGGAGAATAAAAGGTAAAAAAGGTTCCATTACACTTATTCCTATACTGACCATGCCAGATGATGATAAGACACATCCCATACCTGATCTTACTGGATATATTACCGAAGGTCAGATAATTCTTCAAAGAGACCTTCATCAAAAGGGGATTTATCCTCCCATAAATGTTTTGCCTTCCTTATCCAGATTGATGGATGAAGCTGTGGGGGAGGGAAAAACCAGAGAGGATCATCGTGAACTGTCCAATCAGCTTTATGCGACCTACGCTCGGGGAATAGAGATAAGAGAACTCGCTCTGGTTATGGGCGAGGCAACTCTCAGTGATATGGATAGAAGGTATCTTAGCTTTGCCGATGAATTTGAGAGAAGGTTCGTTAATCAGGGTGAGGATGAAGATAGAACGGTGGAGGAAACCCTGAATCTGGGATGGGAGCTTCTCAGGATGATGCCCAAATCAGAACTAAAGAGGGTAAGAGAAGAATATATTACTCGTTACGGACAATGGAAGAAGGAAAAAGAACGGGAAGTAGCAAAAGTTTAATGTGAGGGATAGTCATGCCAAGGATTCCTCAGTTTAATCCCACCAGGATGGAGCTTTTAAAGCAGAAGAAAAGGTTAGAAACTGCCAGAAGAGCTCATGATCTTCTGGAAGATAAAAGAGACGAATTGATCCAGAGGTTCTTACCCCTTATAAAGGAACTCAGGCTTCTTCGGAGAAGAGTTCAGGAAAAGTTAAGGAGAGTTTACTTAGATTTTCAAATGGCAAAAATGATTAACGGGGAAAAGGAAATTGAACAGGCTTTTCTTTTAACTCAAGTAAAATGTGGGGTTGAAATAGCAGGTTACTCCCCGCTTGGATCTCCCAATTTCAAAATAGTGGTGGAAGGAGACCCTCTCTGTTATGGTTTTCGTGAAACAAACTGGAAGCTTGATGAGGGGGTTAGAAATTTCCGTGAGATTCTACCCGATCTTTTAGAACTTGCTCAAAAAGAGGAGGAGGTAAAGAGACTGGCCCGAGAGATAGAAAGAACTCGGAGAAGGGTCAATGCTCTCGAATACATATTTATCCCTCAAATTGAACAAATGGTGAAATATATAACCATGAAACTGGAAGAGAGAGAGCGTGCCCATATCGTAAATATAATGAAGATAAAGGAGCTTATGCAGAGAGAGTAACTGGCAAATTGAAAGATAAAATAGCCTGCTTCATTAGAACATACCTTTTCCCAACAGAAACTTTCATTTATGAGGCAATAAGGAATATAAAGAATTTTACAGTGGTTGTTTTGGCCTGTAACTTAATAAACACCCACCTTTTCCCTTATCATGAAATAATCTCTCCTCCTCGAGTTTCAAAACAACTGCCCTTTTTTGGGAAATTACTGGAAAGAATTTTTTTTGCCCGAGTTATAAAGGAAAAAAGTGTAAAATTAATCCATGCCTGGTATGGATGGAGTGGAATAATGATTTTACCGGTATGTAAAAAACTGGGATTGCCCCTGATTACAAGTTTTCACGGATTGGACGTTTCACGTCTTCCCCGCCATTTTTTTTACCGTCGGAAACTTTTCAGTTTATTCAAAAGAGGCGATCTTTTTTTAACCAGATCCTTTTTTATGAGGGATGAGGTAATAAGATTGGGATGTCCTCCAGAAAAAGTTCTGGTCCATTACGGAGGGATAGATGTGAGCAGATTTAAATTAAAAGAAAAAACAAGAGCTCGCGAGATTAAAATCCTCATGTGTGGAAGAATGGTAGAGAAAAAAGGTTTTAATTATGGGATACTTGCCTTTTCCAGAATTTCCAGGAAATACCCCAGGGCTCGAATGATTATAGTGGGAGATGGAAAATTAAGGCAACCTCTTGAGAAACTTGTCTTATCTTTTAATCTCCAGGATAAGGTAGAATTTTCTGGATTTTTACCTCACCACGAGGTTGAGAAAAAAATGAGAGAGGCAGATATTTTTCTTGCACCCAGTGTTACCGCCAGAAATCAGGATAAAGAAGGTATCCCCAATGTTATAAAAGAAGCCATGGCCTGTGGACTTCCTGTTGTCTCCACCTATCATGCGGGGATTCCCGAAATTGTGCGGGATGGAGAAACTGGTTTTCTGGTTCCGGAGAGAGATGTTAACCTTCTTGCTGAAAGACTGGATTATCTTCTTTCTCATCCTGAAATCTGGACAGAGATTGGTATGAAGGCAAGAGAGCTTATATGGAGAAAATTCAATCTTTTTACCCAGACACAAGAACTTGAAAAAATTTACTCAAGATTTATAAAATGAAGATAAGCATTGTAATTCCCACATATAACAGGAAAAAAGTGTTAAAAAGATGCCTACAGCTTTTGTTTGCTCAAGAGTTTCCTTCCTCTGAATACGAAATAATTCTGGTTGACAACGGCTCAACAGATGGAACAGATAAAATAGTTGCTTCTCTTTCATCTTCCTGCAGTTTTACTTACCTTGTGGAACCAAGAAGAGGACCCCATATTGCACGTAATCGGGGAATTAAAGCTGCCCGCGGGGAAATTATAGTTTTTGTTGATTCTGATATTCTGACTCCACCTGGTTTTCTGATGGAACACCTGAAGTTTCATGAAATATACGGAGACAAGGTAATTGTTAGCGGGCCAGCGGTTAGAACCTCTAATTTAATGGACGACTTTTCTGACATTGAAAAAAGAAAAAGAAAAAAGAAGTTTTTTGATTGGTCAGGCCCTTCTCTCATTACCTCTAACCTTTCAGTAAGAAGGGAACATCTATTAAAGGTGGGAGGATTTGATGAGGAATTTGAAGGTATGGGCTGGCATGATTGGGATCTGGGATTAAGACTTATAAAATCAGGACTTACACCAAAAAGGAATCTTGATGCTATAGTTTATCATTACAAAGAGAAAAGAGAATCAACTGATCTTTCTGAACTTCTTAAAAAGAGAATAGAAAGAGGACGAAATGCTGTTTTATACTATAAAAAACATCCTTCTTTCAGAATAAAACTGGGAATAAGAGCACATCAGCTTTTAACTGACAGATTTTTCTGGTGGATTGATAGCTCTACAGGAGAGAGAATTGTTAACTGGGCAAGAAAAAACAGGGAGAAGTTTCTGCTTGAGCTTCTTATCCAGTGGAAATTAGACAGAGCCTATGTTCAGGGATTGAGGGAGGGCATGAAAAAATACGGGGTTAAACTATGGCCATTGATGTGAGTGTCGTGGTTGTCTCATATAATAGAAAAAGATTTCTAAAAAAATGCCTTGAATGTCTTTTGTGGCAGGATTATCCCGAAGATAACTATGAAATCATTGTTGTTGACGATGGTTCAACCGATGGAACTGATAAGATGTTTGAGATGATGGATTATCCACAGAGAGTGCGGTATTTTTGTAGTCCAGAGAGACTCGGACAGTCTAAAGCCAGAAACAGGGGTATTTTTGAGGCTAAGGGAGAGGTGATCATTTTCACAGACAGCGATGCGTTTGCGCCTCCCTGGTTTATTCGGGAGCATATGGTCTGGCATCAAAAAGACAGCAAATTAATAGTTGATGGACCGGCAATAAATGTTTCAGGGGAAAATTATTTAAAAGAACCTCCCTGTGATTCATCATTAGTTAACATCCTTGCTTTCTTTGACTTCTGGGGAGCAAGCTTCATAACTGTTAATACCTCCTGCAGAAGGGAGAATCTTATAAAAGTGGGAGGATTTGATGAGGATTTTGGCAGGGGATTTGGCTGGCAGGATCGGGAACTGGGTTTAAGATTGAGAAGTTTTGGCTTGAAAAGAGTTAAAAATAGAAAGGCCTATGTCCTACATTTTCGGGCTGAGGAAAATGATCTGGTCTGGATTGCCCAGAAAAGAAAGGAGAGAGGAGAAAATGCGGTTTTATACTACAAGAAACATCCTCTCTCCAGCGTAAAAAGGGAGGTTCGTTTCCACTATCTTTTTTATGACGAGCTTTTCAGAAGATTTGGTTTTGGGGGAAAATATCTTAACCTGGATTATCTAAATAAAAAGAGCAAAAGCCCCCTGTTTCCTCTGTTGAAAAAGCTTTACCTCATACAAAATTATGCGGAAGGGGTAAAAATTGGAATGCGTAAATACAATGTAAACCCGAATAACAGAAGATGATTAAGGCAAGCATCATTATACCAACTTACAATCGAAGAAAGCTGCTGGAGAAATGTCTGCAAGCCCTTTTTCATCAGACCTACCCTTCTGATCAGTACGAAATAATCCTTATTGATGATGGATCAACCGATGGGACTGAAACCATGGTCCAGTCACTTTGCGCACCCTGCAAGCTGGTTTATGTTAAAAACAAATGCAGGATAGGACAGCCTAAATCAAGAAATAAGGGAATTGAGCTTGCTCAAGGAGAGTACATAATTTTTGTAGATAGTGATATAATCGTGATTCCTCAATTTGTTGAGGAACATTTGAAATTTCATCAAATTTACGGAGATGTTATAGTCAATGGGGAACTGATCTACATATCCAGCTTCCATGAGATTGGAAAGAAGAGAAAGAGTCTGTGGGATATATCTTTTTCCTCTTTTAATACAGCCAATGTATCGGTTAAGAAAAAATTTTTACAAGAAGTAGGTGGTTTTGATGAGAATCTTCTTCCCTATGGATGGCAGGACGTGGAACTTGGATACAGGTTAAAGAAAATGGGACTTAAAAAAAAGAAAAATAGAAAAGCTCTTGGCTATCATTTTAGAAAATGGGGAGACTGTTCTGATCTTCCTTTTCTTAAAGAGAAAGAGTTCATGCGGGGGATAAGTGGTGCCATCTACTACAAGAAGCATCCCTGTCTCAAAGTGAAACTTTCTGTAAAGGCAAACCCTCTTTTTGCCTTTGCCTTTTTGGGTAAATGGTTAGAAGAGAATTCCCGAGGCAAAAATTTTTTTAACTGGATTAAAGATAAAAAGATCCGCTGGCTTAATGCCGCCTGTATGAAACTCATTATTTGTCATTACTATCTGAAAGGGTATAATAAAGAAATTAAGAGAGAAGGATAAATAAGAAAAAAATGCATGTTTTCATTACTGCCAACTCTCCCGGAGAGATTGCCGGATGGGTTAAACCTCTGGCAATCAGGCTAAAAGAAAAAAATCCCCGGGTAAAAGTTAGTCTGGTAATCTGTCCCTGCCAGTATGCAAGTGGCAGGGAAATTATGGTTGCCAGAGAGTGGCCCTGGATTGATGAAATAGTTGACCCCCGCGCCTTACTGAAATATGTTCTTTTAGGACGACAAACATTTTCCTGGAATTTTGAGGAAAAATCTTGCATCCTTTTTCTGGGTGGTGACCCCTTT
>Ga0180301_10004863_pt1 | contig 10352 bp, 12 predicted proteins | sample GuaBasSediGuay16_FD_121797 | JGI IMG/M metagenome (GOLD analysis project Ga0180301, IMG submission 121797) | Subseafloor sediment microbial communities from Guaymas Basin, Gulf of California, Mexico - Guay16, Core 4569-2, 12-15 cm | ecosystem: Environmental > Aquatic > Marine > Hydrothermal... | reverse complement strand
AGATTCCTTATAGGATAATGATAAATATAACGTGTGTTCTTAGACCGTGCTACTATACGTGAAGCAAGTGAGATAACAGCGTCCGGATTAACTTCATCCACTAGGTATGGTGGACCACCATATAAGCTCTTAAATCTAAATAAAGGAGTATTCATCCTTCTCACCTTTATCTATGCCATACTTTACTAGATATTTATCTATACCTATTGACAGAATACTATAATGATACACTATACTACTTAGGTGGTAAACATATATGAGACTATATAATTATATATGGATTATATCAATAATTATTACAGTTTTGATGGTGTTTTACATATTGTACTTATCTATCCCAACATATAGAGAGCTAGAAACGGGCGAAGTAATTGTTAAGGAATCCGAAGTTTCTCTACCCTATCCTAAGAAAATTACCAATATGAGTGTAGAAGAAGCCATACTTTACCGTAGAAGTATAAGAGATTATACAGGCGATCCTATAACTGTAATGGAGCTTTCAATGATTCTCTGGGCAGCACAAGGTATAACGAATACACAGTATAGATTTCGTGCATCACCTAGCGCTGGAGCAACATATCCTTTAGAAATATATGTTGTAGTTGGCGAGAAGAAGGTTCTAGTCGAAGAAAATGTATTCATAGATGCCGGGATCTATAAATATGATGTTTATAGACATAGTCTAGTTCTTATAAAAGCAGGTGATTACAGGAAGCAATTAAGTGATGCAGCTCTTAGACAGGAATGGGTTAGGAATGCGGCTGTAGATATAGTTATTTGCGCAGTATATGAAAGAACTACATCTAGATACGGTGATCGAGGCATTAGATATGTTCACATAGAGGTAGGCCATGTAGGTCAAAACATATATCTAATGGCTACTGCCTTAAATCTTGGAACAGTTGCTGTTGGAGCTTTCTATGATGAACGAGTATCAGAGATCATTGGTGCAGCTGAGAACGAGAATCCATTGTATATAATGCCTATTGGCAGATCTATTAAACATTATAGAATAAGTTTTGATGAAATAAGAAATTTCTACAAAGAGAACAGGTGAATGTGTATGAAGAGATATCTTAAATATTTATTGCCTATTTTAGAGGGTTCATCTATTCCTTTACTATTTATTATTACAATATTGATCTTGAGTGGTTATGGGATTCTTTATCCGGCTAGGATAAAAATTTTAACCGGTGGATTAATGACGGAAGGACTTGCATATAAGATACATACAGATAAAATTATAAGATTATCAACATTAGTACTGTTGTTCATACATGGCTATGCGGGAGTATTAATTCTTATTGAAAAATATGTTAGAACCGAGTTATTGAAGAACGTGTTAATACTTATCTGTACTATCATTTTGGTATATCTCTATTCACTAATGATTCTACTGGATATATTGAGATAACTAAAAGTACGCAAATATTTCATATATAACTCAATCGTTATGATGTAGGAATTACCATTCTAATACCGTCTATATACGTCCATAGAATTTATATTTCGAATCATAACTTAATTTAAACTATGTGTTGTAGGTGGGGGTATATGGTAAGCTATAACATTATTGTCGATCGTAGGCTTTGTAAGGGATGCAGTATATGTGTTGAAGTTTGTCCTAGAAAAGCCCTAAAGATGAACGGTGTTTGTAAGGAAACTGGTTATCCAAATCCTGTATTGACGGGGGAGTGTGTTGGATGTAGGCTCTGCATGTGGTTCTGTCCCGATCAAGCAATAGCAGTTGAAAAAGTAACTAGATAGCAATACAATGTTTTATTATAGCAAATTCTTTCCCTCTTTGCCACATTGTCCTGTTTACTATGTAAATTTTAATATGAAGCCTATAATCCTCTATATAACAATTAATAGAATAATTATGATATGTTAAATATTATTCAACTTCTTTTTAAATATTATAAAGGAAATTACTATAAGGTTGTTAATGGATGTAATATATGGGTATAATTATGGGTTATGTGAAAGTTAGGGCCAAGATTTGGAATATAGATGATCCTTCTAAAGAGGCTATAGTGACTTTATTGGCAGATACTGGGGCTATATATACTATCTTGCCATCTAATCTCTTAAGAGAAATTGGTGTAAAGACTATTGGTAAGAGAAGCTTTAGGCTTGCTGACAATAGGGTTAAGGTATATGATCTCGGATTAATCGGCATTGAAATAAATGGCTTAAAGACACACACTCCAGTTATATTTGGCGAGGAAAACGTATATCTTTTAGGAGTTGTTACTTTGGAGGAACTTGGCCTTCAGGTTGATCCCTTAACTGGCGAGCTTAAGCCTTTAGAACTACTACTTATGTAATTTTGTACGTTCTCATAATGATCATTTCATATTTATTTGTTGAGACATACTAGTATTGTAAGAAAATAATATAATAAGGACATAGAACTTATTATTCACAACATCATTATACCTATTATGGACAGTTATTAGTGGGAGTGATATGGTTTGGATCACAGAATGCTTTTAACAGGTAACGAAGCAATTGTCTACGGGGCTATTGATGCTGGATGCCGTTTTTATGCGGGCTATCCAATAACTCCTTCAAGCGAGATCATGCATTTAATGGCTAAGGAATTGCCGCGTATAGGAGGAGTATTCATTCAGGCAGAGGATGAACTTGCAGCTATAAACATGGCAGTAGGGGCTTCATGGGCTGGTGCAAAGGCAATGACAGCAACGAGCGGTCCAGGACTATCATTGATGCAGGAAGGACTAGGCTATGCAGTAATGACTGAGACGCCACTGGTATTAGTGGATGTTATGAGGGCTGGCCCGGCAACTGGGCAGGCAACAAAGCCTGCACAAGGAGATGTTATGCCAGCTCGTTGGGGCAGGCATGGAGATCAGTATATACCAATTATAGCTCCAGCTACTCCACAGGAAGCCTATGACTATACTATATGGGGTTTCAATATTGCTGAGGAGCTACGTACCCCAGTTATTGTATTGATTGATGAGTTTATTGGCCATGGACGCGAAGTTGTCTTTAGGAGAACTAATATCACGCTTATAGATAGGAGAAAGCCTAGGTCAAGAGATGAACTACCATTTGGCTCAGACGATCCACGGATAGCGCCTCCCATGCCTATATTGGGAGAGGGCTTCTATGTAATGGTTACTGGCTCTACTCATAAGCCTATGGGATACCGTGATGTACATAGTTTTGAGACACATTATAAACTAGTCACTAGACTTAAGAAGAAGATATGGGGTAATATGAATAAGCTGTTCAAGTACGAAGTACATGGAGAACCGGATAAGGCTGAGAAAGCAATAGTGTGTTTTGGCTCAGTGTATCGTTCTGCGCTGGAGGCATGGAGAAAAGTAAAGGACAATACGGCTCTTATAAGGCTGAATACTCTATGGCCCATGGACTATGACCTGTTAAAGAAGCTATTAGCTAATGTATCTAAAGTTGTTGTGCCGGAGCTAAGTCTTGGACAGATAATATATGATGTAATGGCTTCCGTTGATGCTGATGTAGAAGTTAAGGGGGTTCATAAGATTGGTGGAGGAATACCGATCTATCCCTCTGAGATAATTAAGGCTTTAGAGAGGTGATCGTGTATGGTTAGGCACCCAAGTCTTGATTATATGAGAGAAGAGGTTCTTCCTACAGCATTTTGTCCTGGATGCTATAATGGCATTGTTATGAACGCATTGTTCAATGCCTTCCACGAACTAGGAATAGAAGATCTTAGAAAATTTGTCTTCGTTAGTGGTATTGGGTGTTCATCGTGGATTCCAAGCCCGTATATTAAGGCTGATTCCCTACATACACTCCATGGCCGCGCTATCGCAGTAGCTACTGGTGTTAAAGCCTATAATCCTGATTTGGAGGTTATCGTTATCGGTGGTGATGGTGATATAGCTAGTATAGGTGGTAACCATCTACTCCATGCAGCACGTAGAAACATGGATCTAATAGTTGTTATGATCAATAATCAAGTATATGGTATGACACGTGGACAGGCAGCACCTACAACACCACATGGCATGAAAACACCTACAACACCATATGGTAATCCTGAATATCCCCTTGACCTAGTATCTATACTAGTTAATACTAATGCAAACTATGTAGCTCGCTGGTGCGTATCAAATTATATACAGTTAAAGAATAGTTTCAAAGACGTACTTTCAAAAATTAATCGTGGATTTCGGTTCATAGAAGTATATGCTCCATGTATAACATACGTTGTACGTCGCGAAGGTAAAACACCAGGTCAGAAACTACGTGAATTAATGACTACATGTATACCATATAAGAAGTATATGGAGCTAGAACCTAGCGAGAGGGAAAAATTCATACCCGTAGGAGTATTTAAGGCTGAGGATAAGCCTGGATTTGTTGGAACATATAGGAATTACTTAAGAAAGGCTATGGGGAGGTGAGCCTCGTGCCTATATCGATTGCATTCTTAGGTCGTGGAGGTCAAGGTATTGTTTTTGCGGGAACAGTATTGTCTGAGATAATGTTTAATGAGGGATATTATGTATCACAATTACAGAGCTATGGTGCTGAGGTCCGTGGCGGCACTGTTATAGCCTATGTAGTTATCGATGAAAAGCCTATTGAAAATCCATTCATAGAATCCTTTGATATAGCAATTGTAATTCATGAAGATGGTCTTAAGAGATGGAGTGAACATATTAAAAGATCGAAAGTTGTTATTGTAGATAAGGATCTTGTTAAAACACGTTATCCAAACATGGTTGAAGCCTCATTATCTGAAAAAGCATTAGAGAATAATGTTTATACATCACTTAACATGGTTGCTGTGGGACTTGTACTTGGCTCTGGGGTTCTTAAGGTTAGTGAAGATACAATAAGCAATGTTTTAAGGACTAGAAGGGGTTATGAACAAAATATTAAAGCAATAAAGCTTGGTCTAAACATGGCTGAAAATCTAAAGGATGTTTTCATCGATATTAAGAAATAACATAATTTTTACTCCTGGATCTAATCTTTTTATGACCTATTAAACTCCTATGACTAACTCATGGGAAGAAAACACTATTATTTTTAGACTAATCAATAACTATATCAGGTGCTTTAGCTCATGACTGTCAAGAACATTCTCTATGAACTGGAAGAATATTCACCTAGATATGGTCCTGAATGGGGTAGCGGCGGCATTTTTGGTCTAAAATATTACCGTAGAACCCTATACTATACATTGGCTTTTGAAGCAGAGGGTCATTTCATAGGATGTGAACGACATAGGATATACCGGTTTGAATTAGTTGGTTCACAGCCTGTATCCGGCGGGGATACATACAATGCTGTAGATACAGTTGATGAAAAAATCTATTTTGGTGGCTGGGTACATGCTCCAGCAATATATAAAGGTAGGAGTAATAAAGGGCTTGCAACTATTTCTTTTCGCAATAAATATAGTCATGTCCATGAATATGATGTGGAAAATGATGATATAAAGCTTCTATGGAAAGAAAGTATTCATGATGAAGAGAAATGGACTGGAGAGATATCGGATATAATATATGATCCCTATGGAGATAGGCTATTACTTGCTCGTGGAGACGGTCATGTTAATCTCGGCATATATAGTCTTGATAGAAGGAATGGCAAAGTATCTATGATATCTAATAGACCAGTCCTTCGCGGCTCACTATACCTTGATCATGCATGTTTCGGTATCCACATTTTTCCTACCGGAACCTATGGAATCGAATGCATAGATCTTATAGAGGAAAGGGTTAAGACGAGGATGTTTAGTCAAGAAGATAAAAGGGCGATAGATGGTAGTGAAGTAATTTACCCTGTAATGGGGGATGCCATATCTGCTTATGGAAGATTCTTCTTATTTGTAAGAGGAGGCATATATGTTGGCAATCCTGTTGATGAATCGTGGGAGCCATTAAAACTTATTAGACTAATGGATTTCGGCATTAATGCATATGGACCCTTTAGGACAGTTGCTAAACCATTAGGTGGAGGCATAGTCATAGCATATAACGCATATACAAATAGTGTATTCTACTATGATGATCCCAATATTGTACGTAGCATTAATACTATTGTAGGACCAAGTGTACTATTGTATATATCTCCCCCTACAATTAGGATTATTGGAGCATATGGTGCCCGTATAACTAGTATTGAAAGAGTTAGCAGTAAACTAGTTCTTGCAACTAATACTATGGCTAATCTAGCTCAATATGATGTATCACCATTTGACATGGGATATCGAGGATTTATTATTGAATCACTTAGTGAATTACTGTCAAGATCTCCCCCAATAACATATAATGTACCAGGCTATTTAGTTGGTAATACTGTTTTTGGAGGAATACCATTAAGTGGTTATAAATATCCAAGGCTTATTATAACTGCATCAATGGATAATGAATTAACTATTTATTCCTATGACTTATCCCTACCTGTTTCAAGTGTGGAAACTGATAAGTTTAGGATACATAGAGGAGTCAATATAATCGAGTTAGATAAATATCGTGGACTAATAGTATCATTCAGGTATAGGGAACTTGATAAAAAACTTATAACAAGGATTATTTTAGAAAATTAGATCCATTTTCGAATAATTTTTTATAATCTCTATTTTAGTTTAAGTATTTCTAATACTTTTTCTGCAGCCCTTTTACCATTACTGACATAATATATTGGAGCCAAATATCTTGAATCAATAGTGTCTTTAAAAGCTTTATAAAGACGATCTGTATCATACCCGGTATCATACAATACTATGATTGGTTTTTCATAGTCATAAGCAAGCATTATTTCAGTGATAGAACCTACTCTACCGCCAAGGGCTACAAGTAGGTCGGATGTCTTAGTTAGTATCGTGCTTCTTGTTGGATAATCGAGTCCCGTGTTTATAGAGATAAAATTCCTCTTTCTAGGTACATGTTCTCTTGGATATGATGGTAGTATAAATATAGTGATAAATCCATGTTTATCCGCATGATCAGCAATATATTTCATGAGTCCCCAGTAGCCTCCAAGAACAATTCTTAATATATCACTATACTCTTTGAGCCCATCAAGAAAGTCTTTGGTATTCTTAATTAGTTTAGAACTTGGTTCCTCACTAGATGCAGCTATACCTATATAATATACTCTATCCATAAATATGCACCATAGTCTTTAACACACTTTATACTATATATTATAAGATAAATGAATTATAATAATTAATGTTAATCAATGGGAGGGGAGATGGCCTGACAAGTTCAGTAGATATTAATTCCCATTTCTTCTTAGTTAAGTAATCAAATGTTATAAGAGTTAATGTAATTATAATGCCATCAATAGACCTGATATTATTGACAATTACTTGAAATAATAGGTATAATAAATGCCTCTTTTCGGGTCGTGATTTGATTCTCACTAGGGCATATAAATCATAATCACCTAGAATTATACCAGCCTCAAGAACCTCAGGAATACCAATGATCTTCTCTAGTACTTCTTTTTCTTTACCAGGCCTTACACGTATTAATAGGAGTGTCTTTAATATAGACACTAGTTCCTTCTCACCATTAACATTTATAATATTAATGATAGCTTATTCTAAATAAATTATAATGTTATTTATATAATTGCTCCATTTTGAACAACAGGTTATGCCCACATGGTCTCTTCATAAAATAGTTTATAAAGGTATAAATAATCAGCTGAATTAATCACCTATATACTCTTTAAAATCTACTTCTTTGCCGTGTTTGACAAATTTTATTCTGAGATCAGGCTTAACTGGAACCCCGATTCTATGTAATAAAACATATGTTGTATATCCATCGAACTCATTAACGACACCTTGCTTAAGCAGTCTGTAAAATATGTCTATTACATATGGATAAGCTTTTGGATAAAGTAGTTTAGCCTTACGCATAAGCTCCTTAGCCTTGTCATCAGCCAATCTACTCCATACGATTTTCTCAGGATTCTCATATTGACTACCTTTCTCTAGAGATTTCTTGGAGAGCCTGTCCATAAGCTTTTTCAGCATCTTAGCCTTAATTTTCTCTGGTAATTCCTCAGACACTCTAATCACCTATAGTCAAGTTAATATAATTGCTAAATTATATACTTAATCACAACAATCAAATAATATTAAAATATTTTATAAAAACAAATGTTATTCCTTAATACAGTTTTAAATTATCTTGACATTATTTTTGCTATTTCAACAATTTTTCTGGCAACATCCAGAGCACTCCTACCAAATACAAACGTTAAAGGTTCTTTGCCATACTCACCATAGTCGAACACTACGTCTGGTATTCTACCACCTATTTTCTCTAAAGCTTTCTTGATACCCCAGGGAGTAGTGCCTCCTTCAACTCTCTTTATCTCCGGTGGCTCTTCCTTCCTATCAAAACTACTATAGACTAGATCAAGTTTCATAACAGCTTCCTCAACACTCTTATCATAGACGATATTGGCGGCAGATCTAATGGTGGGATCAAACTCCATGATGGTTAAAATAGCATTTGCAATATGCTTTGAAACACCGAATTCAGGCTTAGCCTTAACAATTATTGTATCATGATATCTGCCTATACGGCCAGGTATTGCAGCTACATCAAGAGGTGATCTGGCATAAGGCTTAGGTAATGCCATGCCAATATTCATGAAGACTTCTGGAATAACCTTATTTACTATCTCTTCATGCCTCTTCAAATATTCAATAGCCTTTTCTAGATCCATGAGGACACGGTATCTTTCAGCAGGTATCATGATCCATGATATAGGATTTACTGGTCCATGTCCTCTACCGATCTCTAAACCATACTCTATAGCCATAGTAATAAACTTCTTTGCAACTTCGATGGCCTCAGGTATGTTTCTACCTTTAGCAAGGCCTGCTGCAATAGCTGCCGAGAATGAACATCCAGTACCATGTGTTGTATTCTTCATGACTCTTTTTGAACCATATTCATAGAATCTTCCCTTATAATATAGTATATCGATAGAGTATTCTCCCTCCATATGTCCGCCTTTTACAACGGCTGCTTTGGCTCCATATTCTTCAACAATTAGTCTAGCAATTTCCTTGGCATCATTTAAAGATTTGATCTCCATGCCGGTGATCCTTTCAGCCTCAGGCCTATTTGGCGTTATAACCCATGCTCTAGGTATCAGCTCTTTAATTAATGCTTCAATGGCATCATCTCGTAATAATTTAGCACCAGATTTAGCGATCATAACAGGGTCAACGATTAATGGAAAACCATAGCGATCAACTGTTTTAGCAACAGCCTCGATAATGTATTTATTACTGAGCATACCAGTTTTAGCAGCATCAACACCAAGATCATCTGCAACAGCCTCGATCTGAGCAACAACTATTTCAGGAGGAACATCATGTATGGCCCTAACTTCATATGTATTCTGTGCCGTTATACTAGTAATGGCCGATGTACCATGGACACCCATGGCGGCAAAAGTCTTTAGATCAGCCTGTATACCAGCTCCACCACCACTATCACTACCAGCTATAGTGAGTGCAATAGGTATAGCCTTCTTCATTCAGTTCCACCTCTACTTCTAAGAATATCTAATGTCTTAAAGAACAATAACCAGAACGGGTCTTGGCTTGGAAGAGGTACTTCAAATTCTTCTCCATTCTTCTTAACCAATACAATATTGTCATCCTCAGTAACTTCACCTATTACAGAGGCGTCAATGCCTTTATCCCTCAATAATTTAATGACAAGATCTGCCTTATCAGGCTTAACTGTAGCTATAAGCGTGCCCTCACTAATAGCTGTATAAGGATCAACTTCAATACTCGTGAATTTACTAAATGCATTAATAACCTTCAAAACATCATCTCGGATAAACAATTTATCCTCATATACCCTGATACCTACACCACTTGCTTTAGCAATATCGTATAATGCACCCCAAATACCGTACTCTGTAGCATCATGCATAGCTGTAACACCAGTTCTCAACCCAATCTTTGCCAGAGTTAAAGCATCGGGTACAACAGTCTGTAGCCAAAATATACTCTGAGCCTTCTCAACAAATTCTTTTCCATAAGCTTCTGCAATTACCTTCGGAAACATCGTCGATAATATTCCTGCAGTCTCTATAGCAGGGCCCTTAGTCATTATAACGAGATCCCCCGGCTCCGCCATTTCAGGAGTTACATATTGATCCCTTGTTGTTACACCAATCATTGTGGCGCCACCAATCATTGGATAATCAACACCACCATATCTACCAGTATGTCCAGCAGCAATAGCTATACCTAGTTTTTCACACTCAGCATGTATTCTAGTCCATAGGATTTTGAACTCCTCATCAGTCATCTTCAATGGAAGATT
>Ga0180301_10004862_pt1 | contig 10355 bp, 14 predicted proteins | sample GuaBasSediGuay16_FD_121797 | JGI IMG/M metagenome (GOLD analysis project Ga0180301, IMG submission 121797) | Subseafloor sediment microbial communities from Guaymas Basin, Gulf of California, Mexico - Guay16, Core 4569-2, 12-15 cm | ecosystem: Environmental > Aquatic > Marine > Hydrothermal... | reverse complement strand
TCACAGATAGCCTGTATTGAGAAGGAACTTGATCAGGATAATCCCTATGGCAAGGAAGATTACCCAGGAAAAGTAATATCTTATATAAGCCCCCCTTAGTCTTTTATTCAAGGCAGCTCCTAATTGAGAGCCGATCAGAGAACCGGATAAAATGCAGATTACTAATACAAAGTTCACGTTTCCTTTTAAAAAATGGGACAAAGCTCCGTATGCTGAGGTGAAGATGATCTGGAATATGCCCGTTCCTATAGCTACGTTAGTGGGAACTCCAATTAGGTAAATCAAAAAGGGGTTCATAAAGAAACTTCCCCCCACTCCCAGAAGTCCGGATAACATACCTGCTGCAAATCCCAAAAGGATTATACTCCAGACGGAAATGGAGTTTATCTTGGAAGTGGGTAAGGAAATATGAGGACCAATTCTTATCTGTTGAATTTTCTGAGAAAGTCTTGTCTCCACTACTCCCCCTCGTGGAGCTCTTTTCCTTGCTCTTCTGCTCTCGAGGAACATAGAAACCCCTATGAGGGAAAGCAAGATTACGTAAGTTACATTTACCCAGAGGTACATCTGGCTGATGACGTGCTGGTGAACTGTGATGGTTCCCAGATTTTTAAGCATCATCAGGAGCCGTGCTCCCAGTTCCGCCCCTCCTACCGAGCCCATCAGGATGAGACCAGCGAGTCTGTAATCTATATGTCCATAACTGCTATGTTTTAAACTGGCCGCCGTAGCGGTTCCTATCATCTGACAGAGGCTGCTTCCCACAGCGAGGTTATAGGGGATGTTAAATATCACGTTAAGCATAGGGGTAAGCAGAAACCCCCCTCCTACTCCGAATAACCCGGATAGGGCACCGACGATGAGGCCCAGACCAACGAGACCAATTAAATTAAGCATAAAGGACCTTTTCCTTCTCGTGGATAAAATGTGTAGATAATAATATCGTTCAAATCGTTGATGTCAAGTCTCCTTTTGCTCAGGGATGATAAAAGGTGACATAATTCAAAAATATGGTAAATTAAAGACAATTTTAAGAAACTTCTTGAGATAGATCTTCCAGGAGGAGTCGATGAACAAGAGGATGTTGACATTTCTTTTGTTTATGATATTCACCATCTGTGCTTTTTATTTTCTGGCCTTACAGAAAACCCTCTTTGATATCGGTCTTACCTATAAGCTAACCGGCTCGCAAAAGGGCAATTTAGTGACGGTCAGCTCTCTTGGTTATATAGCAGCCAACCTTGTGGGAGGGTATCTATCCGAATCCCTCGGCAAAAAGCAGGTCATCCTTGCCGGATTGCTCCTGTCTACCGCAGGTGCTTTTTTGTTTGCTCATATATCGAGCCTGAAGATTACCCCTTATTCCTATTATCTGGCTCTCTTACTTGTATTCTTCATTGGAGCTGGTAGCGGTGTCATGGACGGAATTAGCAATGCTCTGATCATAGACCTTCATCCTGAAAGGAAGGCCATTTACTTAAACCTTTCACACGCCTTTTTTGCCATAGGAGCTGTAGGAGGGCCAGTCATCGCCGGATATTTGATGCAGCTGTTTAACTGGCAGTCAGTTTATTATTTTCTGGGATTGGTTAGTCTATTGTTCCTTTTTCCCTTCGCTTTTCAGAGGTGTCCTTCTCCTAAGAAAGGAAAGGAAAAAATTAATATAAAGGCTATTGAGCATCTGCTAAAGAACAGAATCTTTTTGAGTCTAAATCTTTGTATGCTGCTGTATGTAGGGGCAGAGATCGGGCTCGGCAGCTGGCTCTGTGAATATCTAAGGGTGAGCGAGTATTTTAGGTTATCTCAGATGGAATCGGGTATCTTTCTCTCCTACTTCTGGATAGCTATGCTAATTGGTCGCTTCATCTATGGCTCTTTGGTGGAAAGGTCCTCATATACTCTGGCTCTGTCCATCTCCAGTGTGGGAGGAATCATTTGTATTCTCGCCTTTCTCCTTACAAGACAGTTAACCTTAGCAGCTATTTCCATCTTCCTGTATGGTTTATTTTTGTCGGGAATGTTCGCCACCATCATCTCTCTGGGGGGAGAGAAATTTTCCCGCTATTCAGGGGCAACCTCAGGTATTCTGGTAGCAAGCGGGGGAATTGGAGGTGCTATCTTTCCCAACCTCATCGGACGAATATCGGACATAAAAGCTTTGGGACTAAGGGTCGGCTTTGGGGTCTGCATCCTCTGTCTGGTAGGAATATTAGTCATTATCCTCTCTATTTCACGTTCACAGCTAGAGCAGAAAAGTTAATATGCCTTCTCTATTTTCGTCCCCGGGAAATAGTACTCGAGAATCTCCTCAACGCTATAGCCTTCCTCTGCCATCCTCTTAGCTCCCCACTGACACATTCCCACTCCATGCCCCCATCCCCTGCCAGTGAAGATAAAGTAATTTGCCCATCTTTTCACCTTGAACAGAGTGCTCTTGAGGCAATTCGGTCCCATTATCTTGCGAAGCTCCGTTCCCTTAAGATATATCTTTCCTCCCCTATGTTCTATGTAAAGTTTTTTTATCCTTCCTCCTTCATCGAAACTGACCGGCTCAATGCGATAAACCTTTCCTACAGGATATCCCTTTTCCTTTAAGATTTTTCTGAATTCCTCGACATCGATCACCAACTCCCAATCATAATAAGGACTTTTCCGGCAGAATCTATCAGGTTTTGCCTTAAGGTAAGGGAGCTCTTCTCCCCATACCTCCTTGCTGGAAGCGGTGTAGCCTCCACAGCAGGCATGATAATAGACATTGGCCAGTTTCCCTTTATAGGTGAGGATTTTTCCCCAGGTTAAATTTACTGCCTTGATCCCTTCAGGGGTTTCTGCCTCTACTCCTTCATATATCTGATCCTTTGCTGTATTGGAAATGTGATATTCCTGGTCTTCTGATAAAGGACTTTTGAGTTTTTTCAGGGCATAAGTTCTGGCTACAATGACCTGAGCTTCTACACTGGCCAAGGGCCAGGAGGTGGAAATTTCCCAGTTGATCACCCCATAAAGATATTCCTCTAAGGGAAGTTCATTGATTACTTCTAAGGAGAGCCCCTTTTTTATGACGATGATCTTTCCCCGATATCTTCTTTTATTGACCTCAATTAAGGAATTCTCATTTTTGGGTTTTATGTAGATCTTATCTTTAAGGATTTGATGGTCGACTGCTATTCCTTTCTCAGTTGCTTTTATCCTTTGCGAGAAGATAAAGGTCTTATGAGAACTGCTCCTTTCTCCCCATCTCAGCTCGTAAGGACCGTTAGCATCTACCTCTATGCTTTCTTCTCCCTCTATGATCTTTACCCGAATAAGGGGAGAGGAGTGGGTATATCCTTCAGAAACGAATGAGAAAATAAAGTAGATGATGATTAATAAAAAGGCAGGACTTTTCATTTATAGACTTCTCTTGGCTCAAAAATTTTCTTTCCTACTGTGCGCAGCCTGCCGTTCTTGTCCACTTTTCTAAAAAAACATGATTTATAGCCTGTATGGCAGGCAGCCTTTATCTGTTCGACCTTTATCAAAAGGACATCTCCGTCGCAATCCACATATACCTCCCTTACCAGCTGGTGATGTCCGGAAGTTTCCCCCTTGAGCCAGAGCCTCCTGCGGGACCTGCTCCAGAAATGAGTTTTACCTGTCTCGAGAGTTTTCTTTAAAGCTTCCTCGTTCATCCAGGCCATCATCAAAACTTCATTTGTATCTATGTCCTGGATTATTACCGGGATCAATCCCTGATGGTTAAATATAAGCTCTTCTACGAACTCCATTTTTTTCTCCTCACTCTTCACTTTACGGTGGTTAAAATGTCTTCGACCATTCCTTCGGAATGACCCCCTCAACACTTCGCTGCTCCCCCTTATAAAGTGAACGGAATGACACCACCTCGCTAAAAGACATAAGCAACCATCCATTAAAATGGGTGGTTTTAACCCTTCACCCTTCACTCTTTACTCTTCACCCTTCACCCTTCACTTTTTACTACCTTCATTGCGTCTTCCAACCTAATCATCCCTGTATATAAAGCCTTTCCGATGACTGTTCCCTTTATCCTTGGGTTGTTTAGCTTAAAGACCTTCTTTACGTCCTCCAGAGAGGAGATACCTCCAGAGACAATTACGTCCACATCAACTGACTCGACAAAATCTCGCACTGCCTTGATATTTACCCCCCGCATTGTTCCGTCTCTGGTGATGTCGGTAAAAATCATCGTCCTTACCCCAACCTCTGTCAAATCCTTGGCCAGGTCCTTAGCTTGAATGTCTGTCTGCTTTTCCCATCCTTCTATGGCCACCTTTCCATCTCTGACATCGATGGAGACGATGATCTTATCTCCGAACTTCTGACAGGCCTTTTCCATAAACTTTAGGGAAAGGGCCTTGCTTCCCAGGATGGCATAATCTATTCCTCTCTCAAAGATCTCTTTAAGGGTGGGAAGGTCCCTTATCCCCCCTCCAAGCTCCACCGGTATGTTTAGCTCCTTAGATATCCTCTCTACCAGCTTCAAGTTTACAGGCCTTCCCTCAAATGCCCCATCAAGGTCCACTATGTGAAGGCGCCTGGCTCCCTTTTCTTTCCAGACCTTTGCTACGGACAAGGGGTCATGTGAGTAAATGCTTTGCCTATCCTTTCTGCCCTGCCATAGCCTCACACACTTTCCCCCTCTCAAATCTATCGCTGGGATGATTAGCATTTTCTTCCTTTTGATGTACTCTGCTACACCTTCAACCTTTTTATTAATCTGGCTACCCTTCTTCCCAGGGCAATACACTGAGATTTTACTCTTTTATCCGGAGCTCCGATGCTCACCGGCCCGTAATGGTCCCCTCGAGAGGTTCCCTGAACGATCATCCCATGAATGAGCATCATCTCCAGGATGGAAAGCAGGGTAGTCTCATTACCTCCTCCAATGTTAGCCGAGGAGGAAAAAGCTCCCCCAACTTTACCTTCCAGTTTTCCGTGATATTTTACTGACTCATCAAAGAGGTTCTTGATGGGGGATGCGACCAATCCATAATAGGTAGGTGAACCTACGATTATTCCCTCCCATTTGAGGAGCTCTTCCGGGGAGGTCTCTTCCACCTTTTTAATCACTACGTCAATTCCTTCCTCCTTTACTCCCTGAGCCACAAATTCAGCCATCTTTTGAGTGTTTCCCGTCCGGGAATAGTAAATTATTCCTACCGTGGCCATCTCCTTCTCCTTATAAAATTTTGCTTATCTCGTCCTTGTATTCGAATAGCAAGTTATACTCCTTTCCCTCCTCCATTAGCTTTATCCCCTCCTTCCGGGGCACTACTTCTCCAATTATACTGCAACTTATGTCATTTTGCTCGTAAATCTGGCGTAATCTTTCAGCTTCCTCAGGAGGAAGAGTTAAAATTAAGGCTCCTGAGGCAAGGAGCCTTAGCGGGTCCAATCCGTACAGCTTGCAGAGCATCTCTGTCTCTTTTAGTATGGGTATTTTGTGCTTATCTATTCTCAGCCCCACTTTTGAGGCATGAGCAAGCTCCCATAAGCCTGTCCTCAGTCCTCCTTCCGTGGGATCGTGCATAGAATGAACCCGAACGCTTCTACTCGCCAGAAGAGCATCTTTTACCACGCTTATCCCCGGATTATGGAGAAAATTTTTTATCCTGCCAACAATCCTATCGGGAAGTTTTTCTTTTAGTTCTTCTTTCTTTTCCTGATAAATTACGCTTGTTCCTTCTATGGCAATTCCCTTGGTGAGCAAGACTACATCCCCTACCCTTGCTCCTGAACCTTTTATCAGTCTTTCCTTAGTTACTTCCCCTATCATCTGACCAATCAGGATGGGGCAGCTTACCTTTGGGGTGATCTCGGTATGTCCACCAATCAAAGATATACCCAGCTCCTCACAGGCACAGATAAGCTGCCTAAAGATATCTTTTACCAGCTTTTTGGAGGTTTTTCTCTCGGGGAGAAGGGTGGTAAGAAGGAGCCAACGAGGAGTAGCTCCCATACAGGCTACGTCATTTGCGTTGATGTTCACCACATACCAGCCGATGTTTTCTGAGGTGAAAGTTATAGGATCGGTCTTTATCACCAGGCATGTTTTTCCAAAGTCGACAACTGCTGCATCCTCTCCTATTTTAGGGCCTACAATGACCCTCTCATCTTGACGAAGGGAACCGATGAGTTCCTCCAAGAACAGAGGATCAAGTTTTCCCGCGGAAAGAGGCTCATCGTTCATGTTCTTTGCCTCTCCTTTCGGATTAGACCCTCAATCTTCCCTTTTCCATCGCCACCTCTTTTACCTCTTTGAGAATCTTTCTCCTTAACTGTGCCTTTAAGTTTCTCCAGCCGTGACATAATCCGCCTTCGCTGTTCTGTACATTCCCTTATAACGCGGCGAATGGTCGACTTCGCTGGCTCAGGCACACGACTCAACACCCTTTTTAAGACCCTTATATGTTTTTCTATGGCTTTTCTTAACCTCTCCAGAATCTTGCTCTCATCTCCTCCCATCTCACGAATCCGCTTAAGAATTGCCTCCATTGCTCTTTCTCTAATCCTTATATAGCTTCTTATAAGTCCCTCCACGTACTTTGTCTTGCCAAGAGCCACCATCGTCTCAAGCTCATTTATCCTCTCATCTGCCATCTTCAAGAAGATAAAAGCCTTCTCCTCTGGATCGGTAGCTAAGGCCGCATCAATTGCTTCGCTGATTACCTTATCCACATAAAGCGGGTTATCAGGAGTTACAGAAGAGAGCCTTTCCTCATCCGCTCCATAAGCGCTGCCGACCATCATAAGCCCTAAAGCTATGGCGATGACCAGTATCTTTCTAAAAGCATTTATCATCGCTCCCTCCTTAATAGGGTTTTCAAATGAATTATACTTAAAGGGATTGATAAGTCAACAATTTGAGTCTCTTTTTGAAGTTGTGCTTGCAGAAGGATAATTTCGCTTACTTTATCTCTAATTTTCTCCTGATTTGGAGAAGACTCTCCCAAAGGTTTTACTCAAGTTATTCATTTCCTAAAGGGCTCCTCCGGCAGCAATGTCCAGGCCAATTTGGCGGATCTTCTTGACTTTATCTGGTTTTCTTTGTATAATTTTGGCAAATTTGAAAAAGAAAACACAGATCAGAGGGGGAAAAAATGAAGGAGATAATGACTGTCAAGCAAGTTGCCCGTTATCTTCAGATGAATGAACATACAATCTATCGTCTTGCCCGTGCAGGCGAGATTCCTTCTATTAAGATTTCCGGTCAATGGAGGTTTAAGAAAGACCTCATCGATAGATGGATAACAGAAGCTTCGATACAAAGGGTAAAGAATAATGACCAAGATAATAAAGCAAAAAAAGGCAAGGGGGATCAAATTCAGTTGTTCTAACTTAAATGTTGTTTTCTTGATTAATATAGGAAATTATTTTACCTTAGGGGGAGAGCAGCGAAGCGTTGAGGAGGAAGGACTTCTCCTCATGAGATCGTTTTTGGCAATAAAACTAAAAGGAGATTTTAATGGAGCCAATATCTTCGAAGATCGTGGAGAGAACGTGGAAGAAAATAGGGAAAATGTCTCCTCTGGAAATTCCTAAAATGGCTTATCGTATGAGAGAGGAGCAGCCAATTATCCTTGCTTATCTTCTGGTTGCAGGTCATGATATCTTAAATCAGGATGAGCGGGAACTGCTGCTCTATTTAGGAGTGGTAGTCTGGCAAATAATGTCCCAGGGAAGCAGGCCACTGGCTAAGGTTACAGAGGATGTCTTAAATGAGGTGGTGAGAACAAATTTAGAGATGATTGAGTCTCTTGAAAGTAAGTCAGAGGCTGGCTTTACGGATGCTATGAAGGAGATGTTGGGCAGCTATCCTCAGCCAGAGGTCTTAAAATATGTTGTGGAGGCATTAGTCGAGGAACATGAAGAAGGCTGCCTGATAAGAGATGAAAACAAGGGAATGATGATGTTATACCTGAAGACGGTGATCGATTGCTTTGACAGGCAATGAGCGAAGAGAAATAAGGAGAGTGGTGGCAAAGTTTGCTTTGCTTAGAGTTAAAACTAACAAAATAGGAGATCCTAAAATGACCGAGAAAGAGGCCAGAGAGGTAGCTCATCTGTTGAAGGAGTCCTTCAGCCAGAGGGCTATCCGTGGAGAAAGAATTATAGTGTTTAGCCCACAAGTTGCGGACAGACCCTACAGGTACGAGGATAGGGAGAAGATCGGCGTCGTCGTTATCTCAAAGGACTTTGGAGAAAAGGATAGATTTCAAAGGGCGGCGATTGTCGGAAGGGTAAATAAAGAAGTTGCCGAAAGACTTTTAACTCCCTTTGAGTTAATTGGCGTAAGTCCACAGGAGTGGAACGAGAAAGATTCGCCGATTGCTAAGTTCGTCAGGAAGGGAAAGGTTTTGTGGGATGAATAAACAAGGGGATGATATGGGAGAAGATGTGGTCTGGGTCAAGTTCGAGGTTATGGAAAATTTTATAGTTGATGTGTTTAAAGGCTTAGGAGTTCCTGAAGAGGATGCTAAAATTTGTGCCGATGTCCTAATAACCGCGAACAAAAGGGGTATCGACTCTCATGGTATCAATCGCTTAAAACCGATTTACTACGACAGGATAAAGATGGGCATTCAGCATCCTGTCACCAAATTCGAGGTCGTCAAGGAGGCACCGGCTACTGCGTTGGTTGATGGACATGATGGCATGGGCATGGTCATTGCCAAAAGATCTATGGAACTGGCCATTGAAAAGGCTAAAAAATACGGTCTGGGAATGGTGGCGGCGAAGAACTCAACCCATTACGGCATTGCCGGATATTACTGCCTGATGGCCGTCGAGGAAGGGATGATAGGTATTACTGGTACAAATGCCCGTCCCTCTGTAGCTCCAACTTTTGGAGTGGAAAACATGCTGGGAACAAACCCACTCTCGTTTGGCATACCCACTGATGAGGATTTTCCCTTTGTCCTTGACTGTGCAACCTCTGTCTCTCAGAGGGGAAAAATAGAACTTTATGCGAGGATGAACAAGGAAATTCCTCCTGGATGGGTAATCGGCGAAGACGGGAGGACACGAACGGACAGTCAACAGATTCTCAAAGACCTGCTCACAGGAAAAGCTGCCCTTGTTCCCCTTGGCGGCATAGGGGAGGAGGGAGCAGGCTACAAAGGTTATGGCTATGCCACGGTGGTGGAGATTCTGTCGGCTGCGCTCCAGAATGGAAATTATCTTAAGATGCTCTCCGGTTATGATGAAAAGGGAAGAAGAGTTCCTTATCATCTCGGCCACTTCTTCATTGCCATTAACGTCTCCTCGTTCATAGAGCTTGAGGCCTTCAAGCGGACCACGGGGAATATCCTGCGGGCTTTAAGGGCGTCCAGAAAAATGCCGGGGCATGACAGAATTTACACGGCGGGGGAAAAGGAGTACCTTGCCTGGCTGGAGAGGAAGGACAAGGGAGTACCTTTGAACAGGCAACTTCAGAGGGAGATAATTGAGATGAGGGATGAACTTGGGTTGAAAGGGTATGAGTTTCCTTTCAAAGTTTAGAGACTTCTGTAAGAATGGATTCTGCCATGAGGACATCCTACTTAGATACTTTTTAATTCCTGTCTTGGAGAGCTTTCTCTTTGATGAGGAAGAAGTCTCCAGGAGTGAGAAAGGAGGTGATAATAGATGACCAAGATGGGGAAGGTGATGATTGCTTTTGGTCTGATCTGGATTTTTGCCTGGTGTATAATGGGGGTTTATCTTGGCATGGGACACCAAGCATATAATGTCAAGATGGCGGAGTTGGCCGAGCAAGGAAATTTGACGGATTTCTGGAAGACTTTCAGTAGCTGGAAGGGGCACACTGTTCCTCATTCACATGCCCTGGGCACTTCGTTTATACTTATCCTCATGGCTTTGGCATTTCCTTATATAGAGTATTCCGATAGGGTAAAGTGGATTACTGGTCTACTTTTAATTATAGGGGTAGCTCTATTTGGCATTTCTGATTGGTTCAAACTGGTTCCCTTGATCATGGCCGGAGGCATCTTAATCATAGCTATGGTTCTGGTAGGCTTCATAGGAGCTTTGAGGGGAATAAAGAAGTAAAGGGAATATCTCAAGTTAAGGGGCTTGGTGCTAAGTCCTGCTGACAACGATGGAAAAAGGGATTTGCACCTGCCGATAGGTGCAGGAAACATAAATTGGGAAAAGGTATTGAAAGTTCTGAAAAGATATTACGATGGGACGATAACTCTGGAGGTTTTCTCGATGTCTATAGATGGAGCTACTTTCCCCTTCGCTTCCTGGGAGCCCTCCTTTTTTGCTTCGCAAAAAAGTCATTTCCCTAAGTCGCTCAGGGGAAAGTAGCTCCATCTGAATTCTTGAAGTTT
>Ga0180301_10004861_pt1 | contig 10357 bp, 6 predicted proteins | sample GuaBasSediGuay16_FD_121797 | JGI IMG/M metagenome (GOLD analysis project Ga0180301, IMG submission 121797) | Subseafloor sediment microbial communities from Guaymas Basin, Gulf of California, Mexico - Guay16, Core 4569-2, 12-15 cm | ecosystem: Environmental > Aquatic > Marine > Hydrothermal... | reverse complement strand
TTCAGATGTTCCGACCAGGATTATTGATCCTATTACCGGTAAAGATTACACTTCTGCCCTGGGAACAAAACGGCACGGGTTCATCCCGGCTGTACGCGAGCACTTGGGAATGAACAAGGAAGTATTTCTTTCAACGGCTTTCGTGCGCCAAGCTCAAGTAAAGCAATTACAGGGTAGAAAGCCAGTTATCGATGAAATAGTCAGCTTGCTTGATACGGGCTCAGTGGATCTTTCGGCAAAAAGCGCCATCGCAATTTTAGAAAAGAAGATTAAGGAAATCGGCACGGAAAAAGCCAGAGTGAGAAAACTTCAACAAGCTCAACAACGTCTGGCTAAATTGAAAAATGAAAATTCACAATTGAAAATAGCACGACAAGAATTGCATCAGGCTATCATCCAGAAACAAAAACAAGAGCATGAATTGCAAAACAGCCGCCATAAGCTGATGGAATACCAGTATCTTGTTACTGTGAAAAAAATAGAACAGTTGCGCACACAATTACAAAAGTTGCAAACAGCTGAGCAGCATCTGAAAACTCTCGACAAGAAAGCTGAAGAACTGAAGGTTTATGCGAAATTTCCAGACGAATTCCGCGACACGATTCTAAAACGCACCCAGAATTTACAAAATTTAAAGGAGCAATTTAAAAACATCGCCGAGGAGAAAAAGCAATATCAAGAAACTGTTAGAAGGTTTCAGGCGGAGTTAGAAAAATTCGCCGCCTTTCGCTCTTTGGCGGAGCAATTGCCACTGGACAAATTCCAGCAGCAAAGTAATCACTGGAAAATAGTAGATCAAAATTATCAAAATGCTCAGAAGGATTTAGCTGCAGAAGAAACCAGATTAACTGAACAGGGCTTAAAGAAAGAAAATTTGCAGTGTTTCCAGGACTTATCTCCCGAAATGCTGGTTGGGATCAAGCAACTGGAGTCAGAGATTCAACAATTAGAAACGGAATTAGTTGCCCTTCAGCAACGAAAGGCGCAAACTCAGGCGAACCGAGGGGTTGTTCCATTAACACAATGGTCAGTTTTAACAGGTTCTCTGATACTTTCAGCCGGGTTGTTGTATCTTGGCATTAGGGGGATATTCCCTTCCGGAATTTTGGTCGGCATCGCAACGTTAGTTTGCGGCAATGGGATTTTTTTCTATTGGCAGCGAAAGTGGCACAAGTGGCGGGCCGAACTTCGGCAAGTTGAAACGAAAATTGAGCAATTTGAACAGAGAAAAATTGTGAAACAGGATGAACTTCGGCAACAACTTAAATCTTACCAAGTTGGTAGTTACCAAGAATTATTAGAAAGGAAAAGTTGGGGTGAAACCTATTTACAAAAGTGGGAAGCTTTGCAAAAAGTGAGGGACGAGCGGGATAAAATTGAATTTCAACTACTTAAATATTTAAACATTGTGGGAGTAAAAGAGATCACCAGTGAAAAATTGGAGGAAGTAGAGAGTGGATTTAAAGAATATCTGAATTTGGAAAATGAACACAATATGCAGGTTCAACAACTCCAGAGGTTGCAGCGGGAGATGGTTCAGGTGAATGATCAGATCGAAGCTACCGAATCCTCTTTGCGACAGCTTTATGAGAAGTGTGGCATTTCCGCTGAGGAGTTAGAAGCAGCAAGAGCAGAATATGACAAGTCTTTTGCCCAAAAGCGCCGATGGTTGAATCTTCAAAAGGAATTAGAGAAATGGGTCGCAGAAAAGGAAGGTATTTTAGCTACCAAGAGTCGAGCAGAGTTGGAAACGGAGCTTCAGGAAATAGAGAAACAACAAAAGGCCCTGTTGGCTCGGCGGCCTGAGTTGGAAGGTAAGCAGTCGTCTTTGGAATTACGGCGTTTGGAACAGATTGTTATTGATCTCGATCGGGAACGGGAGACGAGAGAAAAGCAAGTGGAGCGCCTGGCTGAGCGCATTCAAACCGTGATGAAACCACACCGAGCTCGGGCAGAAATCGAAGAGGAGATAGCTGAAGTCGAGATGGAAGTTCGCCGTTTACTTCAGTTTCGCCGAGCTTTGGAGTGTGCACGGGATACTATTAAACAAGTGGCAGAAACTTACCATCGTGACATTGCACCTCATTTAAATCAGGCAGTGAGCGAAGGGATCAATCACATCACCCGAGGACGCTATCGTGAAGTGCGGATTGACCCCACAACCCTGAGTTTAAAATTGGTTCTGCCAGAGACTAAAACCCTGGAAGCGTCCGAATATCTGAGTTTAGGAACGCAAGAACAACTGTATTTATTATTACGGATTGCTATAGCCCGTTTATTGAGTGAAAGTGGCGAGAAGATTCCTCTTATTTTAGATGATCCTTTTGTTCATTTTGATCATTTGCGTTTAGAGCAGATGTTAAACTTCTTGACTGAAATCTCTGCTGAACATCAAATTTTGATTTTTAGCAAAGAGAGAGAAATCTTAAGGTGGGGAGAACAGTTAGAAAAAAGCGGCAAAGCAACGGTCTTCAAGCTTCCTTGAGGTTGTTAAAAATAGCTCGCCCGACTGAAAAAAGTCCAGGTAGTACTACTTGGACTTTTTTAATTTCTAGCCTTTCAGACGAGTGCTTTCTCACTGGCAAGAGAATAAAAAAATGAGCTTGGAATACGATTTTTTCTTAATTTGTGAATTTTTTACTTGACAGTATCAAATAAATTTCGTATAATAGGAACAAATAGGATTAAAAGGGTATGTAAAGGCAAAAATAGGCGACCTTTCCCATGCCACACCTCTATGGACGAGCTACCACAACAGTTGACGACAAAGGCCGTATGAGTATCCCGGCTAAATTTCGTAACGCCATCCATGAAGAATATCGTGGCACTCTCTACCTCACAATTGGTCACGATGAGTGTATCTATGCTTATCCCCTCGATGGTTGGGAGCAAAAATTTGGTGACTATGAGCCTAATAGATACGAAGAAGACGAAAATACACGTTGGAAAATTCGTCAGTATCAGGATATGTTGGATGTTGTGCAAGTGGACAAGCAGGGTCGAATTTATTTGCCTTCTCATCTGGTGAAATACGCAAAAATTGAAAAAGAAGTGCTTATTCTTGGGACTATTGACAAGTTGGAATTTTGGAATCCGCAACGATTTGCCGCCGAACTGGAGAAATATCTGCAAAAAAAACAAACGGAATAAAACTGATTTTAGAAACTACTCAATGACTAATCTATGGTATTGTAACAAATACGATTGCAAAAATCAAGTATTATTTAGCATAAGGGCAAATAAAAAAACTTCAGTCTAATGGACAACTCTGTAGTTTGTGAAATCAAACGTCTCTTGAATGATTCTTATGCTACATTGCCTACGTTGCAAGGGCTCGATTTTACTGATATTGTATTGGGAATGGAGACCTCAACACAAATTTGCGTTGGGGTGACTTTTAATATTTTATCTAATGATTCAATTTTAGGTAAAGGATTTTATCAGTTGACTCAAAGTAAGGTTTTAAAAAGTGGGGAATTTCACTGTCCTGTATTTGTGGATGAAGTAGTGAATTCTCTGGTAATCAATCCCGATGGTATTTATCTGGATGCAACTGTTGGTGGAGGAGGGCATAGCAAAGCTATTTTACAGCGTCTTTCTCCTAAAGGCCGTGTTATTGGAATAGATCTGGATGACGAGGCTTTAGAATATGCCAAGCAGGAACTACGTGAATTTCAAAATCAAGTTATTTTGAGGAAGGGAAATTTTAAGTTCCTGCGAGAAATATTGGAAGCAGAAGGGATCGATAGTGTAGATGGGGTACTTTTTGATCTGGGTGTGTCCTCGCATCAATTAGACACTGACTATCGTGGATTTAGTTACCTACGTGATGGTCCTTTAGACATGCGCATGAACAGGGAGCAGAAAAAAGGCGCATTTCACGTAGTCAATTCTTATTCCTTCTCGGAATTAAAGCGGATTTTTCTACAGTATGGAGAAGAGCGCCATGCCGCCAAAATTGCCAGAGCAATCATCCATGCAAGAACTCGCCAACAGATCGATTCTACCTTAAAGTTAGCTGAAGTGATTCGTTCCTGTATTCCGGCCAGTTACGTTAACAAAACATTATCTCGGATTTTTCAGGCTATTCGCATTGAGGTAAACGAGGAACTTACTAATCTACGGTTAGCCTTGGAGGAGGCAGTTGAGGTTCTAAAGCCAGCAGGACGATTGGTAGTTATTTCTTATCATTCTCTTGAAGATCGGATTGTGAAAATTTTTTTCAGAGAGAACAGCAAAATTCCTACTTCTTTGACCGGTTTGCCCATTGACGAATACGATAGTAAATCAAATCAACAAAGAATAAGGCTAAAACTTATTACCAAGAAGCCAATAACGCCGTCTGACGAACAGAAACGGTACAACATTCGCATCCGAAGTGCGAAAATGAGAATTTGCGAACGACTTTGAACCCCAGAAGCTGCACACCAGTCATTAGAAACCTCTTTCTCTATCTGTGCTAAGATTGATTAATCACCGTAATTTAACCCAGATTCGGAAAACTTATGAAAAATAAGAAAGAGATATCGTCCCTAAAGGGACTTCGAATAAATGGCTAGTCTTATTCGCTACCAACATTTTGTTCCTATCGGGACAGACAAGAGTCTCGTTAGGGACAACATGTTTAGAGAAAAATTGCCCCTAAGAGGGCATTGGGGGTGTATCAAAAGGCATTTTTAACCGCAAAGTTCGCCAAGCAGTCGCAAGGATCGCAAAAGGCTAATTGTCTATTTATAAAAACGTTGCCTACTTATTTCTGTGGGAGGGCTCTCCAGAGCTCGATTCCATCGGCGTCTGGAGACGCCTCCTACAATCTGTTTTTAAGGTGCTTTTCCGAATCTGGGTTTAATATTTTTATTGAAAATTAGCCGCGATTTGTTTACCAGTAGGGATTAATTATTCCTTGGGAGGGTGTATGAAGGGCAGACGGCAGTATCCGAATCGAAAACGGACACGAGTGACTCGCTCATCGCGTTTTTTCCCCCGAATGTTAATTGGGATGTTGGTTTTCACCGTGTTGGCTTTGGCCTACATTCGGTTGCGGGAATTTATTAAAGCTGAGGTGCGACAGGTAGAAAAGCTGGAAAGAACGGTTCACAAACTGGTAGAGCAAAACAAACGTTTGCAAGCCGAACAAATTGCACTTTCCAGTGCCGAACGGCTTTATCGTTACGCTACAGAGAAGCTAAATATGAATGAACCGACAACTGAACCCGTAGTGTTGTTTTACGACGATCATCTATTCCCGAGGAAACCACCTCAGTCGCCATCCCTCAGAGAGAACCTTTTGCAAACTAACCCTGAGTTGTTGGCTCAATTAATTCACAAGTGATTGGCTATGGCTTCACCTAATAACAGATCGCGAAAATTGATTTACGCCTGGATAGGAATCTTCAGCCTATTTTGGATTGTTTTAGTAGGACATTTTTTTGTTATTCAGGTGTTGGAAGGCGAGGAGTGGGCAAAACGAATTCCCCAACAGTCAAAAAGACGTCTTACCTTAGAGCCTCAGCGAGGTATCATCTATGATCGCAATTTCAATATGCTGGCTTTCAATCTGGCGCGTTTTTCTTTTGGTGCTAATCCGGGACGGGTTAAACATCCCCAGAAAATAGCAGCGCAGTTGGCTAAAGTTACTGGGGAAAGTGCTGAGTTTTATCTCAAACGGTTACGGTCAAAAAAAAGTTTTGTTTGGCTGACTAGAGGGATGCTGCCGGAGCAAGTTGAGCAGTTGAAATTTCCTCCAAGCTCCGGTATTACTACAATTAAAAAAAGTCAACGATTTTATCCTAACCATAACTTGGCCAGTCAGGTAATTGGTTTTGCTAATATTGACAATTTAGGCATAAGTGGAGTAGAATTGCAGTACGATGAGCTATTGCAGGGCAAAACTGGCTGGAAGGTAATATTGGTCGATGCTACTCATAAGCCGGTGGCAGAAGTAGAACTTCCGGAGAAAAGCCCCGTAGATGGATGCAGCCTGGTGTTAACAATCGATCGGGAATATCAGATGATTGCTGAGGATGAGTTAGAGAAAGGGATTGAAAAATATGGAGCAAAGGGTGGGGTAGTGGTAATGTTGGATCCACGTACTGGAGAAGTATTAGCAATGACTTCCTTGCCAGATTACGATCCCAATTTTCCAGGTAAATTTTCGGCCTTTGAGCAAAAAAATCGTGTTATTACCGATGGGTACGAACCTGGTTCTCCATTCAAGATTGTCACTGCGGCTGCAGCGTTGGAAAAACACATCGTGTCTCCCAGGGACAAAATTGATTGTGAGAATGGTGTCTATCAGGTGCCGGGGGGAAGAATTACTGATCACAAAAGGTTTTCGGTGTTGACTTTTCAACAAGTAATTGAAAATTCGTCCAATATTGGTATGGCCAAGATAGCGCAGAAGGTGGGTGCCGATCAAATCTATCGCTATGCAAGAGCTTTTGGAATTGGCAATCCAACAGGTATTGATTTACCCGGCGAAATAGCAGGGGTGTTGAGAAATCCGGTCTACTGGAGTGCCAGCGATCTCTATCGAATCGCAATTGGTTACGGCGTGTTGGTAACACCATTGCAATTAGCCTGTGCCTATGCGGCTATAGCCAACAATGGAATACTAATGAAGCCCCGAGTGGTTAAAGCTGTGCTTTCTGAACACGGCGAAATATTAGAAGAAAAGGAACCAGTGACTATCCGAAGAGTAGTCTCAAAGTCTACCGCGAAAATATTACGACAATTCTTTACTGGTGTAGTAGAACGAGGGACAGGCATTCGTGCCAGGATTGCCGGAGTAAAAGTGGCTGGCAAGACCGGAACTGCCCGTAAGTACGATCCTAAAGCGGGAAAATATTCCGATAAAAAATTCATCGCTACTTTCGTGGGATTCCTTCCCGCCGATAATCCTACCTTAGTATGCCTGGTGATGATGGATGAGCCACGCAACTCTTATTACGGAGGTCAAACGTGTGCCCCAGTGTTTAATCGTATTGTCAGGCGAGTATTGGATCTAATGCAATCCAAGCAAATATTGGCTGCTCAAGATTTAAACTACTCTTTTTCCTCGGTTTCACAGCAGGGGAGTTTCTTATTGTGTGGAGCAAGAAACCACGAGATGCAACTGACATCAAGAACTCCCACCACTATTTCTGACAACCAGATCGTTCTGCCTGATTTAAGAAGGATGAGTTTGCGAGATGCCGTCAAACTATTGACCGATATAGGCTGTAAAGCGAAAATAATCGGTACTGGTAGAGTTGTAGCTCAGCAACCAGATGCGGGGACAGTAGTATCGAAAGGGCAGCTATGTGTGATTTATGGTCAGCCCAAAATGTGAGTATTAGGTTTTAATATGAAACTTTCTTCACCTCTGGTATTAAAAGAGATAATTACTGCTACTCAGGCTGATCTTTTTCCTGGCGAAAGGTGGGCAAGTTTGTCTTATTTTCAGGTTGACGGAATATCAATTGATTCGCGTCAGATTGAAAAAGGGGAACTATTCTTTGCTCTGCGAGGCAATAATTTTGATGGCCACGATTTTGTGGAACAGAGCTTGAACAAAGGGGCAGCAGCGGCAGTAGTAACTCGAAACTGGTTCGAGAAGCAAACTCCAAAACCCGCCGGACTTTTTATGATTGTGCCGGATACTTTGCAGGCGTTCCAGGAACTGGCTAGCTACTATCGACAAAAATTTTCGGTGACAGTGATAGCTATTACAGGTACTAACGGCAAAACTACTACCAAGGAGATGGCCTATCGAGTATTATCTCAAACAGTTACTGCTCTCAGAAATCCTGGCAATTTAAATAACCATATCGGGGTGCCACTTACTTTGTTTCAGTTGAAACCAGAAGTTTCAGTGGCTGTTGTCGAGATGGGGGCTAATCACTTTGGTGAAATTCAACGTTTGTGTGAAATCGCTCGACCGGATGTGGGATTGATTACTAATGTGGGAGCAGGACATTTAGAATTTTTTGGTAATGTGCGAAACGTAGCACGGGCTAAAGCAGAGTTGTTTGATTATTTAAATGCCACCGGAATTGCTTTGGTAAATCTGGATGATCCTCTAGTAATGGAAGTTGCCCGGCGCGTACAACATCGCCGTACCTTTGGTTTCTCATCCGATGCCGAAATTAAAGGGACTTACCTGGGAATGGATGTGCTGGGACATCCAAGTTTTAAACTTCAGAACAAGACAGTGATAAAATTAAAGGTGTTGGGAAAGCATCAGGCCAACAACGCGTTAGCTGCTGCAGCAATTGGCATTCACTACAATATCTCATTGACTGCGATTAAAGAGGCGCTTGAGGCCTATGAAGGATTAAGCAAACGAATGGAATTTGTAAAACTAAAAGGTAACATTCTATTGCTGAACGATACCTACAATGCTAATCCCGATTCCATGCAGCAGGCTTTGAAGACTTTGCAGCACGTGGCACGAAATCGGGGTGGACGAAGCTTTGCGGTGCTTGCCGACATGTTAGAACTGGGGCAACAAAGTGTCGGGGCGCATAAGCAAATAGGCTTACTGACGTGCCAACTTAAAGTAGATTTTTTGATTACCTTTGGCCAGCAGGCTCAGGGAATCTCCGAGACAGCCAAGCAACATGGATTGCAACAGAGTTTCCATTTTGATGATAAGGCAGAAATTGTTAAATTCATTCTCTCGCATTTGCAAGAACATGATGTGATTTTAGTAAAGGGGTCACGGGGGATGCGGATGGAGGAAGTTGTCGAAGAATTGAAAACAAGGATGACGATTTGATAATTATCTGAAGGTTTTAGCTCAAGCCATAAAGGAATGTCCCTATGCTTTATCATTTTTTGTACCCGCTAAAGAGTTATTTTTTTGGATTCAATGTTTTTCGCTACATTACCTTTCGTTCGGGGGCCGCGGCTGTTACCGCTTTATTGATTAGTTTTATTGTAGGTCCGATAATCATCAGATGGTTGCAGCGAAAACAGATTGGTGAGCTTATTCGTGATGAGCTTCCATCACGGCATTTGCAAAAGAAAGGCACTCCCACCATGGGAGGGTTCATTATTCTTATTGCTATTTTAGTACCGGTACTGCTTTTTGCGCGGTTAGACAATATCTTTATTCAGCTTATGCTGCTTACAACCGTGTGGATGGGAGGTATCGGTTTTTTAGACGATTATCTTAAAATAGTGAAGAAAAAATCCAAGGGTCTCATTGGCCGTTACAAATTAGCAGGGCAAATCTCTTTTGGAGTAATTATTGGTCTGGTAGTGTCGTTTTCACCGGTATTCGAGGGAATAAGCACCCGTACCTTTCTACCTTTTTTCAAGAGTTACATGATTGATTTTGGTTGGCTGTATTTGCTTATGGTAATTTGTGTCATTGCGGGTACCTCGAATGCTGTCAATCTTACTGATGGGCTGGATGGACTGGTTGCTGGTCTGGTAGGGATTGCTGCAATAGCCTGGGCAGCCATCAGCTACATTACTGGGAGAGTTGATTTCAGCACTTATCTTAATGTAGTGTACCTAAAAGGTGCTGGAGAGTTGACCGTGTATTGTGCTGCCATGGCAGGAGCTTGTCTGGGGTTTCTTTGGTTCAATGCCCATCCGGCAGAAGTTTTTATGGGCGATACCGGTTCGATGACTTTAGGAGGCGCCCTGGGAGCATTGGCCATTCTAACAAAAAAAGAACTATTGTTGTTAATCATCGGGGGAGTATTTGTGGCAGAAAGTCTTTCGGTGATCATTCAAGTGATTTCGTATCGCTATCGTGGTGGTAAACGGGTGTTCAAGATGGCTCCATTGCACCACCATTTCGAACTTTTGGGTTGGCACGAATCCAAAATAGTGGTACGATTCTGGATCATTGGCATTCTCTTATTATTACTAAGCCTTACTACTTTTAAAGTACGTTAAAAATATGGAAAAAAAGGGTCAGTACAACTCACGACTAATTATTGTTGTGATCATACTGCTCTGTGTCGGGGTGGTGATGGTCTACAGCGCCAGTCATCACATCGCTTTCAAGCAAGTGAAAGACAGTAATTTTTTCGTTAAAAGACATGTGCAGCGTGTAGTCATAGGCATACTTGCCATGATAGTTGCTATCTTGGTACCATACGATAGGCTATTGCGTTTTTCAAAGTGGTTTCTGGTAATCGGTTTGTTATTTCTGGTAGCAATATATTTTGTGGGGGTAGATGTAAATGACCAGGCTAAACGTTGGATTAGAATAGGAAGTGTCCAATTCCAACCAGTCGATTTTGCTCGGTTATGTTTGATCATTTACCTTAGCGAAGCCATGGCTCGCAAACAAAAATACATTCAAGATTTTAAACAAGGGCTATTACCTCAGGCAATAGTATTGGTGGCGTACACAGCC
>Ga0180301_10004860_pt1 | contig 10357 bp, 9 predicted proteins | sample GuaBasSediGuay16_FD_121797 | JGI IMG/M metagenome (GOLD analysis project Ga0180301, IMG submission 121797) | Subseafloor sediment microbial communities from Guaymas Basin, Gulf of California, Mexico - Guay16, Core 4569-2, 12-15 cm | ecosystem: Environmental > Aquatic > Marine > Hydrothermal... | reverse complement strand
GGTGAAACCTTCCTGTGATGAATTAAATTTAATCAAAAATTTAAGAAAAATTTTTTCTGATTATTCAATTCCTGTTAGGATCAGGGATATTGCTGGAAACTGGGATTTTATTTTGGATGTTAAAGGTGTTAAAAATCCTAAACTTTTAGACCAAATAACAAGGGAAATAAGGATAAAAAACAGTGATATCCTTGAAACTAGTACCTCCATAGTTTTTGACGAATATAAGTAAAAAATTGGGATGTAACTTTTTAGGTTGCATGGAGAGAGGGTTAGAAATGTTTATTAACCCCCCAATTTTTAATGTTTCCTTAAGACAACACCCAGCCTTAGATTCTGAGGGCGTAGGGGTTCGTGGAAAAATCATCTTTAAACACAAAAATTCCCCCAGGCAAAGTTTTAGCTTTTATCTTGGAAATTCAAAATTTGACGTTAATAGATGTAACGACTTTTTCTTTTTGGAGGATATATTAAGGAAGGGATTTTTATTTTGTATGTAATTGTAGTTGGATTAAGCGGAGTTGGAGAAACCTTAGCTAGAACCCTAGTTGAAAGAGGACATACGGTAGCTGTGGTTGATAAAAATGAGGAAAGATGTAAACGGTTTGCTTCAGAGGTTGATGCACTTGTGATCCATGGAGATGCTTCAGATAAAGACATTCTAATAAATGCTGGAGTTGAAAAAGCTCAAGCTTTAATTGCAGCAACTAATGATGATTCAACAAACCTTATGGTTATAACTTTAGCAAAAGATTTTGGTGTTCCTAATCTTATGGTTGTACTTAGGGACCCAGATCATGCTGAAGTTTTTAATAAAATGGGTGTAAAAACAATTACACCAGATGAGATTGTTGCTGAACATATTTATCAATCCTTATTTGAGGTTACAGATTTTATTTATGTGGGTAAATGTGGTTCTGAGGTTTTTAGTATTCACACAAATGAGGATACAGATGTGATTCATAAGAAAGTTAAGGATATTCGTTTGCCTAACGGGTATAAAATACTTGGTGTTTTAAAAAAGGATAAGTTAAACCTTCCAGATAAAGACCTAACAATTGAGGCTGGTGATGATATTGTTGTTTATGCTGACAAACCTGAAAACATTAAACGTGTAATAGAAATTTTCACAAAAAAATCAAAGAAAAACAAGGAAAATAAAAATCAAAACAGTTCTAAATCTTAAAAATTTTTATAGGTTTTATCTTTTAGGTTTTCTTTTTCCAAGCCTCCAAAACTCTTTCCATGTGTCTGGAAAGAATAGTATAAGAGCTGGTATTATTTCTAATCTTCCAGCCCACATAGCAAAAATAAGAATAATTTTTGATATTGATGGTAGATTGCTTGAAATTGGGAAAAAACATGGTCCAACATTTCCTTGAGCTGAAAATGCTGCTGAAAATGCACTAAAAGGTTCATATCCGAGTGCTGTAAGGATAGATCCTGAAAATGTAAGTAAAAGCATGTAAGCTACAAAAAATCCTGCAATTCTTGTAATTTCCTCTTCTCCAACAACAGTTTCACCTATTTTTAAAGGTTTAACGGTTCCTGGTGGAAGAATAGACCTTAAAAGTATGTTTTGAACAAATTTTGTAAGAATCACTATACGGATTATTTTTATTGCTCCTCCAGTTGAACCTACTCCTCCACCAATCAACATTAGAATCATGAGTAAAGCTTTGGATAAAGGTGGAAAACTCATGATGTCGGTTGTTGTGTAACCTGTTGTTGTAAGTATAGATACTACTTGAAAAATCGAGATTCTAAATGCATCAATGAAACTTTGGGAGTTGTAAATTGTTAACTCGTAGGTGGTGAGGAGGGAGAACACGGTAATAATGATGAGTGCTGCTTTAATTTCCACACTTTTAATTAAAGCCTTAAATCTCCCAGTAAAAATTCTCATGTGAACAAGAAAGTTTGTTGCACCTAAAAACATAAACACAACAATGATTATCTCCGCATAAAGGTTGTTAAAAGCTTTAATGCTTAAACTTCTTGTTGAAAAACCACCTGTTGAGAGAGTTGTAAATGCATGGGTTAAAGCTTCAAAATAATTAAACCCAACAAGCCATAATAAGGCTGAACAAGTCAAAGTATAAATCAAATAAATTATCCATATTCTTCTAACAGTGTCTGTTATTCTTGCAGTTAATCTTTCTTCTCTAGCTTCAGCCCTATAAAGTCTCCAAACACCAATCCCCAATCCTCCATGAGGAATAAAAAGAATAAAAAGTAAAATAATACCTACACCGCCAACCCATTGGGTAAAAGCTCTCCAAAAGAGTAGACTGTAGGAAAGATTTTCCGGATTATTTATCAGGGTCATACCTGTAGTTGTAAAACCTGACATAGCCTCAAAATATGCATCAATCCAAGCCATACCACCCAAAAAAATGTAGGGAAGAGAACCTAAAAAGGAAACAATCAACCATGAAATTGAAGCTACAACCATTGCTTCAAGCAACGTTACTTCTCTTACCTTAAACTTTAACCTAATCAAAAATCCTGCAATTACACTTAAAACAGCTAAAAAAAGAAAAACAGTTGCTTCTAAGGTTTCAGAATAGAATAAAGCAATACCAAAAGGAATTAAAAGCATTAAACCTGAAACAAGAATAATGCTTCCTAAATATCCAAAAACAACTTTCACCTAATCCACCATTAAACTTCAATGTAAAAGTATACCATCAATGATTCCTCACTACCTTCCAGATTTCTAAATTTGAACTTTAAAGTTGAAAATAAGGTTTAAAATTTTATGCTTAAAAAATTTATGCTTCAATTTTCTTTAATTGTTTCTGGTACATCTCTAAAATTTCATCTTCTGTTGTTGCATCTTCAGGAGCTTTATCATCTCTATATTTTCCGGTAAATCTTGGAAATCTTATAGCTAAACCACTTCCCTCCCTAACAATGTTTTTACATGCTGTATGTACTGGGCTAAGAGTGATTTCAGCACCAATAACCTCCAAAACAATTTTTGGAACAAACCAAACATCAGCCTCAATTTGTGAATCAACTCTAGCATGTTTATGGGGAATAATAAGCTCTTTAAACATTGTTGGAAGATTTGCTAAATCTTCATCTGTAAATCCTGAACCTAACTTACAAACAGTCTTAAACACATCATTTTTTTTGTCGTAAACAGCCATAAGTAGCGCTCCATAGGTTCCAGCTCTTCTTCCTCTACCATGAAAAGCCCCAACAACAACCAAATCTACAGTATCTGTTAATAAGGCTTGATAGTCTCTTTTGTATTTTATCCAAAGCCACCCCCTTGCACCAGCCTTATAAATAGATTCTGGAGCTACCGATTTTACCATTAATCCTTCACATCCTGCTTCAACAGCTTCCTCAAAAAATGCTTCAAGCTCCTTTATGTTATCTGTAACAATTGCTTTAGCAAGTTTTATTCTATCTGTTTCCTCAATTATTTTTTCAAGTTTTGCTCTTCTTTCAGGGTAAGGTTTAAGCGTATAATCTTCTCCATCTACGTATAATAGGTCAAACATAAAAAGTGAAACTGGATAAAGTTTCATTGCCTCCTCTATACCGTATTTTCTTCTTCTATGCATCAACTCTTGGAAAGGCATCATTTCACCTGTATCAAGATTCATAGCCACACATTCACATTCAACAATTGCCTCCTCAGTCTTAACATTATTCTTAATAAGTTCACATGCATCCGGATAATGATGAGTTATATTTTCTAGTCTTCTAGAGAAAAGCATAACTTTATCCTTAGCTTTATGAGCTTGAAGTCTTTCACCATCATACTTATATTCAGCTGCACATTTTCCACCTACCTTCTCAAGAATTTCATGGGCTGAGGAGAGTCTTTCAGCTAGCATGGGTCTAATAGGCTTTCCAATTGAAATCTTAAAATGTTTAACTCCTTCCAAACCTTTTTCAGCAACAGTTTTTGCTACCATTCCTAAATCTGAAGTTAGATTATAGGCTCTTTCAAGTTCAGGTCTAAAATCTTTTGAGCCGCAAAAAGCAGCAGCCAATCCATCTAATATGGTCATATCAGCAACTCCAAGCCTTAACTTACCTGTTACTGTTCTGACAATGTATTTTGCCTCAGCTTGAGTTGCATCTGTTAATAGGCTTGAAAGAAGCCTAATTTTAAGGTCCTGAGAACCTTCACCAGTTGCCTTAGCAATCTTATCTAAGGTTTCATAAACCCTTTTAACGGTTAAAGGCTCCCTAAAAAGGGTAATTTGAGACTTTTTACCTATAAATTTGGCTGCTACCTCTCCAATATCCCCTACTTTACCTAATTCTTCAGCAATAGCTTTTTCAGTTGCACCTGAAGCTAAGGCTATAGCTCTTATAGCCAACTTTTCAGCAATACCCAGCTCTATACCATAATAATCCGGGTAAAGCTTACCTTGAGTTAAATATACAACTTGGTCTATAATTTCTGGTGGGGTTTTTTTAAAAAGATTTTCAAGGTAATCTGTAATTTCCAATCTTTTTGTTGTTGAACTAATTTTTTCATAAACTTCAACAATAGAAGAATAGTTCAAGGCTTGTTTTAAACCCCCGATTAAGCAATTGTAATTGGAAAACTTCTCCCACATAAACCTTTTACTCAAATACTTCCTAAAACTTTTCCAGATGTATAATTTGTTTAAGGCTTCTTCTAGGTGTTTTTCCTGGTTTAGAAGCTGGATAACCAATAGGTATAAGTGCTATTGGTCTATGAGTTGAAGGAATTCCTAAAATTTCTCTTACAGAGTCCTCATAGAAGGCTCCAACCCAACATGCTCCTAACCCTAGTGCATGAACAGCTAAAAGCATGTTTTGGATGGCTGCAGCGCTATCCTGATAGCAGTAAAGAGTTTTACCTCTATTTCCATAAGCCCACTCAGCTCTTTCCAAATCTACACAAACCACAAAAACAACAGGAGCCTCTGCAACAAAACCTTGGTTTAAAGCTGCATATGCAAGTTTTTTTCTTGTTTCAGGGTTTTTCACAACAACAATTTCCCATGGTTGAACATTCCCAGCTGAAGGTGCCCAACGTCCAGCTTCCAATATTTTTAGGATTAACTCTTCAGGTACAGGTTTATCCTCAAATTTTCTTATACTTCTTCTCTCAAATATTGCTTCAAAAACATCCATTCTTAATCAAGAAGTGTCTAGCTTGGTAAAAGATAAAAGTTTTTTTGGATGTTAAGCTCAGTAAGAAAGGTTAAATAGTAACATGGAGATAAGATTTATATCCCTCAAACATTAGGGATTGTTTTAAATTTTTATTTTTATATAAATTATTTTGGGAGTGCGGTAAGATTGCCTACGGAAAAAGAAAAAATAATTGTAGATTTTAAAGAAGTTCGTAAAGAAGATATTCCCTTAGTTGGTGGAAAAATTGCAAACCTTGGTGAAATGTTAAGCTTAGGTGTACCTGTCCCTCCAGGGTTTGCTGTAACAGCTTATGCTTACAAAAAATTTATAACTGAAACAGGAATAGCTAATCAAATTTACAAGATAATAGATGAAACAATCAAGGACCCAAATGAACCAAAATATTATGAGGAAGCATCTAAAAAAATTAGAAAACTTATAGAAAATACTCCTATGCCTGAATATATGAGAAAGGAGATTAAGAAAGCCTATAAACGGCTTTCTGATGAAATTGGTGAGCCTGAAGTTTTTGTTGCTGTAAGAAGTAGCGCAACAGCAGAAGACTTACCAGATGCAAGTTTTGCAGGTCAACAAGAAAGCTATCTTAATGTGCATGGTGAAAAGGAACTTTTAGAAAAGGTTCAAAAATGTTGGAGTAGCCTATTTACACCCAGAGCTATTTTTTACAGAAACCAGAAAGGGTTCAAACATGAAAATGTGTTTATCAGTGTTGGAGTTCAAAAGATGGTTAATAGTAGGGCTGCTGGAGTCATGTTTACAATCAATCCAACAACTGGAGACCCTAATCAAATTGTGATAGAAGCAAACTGGGGTCTTGGCGAATCTGTTGTTTCAGGAAGTGTTACACCAGACCATTATATCGTAGATAAGAATACCATGCAAATCATCGAAAGAAGAATAGCCAAAAAAGTTATTGAATATGTAAGAGGACCCAAATCTGGTAAAACAATTCATGTTAAGGTTCCCCCAGACTTACAAGAAGAACCATGCTTAACCGACCAAGAAATAATTTACCTAGCAAATTTAGCTAAAAAAATAGAGGAACATTATGGAAGACCCCAAGATATTGAATGGGCTATAGATAAAGACCTCCCCTATCCAAAAAATATTTTTATTGTTCAATCAAGAGCTGAAACTATTTGGGGTGTTAGGACAGCACCATCAAAACTAACCTTACCTTCAGCACCTGTTGAAAGGGAGGTTGTTTTAAAAGGCTTACCTGCGAGTCCTGGTGTTTATGCTGGAAGGGCAAAAGTGGCCATGACTGCTGATGAGGCTGCAAGAATAGTGAAAAGAGGTGATATCCTTGTTGCTAAAATGACAAATCCTGATTGGGTTCCATACATGCGCTACGCTGGTGCTATCGTCACAGATGAGGGAGGAACAACCTGTCATGCAGCAATTGTAAGTAGAGAACTTGGAATTCCATGTATTGTTGGAACTGGTAATGCTACTAAGGTTCTTAAAACAGGTGAAGAATATACCGTTGATGCAAATGTTGGTGTAGTTTTTTACGGGGTTGTGGAGGAAGCCAAACCTCTAGCACCCCCAACAACACCTGTTGAACCTCTCCCAGTAACCGGAACAAAAATTTACATGAATCTTGGTGTTCCGGAAAAAATTGAAGATTATAGGCATCTCCCTTTTGATGGTATTGGCTTGATGCGTGTAGAATTTATTATGGCATCGTACATTAGAGAACATCCATTATATTTGATTGAGAAAGGTCAAGCTCAAAAGTTTATTGATAAGATGGCTGAAGGAATTGCTATGGTTGCTAGAGCTGTCTATCCAAGTCCTTTAGTTGTAAGATTTAGCGATTTTAAAACAAACGAATACAGAAAAATGATTGGTGGTGAAAAGTATGAACCTATGGAAGATAATCCTATGCTTGGATGGAGAGGTGTTTCAAGATATATTAGTCAACAATACAGGGATGCTTTTAGGCTTGAATGTAGAGCCATAAAAAAGGTTAGGGATGAATGGGGTTTAAAAAATGTTTGGGTTATGCTTCCATTTGTTAGAACCACATGGGAAGTTGAGGGATGTTTAAAGATCATGGAGGAAGAAGGGTTAAAAAGAGGTAGAGATTTTAAAGTTTGGATTATGGCTGAAGTTCCAAGTGTGGTATTTTTAGCAGACCAGTTTAGTAAACTTTGTGACGGTTTTAGTGTTGGAAGTAACGATTTAACCCAACTTGTTCTGGGGACGGATAGGGATAGCCAAATTCTTCCAGCCATAGATAAAAGATATTTTGATGAAAGAGACCTAGCTGTTAAACGTGCAATAGCCCACCTAATAAAAGTTGCTCATGAAAACGGGGTAACAGTAAGTATTTGTGGTCAAGCACCATCAGTTTACCCTGATTTTACAGAGTTTCTTATAAGATGTGGAATTGATTCTGTTAGCGTAAACCCTGATGTTTTAATTCAAACAAGAAAAACTGTTGCAAGCATTGAAAGAAAAATAATGCTGGAACAGCTTTTAGGTAAAGGAAGGAAAGCTAAAAAAGAGGAAAATTTAAGCCTTCTTAGTGAAGGTTAATGTTAAACCCATTTAAGATTGTTGAAAAAATTTTAAGGTCAAAACCTGGTCCAAGCTTAACTTTTTCAGAAATCCATGTGTTTGAGGCAATAGATTTAATAGGTAAAGAAAAAGCTGTTGGAAGAATTAAACTTGCAAAAAAACTTGGTTTAGGTGAGGGTGCAGTAAGAACTCTCTTAAAACATTTAAAAAAACATGGTTTGATTAAAGTTTACCCTAAAATTGGATGTAAATTAACGGGGGATGGGGAAAAAATTTTTAGAATAATTGGCTCAAGAATTGTTGGTCCAGTGAAAATACCCAAAAATCCTCTTACAGTTGGAGCCTACAATGTTTGTGTTCTTGTTAGGGAAGCTGCTAATGTTGTTGGATATGGTTTAGAGCAAAGAGATGCAGCAGTAAAGGTTGGTGCTTTGGGAGCAACAACCCTAATCTACAAACAAAGCATTTTAACTATGCCTGGAGTTGAAGAAAATTGTTTTAAGAATTATCCTGAAATTCAAAATATGCTTATTTCAACGTTACAACCCAAAGAAAATGATGTTATCATTATTGGTACAGCTAATAACCAAGAAATTGCAAAAATAGGTGCAAAAGCAGCAGCAATTGAAACTTTAAAAAGAATCTATGCCAGCTAAAGAATAAGGGAGAACATTTATGCAAGTTGTTGAGCGTTTATCAACTGGAATACCTGATTTTGATAAATTGATTGATGGAGGTATTCCAAGAAATTTTCTTGTAGCTGTTACTGGGGAGCCTGGAACAGGTAAAACCATTTTTTCCATCCAATTTACTGCTCAAGGAATTAAGGATGGCGACCTATGTATTTACGTTACAACTGAGGAATCTAGAGATTCTATTATTAAGCAGGCTGAACAGTTTGGAATAGATTTTTCTAGTGCAGTTAAGGCTAAAAAACTTTTACTTATTGATGCCTTAATGGGTTTGGAGGACCCGTGGTCTCTTAAAAGTCTTGAGATTGAGGAGTTGCTTAATAAGGTTATTGAGGCTAAAAAAGCTTTAGGTTATGGTAGGAGTAGGCTTGTTATCGATAGTTTATCAGCTTTTTGGTTGGATAAGCCTGCAATGGCTAGAAGATATTCTTACCTTGTAAAAAAAGTTTTAACTAAATGGGATTTTACAATTCTTGCTGTTTCTCAGTACGCCATAACAACTTCTGATGCTTTTGGTTTTGGTTTAGAACATATTGCTGATGGAATAATTAGGTTTAGAAGGTTTATTCGTGGAGGTGTTTTAAGAAGATACATTTTAATCGAAAAAATGAGGCAAACTCCCCATTCACTTGTTATGCATGAAATTACAGCTTTAGATGGTAAAGGTTTAGTGATTCTTGGACCTGCAAAAGAAAGAATGGAGGATATAGTTTTACCTACAACTGTAACAAAAAAGGTTCTTAAAGCTAAAAGTGAAAAGGAAATGGAAATTTCTCCGGAATAAAACCATGAATCTTCCCTATGAAAAAATTCTTGAACATTATAGAAACCCTGTTGTCCAAGAAGAAATTGTTGAATTTTGTAAGGGTCGCTGGGTTGGATTCCATTGTGAAAAGGAGGATGAACATGGAAAGAAAATTTTGGTTAGATATTTTGGAAAAAGAAAAATTCCAATTAGGATAAGTAAACTTCAAGATTTTCAAAAAGCTTTTTCTTTTTATGCTTCTCTTAAACCAAGAACAGTTTATGCTACAGCAAACATTTATGGTAAACTAAACTCCGAGGAAGATGTTGTAACTCTATCTAATATTAAAGCTTGTATGCCAACATGGGATATTGACAATAAACTTGAAAAATGGAATGCAACCCTTCAAACAATCCATGAAATAGTTTCAATGCTTGAATCTAACGGAATAACAAAATCTTACTTTGTTAAGTTTAGTGGTAGAGGCGCCCATGTTCATATACATCCTTACGCTATTTCTGGAGAGATTAGGTTAAAACATAATTCTTTAGATTTAGCCTGGGCTATGGTTGAATATATCCGGGAAAAAATAACTCAAAAAATTGTTGACATATCTGTAAAATCAGATGCTGAAAATTTAAGGGTTGATAATGAAATTGACCCTCAAAGATTGTTTGTTTCACCTTTATCCATCCATAAAGAGGAGGCAAAAATTTCAGTATGTATAAACCCCAACAACCTAGACAATTTTAATCCTGAAACAGATGCTAACCTTGACGGGTTTAAACATTTTAAAAATTGGAAAAATTATGTTGAAGGTGAAGCTGATGATTTGGCTTTAAAAGCTTATCAATACATCGGAGGTTTTCCTGGTTTTCCCAAACATAAAAGAAGAAAACATCCACCTTTAGATAAACAAATATTAAAATGGTTAAACAAAATTAATTTTTAGTCAACTTTAAGTATTAGGTTTTTAGGTATTCTGTAGATGAAAAATTTTAATATTTTTTGAAGGGTTTTAAGAGTATGGAAAAAAAGGAAAAACATATTTCCAAAAGTCAAGTTGAACATTTAGCATGGCTTGCAAGATTAGAACTTTCTGATGAAGAAAAAGAACTTTACACTTTTCAACTAAATGAGATTTTAGAATATTTTAATAAGCTTTCTGAACTTAACACTGAAAATATTCCTCCAACCTACCATGTGATTGGTAAAACAAATGTTTTCAGGGAGGATG
>Ga0180301_10004859_pt1 | contig 10359 bp, 12 predicted proteins | sample GuaBasSediGuay16_FD_121797 | JGI IMG/M metagenome (GOLD analysis project Ga0180301, IMG submission 121797) | Subseafloor sediment microbial communities from Guaymas Basin, Gulf of California, Mexico - Guay16, Core 4569-2, 12-15 cm | ecosystem: Environmental > Aquatic > Marine > Hydrothermal... | reverse complement strand
ATGTAGATATAATTAGCTCATGTTAATTCCAACCACAATCAGCGCAAATTATAGCCAAGATGATAACGCTTATCAAGTAAAATAATTATATATGTGCCGGGTTTGTTAAAAGACTGCGTTTACTCATTATATTCAAAACATGACCTGAGTCCCGTTTCAGAAATTCATAATCTCAGTCATCACGAGAAGCAAAGCGACGAAGTGATCTGCCTCTTTTTAGCAGCGATACTTGGGCAAGATGCCCAAGCCACTTCTTAAAATGAAAAGAATTTATGAATAATACAGGCTAATAATGTCGTAGTTGATTAGATTATAAATGCTGGCTATTTTAAATACAATAGCTTAACTGTCTTTACATCTTGGGGCGTTAATGCCTTAGCAAAATAAACACCCGAAGAAACCTTATTGCCTGAGTTGTCAGTGGCATCCCAGACAAAATTTACCCGCCCATTGGTCTCTACCCCCTGTTGAAGTTTTTTAACAAGTCTGCCGGTTATATCATATATCTCTAAGCATGCCTCACCCCCTTTTACATGGTTAAGGGTTATCATCGTTTGTGAATTAAAGGGATTGGGACGAACATGCGGAGCCTCAATCTCTTCCTGTCCTATTATATCCTCTTTTTCTTTATAAGAGGAGAAATATAATCCTGGATAAATATATCTGTTTGGATCATACCTGAAATCAGACCAGACAAGAAAAAGCTTTCCATTTGAACCAGTAATGGAAGGAGAATGGGAATCATCAGGGTTACTTTCAATTCTATAATCGACACGCCAATTATATGTAATGGGTTCTTTTCGCCTTCTATCGAAGTAAAAAATATCCCACTGATCATATCTTAAATCCTCCCAGGCTATGCGAATAATATCATCATGAAAAACATTCCTGTATATCCCCCTGCATGATGAAGGAAATATATCTGCCTTTCATCCGTCCAGTTCTCACCACCATCGTAACTGAACCTGATAAATAGGTCACCCTGCGCGAAATATTGCGAATATCTGAAATCTACACAGCAGAATGCTAAATGACCATGTTCATTTACAGCTATACTTGACCAGTAGGAGTTATGGTCATCTATTAGGGTTAACGGTTCATTTACAGGTAAAATAGGACCATCATCGGTGATTCTTGTATAATAGGTTTCCCAGCGGTCACCATCCTCGAAGTTTCCCTCCCATGTATAATGAAACGTATCATCATACGCAACCATGTCCATCTCACCTAACTCATTGGCATCAAAAATATATTCAGCCTCAGACCAGCTCTGCCCGAAATTAGTACTCTTCAGGAATCCATAATATCTTTTGCTCACCCAATAGGAAAAAAGCATAAGCGATGAACTAATTATAGACCCCTGCCTTCGCAGGGGTGACATGAATAGTGAGTTTTCTTATTCGAGTTGTGTCGGGTCGTACCCGTAAGGGTGTTACCTGACGGTTTTCGTATACGGTCAGGTCACGCTTCACTACGACCTGACCGAACATTCAAGCTTTATAATTGAAACCTGGATATTTTACTTATCACCTGATGGTTGCTTTTGTGAACCGACGGTAACCTCCATTACCCCTTCACCAATTTTCTCATCGATATTCAAATCGCCAAAAAGCGTATCAGTGTCATCAGGGGAATCGACCTTCTCATCATCGGATTGAGTTTTTTTGATAAGCCTCAGTTTTGGCAAGCCTTCTTCTTTTACATCACTCACCTCAGCAAGGGGTGGAAGGTGTTCCAGTGACGGCAGACCGAAAAATTCGAGGAAATAATCAGTTGTCACATATAATAGCGGTTTACCCGGTGCAGGAGATCTACCCTCGATTTTGACCAGATTTTTAGAAACAAGGTTTTTTATCACACCATCACAATCTACACCACGAATACGTTCGATTTCAGCTTTGGTGACCGGTTGTTTATAGGCTATTATTGCCAATGCCTCAAGAGCCGCGGTCGATAAACGAAGCTCCTTTTCCCTTTTGTTGGCGCGGCTTATATAAGGATGATATTCAGGCAAAGTAAACATCTTGTAACCGCCCGCGACGTTTTCAATTCTGAAACTGCGATTGGTAGTGGTGTATTCCTCGTTTAATTCATCGATAATATCCTCAGCGCTTTTTGATGAAAGATTGGCGGCAACAGAAATCTCATGTAAACTCAATGGCTTAGGCGAGCTAAAAATCAAAGCCTCGACTATTCCTTTCTGGTCGTACAGCTCAAGCCCCTGTATATCAAGCGCTTTTTTATTTTGTTTTAATGTATCTATCCTGCAAACCTCTTATTTTAAAAGTAACATCTTATTTTTGACCTCGTTGTAACCTATCTGCAACCTGTAAAAATAAACACCTCCTGCGATATCATCAACCGGCGTCCAGGTAGCGATATTCGAACCGATCTGGGCTGTTCCTAAAAGCCGATCGACACACCTGCCGTTGATATCATATATCGCTATTGTATAATCAACCGGCTGTAAATTCCAGTTAAAAATTATATCACAGGACACATTAAATGGGTTGGGGTAATTTCCCAGAAGATAAAAATCATCAGGCAAGTGTGAATCACTGTAATTTATACCAACCGATGACGTATCCAGATAAGCTCTGTAAAGATAACCGGTGGAATCAAATATAGGGTATCCCTGGTAAAGCCAGTTTATTGAAAGCACAGCTCCATCACATCTGCTAAAATCATTTACCCTGAGAGTGATATTTTGAAATGGTTCTACAATATAAATAGAGTAGTCAACAGGTTCATTAGGGTATAACGCTGCCAGTGATAATCCCTCAGGATGACCACATGATGATTCAAACATAATAACCAGATCTCCTTTGGAGATACCAGGATTATCAAAATAAATATAGGCTATTCCCAGGTTTTCGATGGCTTTAGGAGTATCTATCCAGCCGGTGGGATAACATGTGTGGTTTTTGGCCAAAGGTACAGTTACCGGAAAATCCATTCCCTCTTCAAAGAAACCGGGTTGGAAGTTGTAAGAAGTGAAATAATTCCAGCCTGTGAAGGTTGAGAATGCTTCGTCTAAAGTAATTCCTTCTTCAAATAAAGCCGTCACTATAGCATCAAGTGAATAATCAAAGGAAATAAGTTTATTGAAAATCGACTTTATTATATCGACGCCATATTGTTGCGATAAGTATTCTGCAAAAAGCCAAGCACCATACATATGAGAACCACCAGTTAAATAGATAGATTTATCAATTTTGTCATAATAATCTTCAATATAATAATACACTTCATTAAGCTCATCAAAGACCCTTTCCTCTGCCCAAGTAGCAGTGAGCTCATACCACCATGGCGTTTCATCCGACGTATAACCTCTGTAAGCCATCTGAGTAGCATGGAAATATTCATGGGAACAGGTGGCCATTAAAAACGGATAAGGATTATCAGGATGATGTTCATTTCTCAGGTCTTTGCCGATGTACGAATAACAGACATATGCTTCTCGGTTGGGATAATAGTCAGAGCGAAATTCGGGTACGGTTAATCCCACTATGTCTGTAACATATATATCATAATTATCATTGCCACCCAATCCTGTATCCGGAGGTGTTCTATCATAACCTAATTCCATTATATAGGTGTAATGGCTCCATTCTAAATACTCTGCCATCCGGTTTATATAGTCAGGTATTCCATCGGTAGGGTCGATGTCTTCATCGGGATGGTAAACAGCATTTTCACCTTCAGTATCAAAATGTATTCTGAAATTCTCAGTATCGAATACATGAGTTAATTCCGGGCGTACTAAATACCGCGGTGGCCAGTTTTCGTGGTTCTTCAGTGTAATAATTAAATCACCAGTAGTTAAGTTATTAGTTCCCAAAAGCATCGCTGGTAAACTAACAATCAAAAGGCATATTTTAATGATTTTCAGCATATATCTTAATAGCCTCCTCGATATTCAAGTTAGCTGGGTAGACCCAGAGTTTGCCAAATATCGAGTGTTGCTTTAATCTTATCTGGCCTATGCATGCTAGTTCAAGAATTGCAATAAATGTTGTTACAATTACAATCCGCCGGGGATCATCGGCAAAAAGCTCAGAAAACTCCGCACCATCAGGAGTTAAACAAGTGGCAATATATTTTATCCTATCCTCTATATATATATCATCACCAGAGACTTGATGAAAACTCTCGGATTTGGCCCTTGATAAAACCTCACCGAAAGCGATCATCAAAGTGGTGATATCGACTTTCCGTAAAACATAATTAACCTTAGAATCCATTGTCTCAATATCGCTGCCTTTGCAAAATCTTTTTAACCAAATCTCTCCCCTGCTGTTAAGATTCTCTGAGGCCTGTTTAAATTTTTTATATTCAAGAAGAGCAGCAACAAGCTCACTTCGAGGGTCCTCTAATTCGGAATCATCTTTTTTAACTTGAGGTAAAAGCATCCGGGCTTTTATCCGGATCAACATTGACGCCATAACCATAAACTCTCCAGCCACCTCCAAATCGAGCTCTTTCATCGCCTCGAGATATGACAAGTATTGGTGGGTTATCTCAGCAATTGGTATATCGTAAATATCAATCTCACCCTGATTTATAAGATATAAAAGCAAATCCAATGGCCCTTCAAAAGGTTGTGTTCCATAACCACGAAGGTCTTCAGATATTTTTACTATTTTACCAGTCAATTCTCATCGCCTTCCTGACATCAGCCATTGTCTGTGAGGCCTTTACCCTAGCCCTGCTTGCACCATCCTTTAAAATGTTCCAGATTTTGCTATCATCCTTTTCAATTTCTGTCCGAAGCGCTCTAACCGGGGCTAAAGCCTGGTTGAGATATTCAGTTAAATTTTTCTTACAACTCACACAACCCAGTTCACCAGATTTGCAGGGTTCAACAATTTCTTCATGAGCGGGGTTGTATATCCTATGAAGATCATAAACAGGACATATCTCCGGGCGACCGGGGTCACCCTTACGTAACTTTTGTGGATCGGTAAACATCTTTTTTAATTTAGCAGCGGTAACCTCCTCGGAATCGGCAATTCTTATATCGTTGTTATATGATTTGGACATTTTACGTCCATCGATACCGGGCACCACAGGTGAGGATGTTAAAAGCGCCTCCGGTTCGGGGAGAACCTTACCATAAATATTGTTGAATCTTCTGGCAACTTCCCTGGTAAATTCAATATGGGGAAGCTGGTCTTTGCCAACCGGAACAGTGTCGGCTTTATAAACCAGTATATCTGCTGCTTGTAACAAGGGGTAACCCAAAAAACCGTAACTATCCAATCCCAACTCTACAGTTTTTTCTTTATATGATGGTACCCTTTCCAACCAGGATACCGGTGTTATCATAGAAAACAATAGATGCAATTCAGCATGCTCCTTCACCTCCGACTGGGTGAATATGGCGCACTTGTTCGGGTCAAGGCCTGCCGCCAGATAATCGATGGCCATCTGTTTTACTCTTTCTTTAAGACCAGTAGTGTCGTTATAATCCGAGGTGAGAGAGTGCCAATCAACAATACAAAGATACATCTCGTATTCATCCTGTAACCTCACCCAATTTTTCAGCGCCCCTTCATAATTGCCTAGATGTAATTGGCCTGTCGGCTGCATCCCTGATAAAATCACACCTTTCATTTATCCCTTGTCTTTCATTGTAAATGTATTACCAGATATAGATCGTATATTAAAGTAACTATCACTACTTTTTGATACTTCGAATATATACAATGGCTGATGTCTCAACTCTCCCCTTAAACGTTTCAATCCATAAAAAGGTATTGCTTCCAGCGTATATCGTTTACCCCTATGAACTGCTGTATAAAAGTAATATGATTGGGACGGCGCGGTTTTCGAATAAGCGAAAGGCCCGCTTGTTCCGGAGTCCGCTGGCCCTTTCTATTATTACATTCAGGACAGGCTGCTACCAGGTTTTCCCAGATATCCCGCCCACCAAGGTTTTTCGGGATCACATGGTCAACTGTCATCTGCGAAACTTTCTTGCCACAATACTGACACCGGTAACCATCGCGCTTGATTATGTTTTTTCGGGTTAACATTATCCTTTTAACCGGCACTTTAACATATACCCCAAGGCGGACAACCGAAGGAACAGGAAGGTTCAACGATACCGAATGAATTTTATAACCATCCAGAGATTCAATTACTTCCGCACGGTTTAGATAAACCATGATAATTGCCCGTTTGACTGAGCATACTGATAAAGGCTCGAAATTCTGATTTAAAACAAGCACATGTCGATTAAGCATACCCCACCCCTGTTACACATTTACATATCTAATTTACTTTATAATTAAAAATTGTCAATTAAAAATTATGGCAAACATTTAAAAATATACCGTCTCAACAATAATATTGATAACCACTTATAATACTCCATCATGTTATGTCCAGAAACCTGAACTGTTATTAATATTTAATTCAAAATAGCACTAATCGTTATCAAGATATAGATAATCCGTATCAATATACCCACTTAGCCAAAAATAAACCCAAGTAGCTTGCAACTCCTTAGGTTATAATCAGAACATTATTCCTTCGATCTTCTTACGTTACTCAAGATAGCGAACATGTCAAATACTTTTATCAGGTTTTTTTATTTATGTTTTATCCTTTATTGTATTCAAATTCATTTTGAATTAGTTAATAAAAAAAGGGATACTTTCCAGTATCCCATTCCTTAATCTATTCCAATAGATGCTAAACCAACCCGTATTTCTCTATGTTCGCATCAGCTATTGCCTGAATTTTCTTAATCTCTTTTTTACCCTCTTCAGAAGCAAAAAGGTGACGGTAACGTCCTTGATGTTTGAGATATTCCTCAACCGGTTTGCGTTCTCGGGTTATTTTTCTAACACGAGTCACTTTTCCCCATTTGAACTCAACTAACGGAAAAAGTCCAGTTTGCACTGCCAGGCGAGCGATTTCAATCGTTAACTCTGTATTATAAACCCAACCGAGCGGACAGGGCACGTGAAGGTGAATGAATGTGGCACCTTTTTCCTTTAATGCCTTCTTCACTTTCAGCTGAAGGTCTGCTGGATAACCAACTGTAGCAGAAGTAGCGTATGGGATATTATGAGCAGCGACAATTTCTAGAAGCGGTTTTTTCGGATGCTGGTTGCCAAATGATTTTTTACCTGAGGGTGAAGTGGTTGTATGAGTGTCAAATGGGGTCAAACCAGAGCGCTGAACGCCGGTGTTCATATAAGCCTCATTATCGTAACAGACATATAGAACCTCATGGTTACGTTCCAGCATACCTGATAGACAACCGATACCGATATCAGCAGTTCCGCCATCACCACCCTGGGCTATGACATTTATTCCCTCTTTCTTACCAAGAGCTTTCAGACCCGCCTCAACTCCAGCGGCAACAGCCGATGAGTTCTCAAAAAGCGAATGAATCCACGGCACTCTCCAGGCTGATTCCGGGTAAGGTGTGGAGAACACCTCCAAACAACCGGTGCAGGTAGTAACAATAGTGTTAGGCCCCGCAGCATCTATGACAAGTTTAGCCCCCAGTGATTCACCACAACCGGCACAGGCACGATGGCCACTGGTTAAAAGAGATTCGGTTACTGGCGGTTTAGGTTTTCTCTTTTTTGTTGTTTCTGCCATGACTATCTCCTCCCCACCGCTTCTTCGTTGATGTCAACGAATTCGTCAAGAATTTCTTTACCCTTTGTCTCGTTATAACAATCGATTATCGATTGTGGTGGTATATCACGTCCACCCAGACCTACAACAAAACCGGAAACGAGCGGTTGATGTTTCTGTCTATAGAAACAAGCCCTCAACTCTTCCTGCAGAATTGTCCCAAGACCAAGAGAGTATGACTTATCGAACACTACAAGCTGATTAATCTCCGAGCAGATTTCCCGGATCTTTTCTTTGGGAAAAGGCCTGAAACTTCTGATCTTAAGAACTCCAACCTTTTCACCTTTAGTACGCAATGTATCCACTACATCCTTGAGCGTTCCAATCAACGAACCCATACCCACAATAGCAATCTCTGCATCTTCCATCCTGTAAGTATCAATCAGTCCGCCAAACCAGCGGCCAGTCTTTTCTTTAAATTCCTCTGCAACATTTTCGATAATCGGTATGGCGTCTTCCATAGTCTCTTTGAGCTTGTAGCGTGTTTCCATATACCAGGTGGGCTCAGCCAACAATCCCATTGTAATAGGATTTTCAACATCAAGTTTATGAACCGGTTCAAATGGGGGTAAAAATTCATCGACAAATTTCTGGTCTAACATCTCAACTGGTTCAAAAGCATGAGTCAATATGAAACCATCCATATTAACTGAGACCGGTAAAGAAACTTCAGGATTTTCAGCAATCTTATAAGCCTGCGGATGTATATCCATTAGCTCCTGGGCATTTTCGGCAAAAAGGGTAATCAGGCCGGAGTCGCGAAGGACAACAACATCAGAATGGTCATTCCAGATACTTATTGGCGCCGAGACTGAACGGTTGGCGATTGTTATCACCAATGGCAATCTCATACCGGCAATGTTGTAAATTACCTCGGACATCAATAAAAGCCCCTGGGATGTTGTAGCTGAATAAGCTCTGGCGCCAACAGCTGAGGCGCCAAGAACCACCGAAGCGGCGCCAAACTCAGACTCAACATTTATGAATTCAGATTTAAGGTCACCATCGGCAACCATTTGTGATAAAAATTCTACGATGTGAGTCTGGGGAGTGATCGGGTAAGCGGCAATTACATGTGGACGGCAAAGCCTGACCGATTCGGAAACTGCCATCGAGCCTTCTATTAGTTTTCTCATTTTGCCTCCAGTACCATTTCTATGTCATCCACAGGGCATTCATGGGCACATATACCACAACCCTTACAGTAGTCTAAGTTAGCGTTATAAACATTGTTCTGGCCGAAAATGCATGCATCGGGGCATACGGTTACACATATCCGGCAATCGTTGCATTTATCATGTTTGAAAACCGGCATAAGTGTACGCCAGGCGCCGGTCTTGTTTACCTTTGACGTACCCGGGCCTACTGTTATTAAAATCGGTTTAGACATGGGCCACCTCTCTCGCAAGCGAAAAAGCTCTTTCAACAGCCGCAATGTTCTTCTGGGCAACTGCAATAGGGAACCTGTTCCCAATAGCTTTCTTCACTCCCTCAAACGATATCAAATGGGTAACTGCGGCGAAATAACCAAGTAATGTAGTATTTTGTATGGGCCGACCGATAATCTCAAGAGCAATTTTAGTAGCAGGTATGGTTAAAACCTTTGCCCGAGTTTCAAGTTTTAATTTACCTGGATCTTTTTCAGTATCGATGATCATCAGTCCGTCGGCTTTAAGACCCGCTGTAACGTCAATCGTGCCAATCAGAGTGGGATCCTGAACAATTAAATAATCGGGAGCGTATATCTGATTCCGAGCTCTTATTGGATGGTCTGAAATTCTCACGAATGACTGAACCGGAGCTCCCATCCTTTCTGAGCCAAACGATGGGAAAGCCAGTGCATATTTACCGTCAGCAAAAGCCGCCTGAGCTACCAACTCTGCTGCAGTGACAACTCCTTGGCCGCCGCGCCCATGAAGACGCAACTCTTTCAATTTATCCTCCTTAATCGTATTAGCCACGCTTTTACAAATTATTCGGTATTAATTTAAGCATGTTTAATTTCTTTTCTCTTTTATTAATCGACCTTGGGAATAGTAATCCCTGATTGCCCTTGATATTTACCATTTTTGTCTTTGTAAGAAATATTACATTCTGTTTCAGCTTTTAAGAAAACCAACTGAGCAATCCCCTCATTAGCGTATATTTTTACTGAAGAATTTGATGTATTCGATATGGCAAGAGTGGCAAAACCCTCCCACTCAGGCTCAAACGGCGTCACATTGATAATTATACCACATCTGGCATACGTTGATTTTCCTACACAAATAGTCAGGACATTTCTGGGAATCCGAAAATATTCAAATGTTCGAGCGAGGATGAAACTGCAAGGCGGAAGTATACATACATCGCCTTTGAAATCCTTAAAAACAGAACGGTTAAATTTCTTGGGGTCAATTACATCATTATTTGAGCCGGCATATATCTTAAACTCATCGGCAATCCGAACATCATACCCATATGATGATACACCGTAGGAAATGACATCACGGTAAACTCGAGATTCGACAAACGGTTCAATCATCCTTTGTTCTTTTGACATTTTGATAATCCAAGCATCTGACATTACGGGCATTTTTCCAAGGCCTCTTTTTTAACATTATCTTATTCAAGGATAGTGATATGGTTCATTCATGTCAATATTTTTTCTAAAAATATGTTAATATTTTCACAATATATTATTTGTAATAATTTTATATT